>Ga0265294_10000369_pt1 | contig 59906 bp, 50 predicted proteins | sample MunlanPumphouse3_FD_192504 | JGI IMG/M metagenome (GOLD analysis project Ga0265294, IMG submission 192504) | Groundwater microbial communities from a municipal landfill in Southern Ontario, Canada - Pumphouse #3 | ecosystem: Environmental > Aquatic > Deep subsurface > Groundwater | place... | reverse complement strand
TAAAGAACAAGAAGATCAGGCTAATAAATTTGCTTCTGAGTGTTTGATTCCGGAATCAGAATATAATTCTTTTGTAAATAAATTTAAGATGTTTGCAAATATTGAATCATTAAAATTATTTGCAAGGGAAAATGGCGTAACTAATGGAATTCTAGTCGGCAGATTACAAAATGATCAAATTATAGGTCGTAATCAGCTAAATGGTTTGAGGGATAAATATGAGTGGATTGATTAATTATGTCTAATAATTATTCAAATTCTTTTGTCATTTTTGCTTCCTCAATTGGATTCTTTTATAATACTGCAGAAAAGTTTAAAGATGATACTATTTTTTTAAAGAAGAAGTCTGATAATTGTACACCCTCGTTTCATTTACTATCTTCTTTGGTTGTTGAGTTATTGCCAAAAGTATTAATAGCTTTGGATGTTTGCTTAAAATATAAAAATAAACAAAATCAGGAGATATCACAAGATGATTTAATTAAAGAGATATCTAAGGAGATGAATAAATTTGGTCATAACTTGGAGAAACTTTATAAGAATTTTCCGGACCTGATGAGTTATTTGAATATAAAGGATATTGAAGAATATCCGCCGAAGGCAGTTATTAGTAGAAGAGATTATTTTGTGTGGCAATATAATTTTACTTTTATTGATTATATTAATCCAGTTATGATTAAAAATATAGAGGCTATTAGATATGGATCATTTGCCAATAAGCCAGATGTGGCGACTATCTGTATTGATGATGATAAAATTATTGATTTTCTTGAAAAATTAGACAATTACGTCATTCAAAAGAAGGCGGAAACAAGAGAAATATTATTAAGTAGTTTATAGTGTCTCATTTGTCTCATTTTCCATTAAACGGAACACCATAAAAACCCTTTTATAGTGTCCCATTTGTCCCAATTTAGCTCGATCCGCACACCGTCAAAACTATACTAGAAAGACTCTAAAACCCCTTGAAAGAATGGTGCTGAACCCGTACGGGGTGCGGTAAATAAAACCACAGAAGAAAGTTCTGTGTTTTTGTTTATTTGATCGAGGCGAGATAGGAACCGAACAAGCGGCGAGCGAGTCTTGAGCGAGGCCGGAAGACCGAGCGAAAAGGGAAGCGACGCTAAACCTGAGTTAGCGTATTGTTTGGTGGCCGGTCTGGACAAGTGAGTCCGCCGCTTGCTGGCGGCGGGCGAGAGCGGAATGACTACCGCCCGTGCGGTATTAAATCGTGTAAAGTAATCCAGAAGCCAAGCTTTTTGAGTTTTAAGCCCATAAAGGTGCTAGCCATCCTGATGGTAGATTGAATTACGCACAAAACAATACTCTAGCAAAAGCACCTTGAAAGGGGTGTTTTTTGTTTACTGATAGCTAAATTTTTGGTAAAATAAAGCTAATATTTATTGAAAAAATATGAAGTTTGAACAAATTCCAAAGGAAAGTAAACAAGAAAATAAAACTGAATATTGGGAGAAGATTGATCAAGAATTTGCTTTGCCGGCGGAGTTTTTTAGCCATTATTTTAAAAAAATCGGTCAAGAGAAAAAACCAGAAGATATTATTCAAGAATGGTTGCAAGAATTAATGGATTGGCGAGCAAGTAATGGGGTTAACCCGATACAATCACCAGAAGGAGATATCTCTGATTTAAAAGAATTATTAACTATTAAGGCTGAAAATGATTTATTAAGTGAAGACGCTAGTGCTGATAGTTGCTATTATGCTCGTTTATTATTATTAAGCTTTGAAACCTCGGAGCTTCATAGAAATCCAGATCTTCAATATAAAAAAGAAAAAGATGTGGACGAAGAAGATGCTCTTGATATTGCCGTTAATAATATTAAGAAAGAAGCTTTTTATGAGGCAGCTAAGGTTTATTTGTTAAATCGAAATACTAGTAACTACAAACTTGAAAAATATAGTTTGGATTCTGACGCCCTGGTAGTTCTTAATAAACTTGAGCTTGCAGATATTTTTTGTGAAAAAAGGGATTATGATTATTTTAAAACTTTACCGTCTTTTGTCGCTGACAAGATGATTAAAAACGAACAGCAGGAGGATTTATATTATCCCTCTATTTTTTCTAAATTTGAATCATTTAGCAATCTGGCGGCTAAAGATATCTTTAGTCAGGGGGCTTATTTTGTAACTGATAAATTTTTAAATGATTTTGATCGTTTTCCAGAAACTGACCCTCTTTGGGCTTTAGATAAGGTTTTAAAATGTTCAAATTATAGTACACCTAAAGACTCTATTTTAAATTTTATTGATAAATACATTAAAAGCCCATCAGAAATAAAAAAGGCCTATGCGTTAATTATTTATTATGGAGTAACAGTTTCGGATAATGAAATTAATAATAATTTACCAGGAGAGGATAAAGAAGAATATCTAGATATTAGAGATAAATTTATTACTGATATAACTTTGGCATTGGGTGATAATTACAACAATTGCAACCACGCAAACGTTAAAGATTTAGAAAAATTTTATGAAATGGCTGAAAATGGTTATGCCCCAGTCCTTTTAGAAAGAACTGCGAATTATGACGTTGGTTTTGATAAAAAAATATTAATTGAGAAATTAAAGAAAAATAGGCAAAGTTCTTATATTTTAAGAAGATATGACCTTAAAGAAGGGATTGCCACGGATAGTTTAATTGCAAATATTATAAATGAAGGCGATATTGATGTTTTGGTGGCAAAGATACCCAGGATGATTGATATTGGTGAAGAAAATCTTATTAAATTATGGGAGAATGGTTACACCTCGGTTGTTAAAAAAAATATAAAAAATTTTTCTTATTTATCTGATAAAGCTTTGCAATTATTTATCGATGCTGGTGAAGCCCAGTTTGCCATTTTAAATATTAAAAGTTTTCAGCCAAGCCCGGAAGTGTTAAAGGGGTTGATTGATGATTTTGGAGACAGATTCGCAGATAGCCGCCTTGACTTAAAATATTTTGAAGATTGCGGTCTTTTTGATTACTTTCTGGAAAAAATTACTAGCGCCGATTCTTTTAAGCAATTAATTAATAAGGGTTTTGAAGGCCTATCGCTTGATAGTAAAAATAAATTTGCCTCTGTTATTAGTAAAACTGATGCTTTTGATGATTTTTTAGTTTATATCTTTAAAAATAATTGTTTTATGGATTTAGATTTTCAGATTTCGGGTGATCATCTTGATGAGCTGATTGAAGAAAATCTTGATGAAAAATTTGGTTCTTTTTTTTCAAGATTAAAAGATTTTCAAAATAAGTCCGAAGATTCTTTTTATATTAAAAATATAGATTTGTTTATTAAAGAAGATAAGCAGGCCTTAATTTATTTTTTTGTAGAATTAGTAAATGAAGATATTTTATCCCGCTCTCAAGAAGATTTAGATTTATGCCTTGCAGGCAGCACGGGTCTGGCTAATAAATTGATTAAGGCAGGAAAGGTTAATTTATTAGTTGACAATTTGGAAAAATTTAAAAATTTAGATCAGGAAATAGCTTTTAATTTAGTTGAGGCAAAGGCGGAATCTTTATTAGCTGATAATATTGAAAAATTTAATAATCTTTCTCGCGATTTTGGAAAAATACTAATGGCCTCACTTCAAGAATTTTCTAAAATTACAAAAATTAATGAATATTTCAATCCGCCTTTAGACAAGTTAGCTGCTAAAACTTCGGAAATATTTGGAGCTTTCGCCAGCGCTGACAATTATAATATGATTAAAGGTATTAGCGGCGATGACAAAGAAATTATAAAAAAATTAAATTTAAAAAAGGGTGGTAATGACGGCTTGAGGGAATTACAGGAGAGGTTTGTTGAGTTTAAGAAGGAAATTATTTCAGAAGATTTTAATCCTGAAGTTTTATTGCGAGGAGATGAGAATTCTTTGTATTTGCCTTATTTTCAGTCATATGTCCGGCTTCAAGAAGCTAGTTGGGGGTCCAGTGATGAAGAAGGTTTTAAAAAAATAATTAGCGATTATATTAATTATAAAAATAGTGGCGAAACAAAAGAGCTTAATCATAATTTTAAGCCTAGTCCAGAATTATTAATTGCTAAATCTAATGCTGCCAGTAGAGAAGGGCATCGTTTTAATGAACATTTTTTAAATAGATTCTCTGTTTTAGTTGATTCTATCAAAAAAGCAAAAAGTCTATATCAAGAAGAATTTCCCCTTAGCAAATTAGTGGAAAGAGTAGAAGCTGAAAGATTGTCATTAATTAAAGAATTGAAAGGAAAGATTGATAATATGCCTAACCCTCGGGCTCGAGATGGGATTAGCCAAAAAATAAATTTGCTCGAATCTATCAATTTAAGAGATTTAAAAGATTTTCAAAATAATTTTTCCGTTTTAGCTAAAGATAATAAATTTAGTGAGCTATTAAGGCAGACGGTTTTTTTAATGGGTTTTGCCAAAAACAAACAAAGCTTAGATTTTAATTTGGACAATATTGATTTAGCGCGGCCAGATATTGATGATATGTCCTGGATACTTGATTTTATTGATCATATCACTAATGAGGAGGTCATGTCTAAATATTTTACTGATAAGAAGGCGAAAAAAATGTTTGATGAAATAATTTCAGCCCAAGCCATTAATGATGAAATGACTTTATTGCAAGGCATTGGTGGTAAGTCTAAAGATTTTACAAAGATTCAATTAGTTCCGACCAGGGGGTTGTTGACTGAGTTTTCTGGACACATCGCTGATGCTTGTTGGGCTTCAAAGTACAGCAGCATCTTGAAAGAATTTCCTAATTTTACCTCAGTTATCATTAGACAAAATCCGGAAACAAAACATGAAAGGCTGGCTGGGGCGTTTATGTTGATTGAAACAGAATCAAAAAATGGCGAGCAGTTGCTAGTTATTAGAGGCTTTAATCCGATAGAAAATTTAATTAATTCATTATCAATTGAAGACTTTTATGATCAGGTTACAGGCTATGTAAAAAGTTTGGCAAAAAAAGACAATCGCCAAGTAGCGATTGTAATTGATGATCATTCGGGTGGTTCGGCAAGTAATCGACCGGTACTTTTTAGATATTTAAGTGACCTTTCAAATACTTTAGAATCTGTTGATTTAAAGTCGGCGGCTGACACTAAATTTAATGGGTATAATATTGTTAGACAAACTTATTTAGTTGAGTAATCTATTAATTTTATTTTTTTCTAAAAAATGCTATATTTTAAAATAGCAGACATTTGTCCGCTCTAGTAATCCAAAAATTATATGAAAGGGTACAACAACAACATCGAAGATTTAACACTAGCTAACACTAATTTTAGAGAAGTCCTCTATACTGGCAAGTATGCGCAATTAGTTTTAATGTCTTTAAAACCGGGTGAGGAGATTGGCGCTGAAGTTCACGGGGGAATTGACCAGTTTTTCCGTTTTGAAGCGGGCGAGGGGAAGGTAATTGTTGATGATAATGAATATTCAGTTAGTGATGGTAGCGCTGTGATTGTTCCGGCGGGGGCTAATCATAATGTTATTAATACTTCAGAAACAGAAGATTTAAAACTCTACACTATTTATTCTCCAGCTGAACATAAGGAGGGAATTATTCAAGCTACTAAAGAAGAAGCCGAGGCTCGTCATGAACAGGAGCAATTTGATGGTCAGACTACTGAGTAATAAGAGTTTAATTAAAAAAGACTTCACGCTTAGTGAAGTCTTTTTTTTTAAGTTAACTTTAATCTATGTTTGCAGGGCTAAATTTTAATTGTAGGCCATCAGCGCTGATTAAAATTAAATTTTCGCCATCAATTTTATATTCTGGATTAGCTTGTAATACTTGGCTGATTGTTCTTTCGGCGTTCATTAAGTCTTCATCTTCGCAATACATCAGAGTTGAAATTATACTCTCAGTTATTACAATTTTATTACCTTCTAAGATATAATCACCACCAAAACTGTTGCAGGCCCTCCCCCCGACATGATTGTCGCTAAAAGTTAGTTTAACATTGGTTTCTTTTAAATTAGTCCAGACGGCGCCATTGCCTTTTGCTTCTAAGCGCCAAGCTGTTTCACTTAAGGGGCTTGTCATTGGTGCTGGAATAAATCTAAATTGTTGCTCTTCGCCATTTTTAATAATCAGGTTATTGTCATAATCAAATTCATAGGTAGCTTGATTATTTAGGGCGTTAGTTAAATTTTGCTCTATCATCATTAACTCATTATCGCTGCACAGCATTTGCGTTAGAAAAATATTAGCCGCGAAAATCACGCCATTTTCAGCTTGGTAATCTCCACCAAAACTATTGCAAATTTTTCCACCTAGAATTTCTTCGTCAAAATTTAAAGTAATTTTGTAAACCCGGTCATCTACCCAAGAGCCACTAGTTCGATGATGACTAAGGATCCAGCGGCTACCTGCTAAATCAGTGTTTGCCGGCGCCCCTTTAGTTAAAAGCAATTCTTTATCGGCACCGTTACTAATAATTAAATCACCTTCAGAATTAATTGTTAGCGATTGATTATTTTCTAAAACTTCTATAAAAATATTTTCAATAATCATTAGCTCGCCAGCGCAAGCCATGCGGGTGGCAATTAAGCCGGGGGTGTTAATTAAGTTTTCTTTTATTTGGTAGTCACCACTGATATTGTTGCAAATTTGTGCATAAATTTTATCGGCTGTAAATTCAAGGGTTAGCGCCTTACCAGCGCTTGGAACTAAATAGCTGCCATTTTTATCTTTAGCCTCCCGAATTTGCCAATTAGTATTACTCAAGTTTATTTCTGGTCTAGAGTCGGTGATATTTGAGCTTGGTTTTTTTGGATCACGCTGTTTATTATCAGCGATTAAAAAATCTGTTAAAAACCAAATCAGAGCGGTTAAGCACAAAACGCCCAGAAGTGATAAGAGTAGATTGTTAGATTTTTTGTTCATAAGATTTTTTATTTATATTTATATTATATAAGAAAATAATTAAAAAAGATAATTTATTGAAAAATTGCTAAAAAAAATAAAAAGTGTTTTAATAAAGTTGTTTCTGCCTCCATAGTTTAATGGATAGAACGCGAGCTTCCGGAGCTCGTAGTAGGGGTTCGATTCCCTTTGGGGGCACTCTTATTTTTTTATGTTCGGACGCAAATTATTTTTTTTACTAAGCTTTTTAGGACTGATAGTCTTTTTTTTGTGGTATCAAAATAATCACTTAACTCTTAGCACTTATGAGTTTTCAGCTGATTTGGCGCCTTTGACTGAAAGTGAGGAGTCAAAAATTAAAATTAAAACGGCCGCTGCTTATTCTTTTTCTTTAGTCCATTTAAGCGATTTGCACAATAAGAGTTTTGGGACTGACAACAAAAAACTTTTGGAAAAAATTGAAAAGCTTAATCCTGATTTAGTTTTAATTACTGGCGATATTATTGATTCACAGCGAGTTGGTTCTGATCAGGCACTTCATTTAATTGAGGGATTAAAGGAGAAAACGCCAGTTTATTTTGTTCCCGGAAATCATGAGAGATGGAGTGGGTCCTACCCAGCTTTAAAAGCAAAGCTAAGGCTAGCAGGGGCAATAATTTTAGAGAACGAAGTTGTTTTGCTAGAAAATCAGGAAGGAAAAAAAATTTTGTTAGCCGGAATAGATGACCCTGATTTTTCTGATTTAGAAAAATGGCAAAATAATCTCAATGATTTAAGCGCGAAAGCTAAAAACTATTTTACAGTTCTGTTGTCGCATCGCCCGGAGCGTTTTGAAGATTATATTGCTGGCGCTTTTGACTTAACCTTAGCTGGGCATGCTCATGGTGGTCAGTGGCGTCTGCCTTTTATTGGTGGGCTAGTCGCTCCGAATCAAGGCCTCCTTCCTAAATATGACGCTGGTCTTTATCAAAAGGTAACATCTAAGATGGTAGTTTCTCGCGGCCTGGGTAATAGCCTTGCGCCTTTGCGACTTTTTAATCTTCCAGAAATTATTTTTATAAAAATTAATTTCTAAAGAAAAAACCTCCCCATTTGGGGGAGGGTTTTCTTTAGAGTCGTTGCCCTAAGTCTTTTAGAGTGGGAATTATCGAAGTTAGTTTTTTTTGTTGAGTAAGAGGGAAATTATCTTCGACAAAATATGTTAGACGTTCACGACCTTCGTTTAATTTTTCCCGACCGGCACGACTAATTTCGATTAAGCTGCTTCTGGCGTCGTTGGGATCAGCTTGGCGCCTGATTAAGCCAATTTTTATCATTGGTAGCAATAAACGCGTGATACCAGAGGGAGTTAATCCCATTAAATCGGCCAGTTGGGCGGCCCGCAATTTCTCTGAACTTTTATCTAGATAATTCATGATTAAAAGCTCATGTAAACTTAAACCATTTAAAGAAGCGTCTAAGTGGCGTGATAATTTTGCTTGAAAGCGAGCATTGCTCATTAAGTAATTAAGCATATAATTTATTGATTAGTAATTGACTAATCAACTATATAATTTAAATTTAAAACAGTCAAGCGGGGCGCTGGCTCTTTTTAAGAAATATCTTTAATTTCCCAGTCGCTATCTTTTTTTGATCGCGACCAAATAATTTTATCGCCAACTTTTTTGCCCAAAAGATTGGCTCCGAGCGGTGATTGATGAGAAATAACCCCTGAACTTGGATTAGTTTCGCTTGCGCCAAGAATTAAAAAACTTCTTTCTTCAAGACCATTTGTAATAGTAACTCGGTGGCCGATGTCCACTTGGGTGCTATTTTGAGGAGAGATTATTTGCGCACGACTTAAAAGCTTTTCTAAGTCGATAATTCTTTGGTTTAATCCCCGCAAACGTCCTTTAGCTAATTGGTAGCCAGCATTTTCGGAGAAATCTCCCATCAAGGCCAGACGCTGAACTTCGGCTGCCTCTTTCGGTCGCTTAATTTTAATAAAATAATCTAAGCGCTGCTTTAGCTCTTGGTAGCGGGCAGGGGTTAAATGATAATCAGTTTCTCTAAAAGTATATTTTCCTCCTTTTCTAATGGGTAGGCGCATTTTTTTAAAATTATTTTTCTGATGCTTATTTTATTATATCTTAAATAGGTTTTTTATTAAAAGGGCGGGCGGTTTTCCCGCTTGATTAAAAAATGATAAACTAAAAGAGTCTATCAGGGACTTATAAATAAATTATGAAAAATCTTGAACTAATCTTTAATCCGAATAGTATTGCTGTTGTCGGGGCTTCACGTCGAGTGGGGAGCGTCGGCAACGACATTGCTAAAAATCTAGTTAAAAACTTTTCCGGCCAAGTTTTTTTAATTAATCCAAAAACTAAAAAACTCTTAGGGCGCCCCTGTTATCCCGATTTGGCGGCTATTAAAAAAACAGTCGATCTAATGGTGATTGTCGTGCCAGCGGCTGCGGTGGCGAGCGTATTGCAGTCTGGCGGTCAGCTGGGTATTAAAAACGCTTTAATTATCTCGGCTGGTTTTAAAGAAGCGGGTCGCTCTGATTTAGAAGCGGAGTTAATCGCTATTAGTAAAAAATATAAAATTAATTTAATTGGTCCTAATTGTTTAGGGGTTATTAACCCGGACCAGAAAATGAATGCTTCTTTTGCCGGCTTGATGCCACCTAAAGGAGCTTTAGCTTTTATTTCTCAAAGTGGCGCTCTAGGAACGGCAATTTTAGATGTAGCTGCCAACCTTGGTTTAGGCTTTTCTAAGTTTATCAGTATTGGCAATAAGGCAGTTGTTGATGAGGCCGACTTATTAGAATATCTAAAAAAAGATAAGGCGACGCGGGTTATTGGTATTTATGCTGAGCAATTATCATCTCCAGATAGATTATTAAAACAATTCCGCTCTTTAGCGAGTGCTAAACCGCCAAAACCGGTAGTTATTTTAAAGTCGGGGCGAACTAGCGCTGGGGCGGGAGCGAGCGCTTCTCACACTGGCGCTTTAGCCGGAAATGATGCTTCTTATGAAGCTTTATTTAACCAGGGCGGAGTTGTTAGGGCGCAAACAGTTAAGGAGCTTTTTGATTATTTGCGTATTTTTTATAATAACCCCTTGGCTTCGGCTGGAAAAATTGCTGTAGTTACTAATGCTGGCGGCCCAGGAGTTCTAGCGGTTGATGTTTTGGCTGAGCGAGGCTTAAAGTTAGCTTCTTTCTCTAAAAAAACTCAAGCCGCTTTAGAGAAAGTTTTGCCATCTTCGGCCAGCGTCAATAATCCTGTTGATATTTTAGGCGATGCTAGTGCTCGTGATTATAAAGAAGTTTTAAAGATTTTAGATCAAGATAAAAATGTTGAGGCTTTTTTGGTTATTTTAACGCCTCAATCAATGACTGAAATTGAAGCTACGGCTCAAACCTTGATTGCTTTTAAGAAAAAAAATAAGCATCCCTTGGCGGTCGTCTTTATGGGGCAAGAATTAAGTGCCCGTGGTCGACAACAGCTCTGTGATAATGGCGTTGCTGTTTATGCTTGGCCTGAAGCGGCTGCTCGCTCTTTGGCGGTTTTTGATAATTTCAATAAGCAGCGTCAAATTAAAAGAGGGGCTGTTTCGGTTTTTCGAGACTTAAAAAAAGCGATAGTCCAAAAGATACTTAATGATGCCAAGGAGCAAGGGGTAAAATCTTTGTCTGAGCCAGCCGTTCAAGAAATTTTTAAGGCTTATGGTCTGCCGGTATTAAAAAGTTACTCAGTTAGCAGTGTTAAAGAGGCGAAGGCAGTGGCTCAGAAAATAAAAACCAGGCTGGCTTTAAAAATTATTTCTCCTGATATTTTACACAAGACTGATGTTGGCGGGGTTTTATTGAATGTTCCAGCTAAAGAGGTGGCGTCTCAATATCGGGAGTTAATAAAGCGGGTTAGAACTAAAAAACCGGAGGCGAAAATTACGGGCGTCTTGATTAGCCCAATGGTAAATGGCGGACAAGAGATGATTATTGGCAGTGTTCGAGAGCCATCTTTAGGGGCAACTATTATGGTTGGGCTCGGGGGTGTGTATGCAGAAATTTTAAGTGATGTGGTTTTTGGTCTTAACCCCTTAACAAAAACAGAGGTTCAACTGATGTTAAAGAAACTTAAAAGCGTTCAGATTTTAGCAGGGGCGCGCGGCAAAAAACCTCTTGACCAAGAAGCTTTAATTGAGAGTGTTTTGCGTTTAGCGCAATTAGTTAAAGATTGGCCAGAGATAAAAGAAGTCGATCTTAATCCTTTGGTGGTTCAAGAGCGGGGAGCGCTTGCTTTAGATGGGCGAATAATTATTGATTAGAAACAAAAAAGCCGCGGTTAGCCGCGGCTTTTTCTTTGTAAAATTTTTAAAAAATTTATAAAGTTTCAATTATTTCACAAATTTTTTCAAAAATTTCTTCAATGCTTTTTTCACCATCAAGGCGGTGGAGTTTATTTTGGGTTTCGTAATAAGCGCAAAGAGGGGTAGATTCTTGCTTAAAAACATCAACTCGATTTTTAACAATTGCGCTATCTTGATCATCTAAACGGGTTTCTACGCTTAAGCGGCTATTAATGCGCTTTTGGACAGTCTCGCCACTGACCTCCAGAAGAATACAGGCGTCAACTTTAGCGCCAGTATCAGCGAGAAGCTTGTCTAGAATTAGAGCTTGTTCTTGTTTGCGAGGGAAACCATCAAAGATGATTCCGGTGTTTTGTGCTTGTTCAGCAACTGGTCCTAAGGCTGCTAAAATAATATCATCGGGAACTAAAAGACCATTTTCGACAATATTTTTGGCCTTAAGGCCAATAGCGGAGCCTGATTCAATTAAGGCTCGGAGTTTTTCGCCCATAGAAAAATGGCGCCAGCCATATTTTTTTTCTAATAATTTAGCTTGGGTGCTTTTCCCTGAGGCTGGGAGCCCATACATTACAATCACTTTTTTCATATCTTTTTTATTTATCAAAAAAGATATCATACCTCAAGCTGTCATCCTTGGCAACGGCAGTTTGGGGGCGTTTCTAAAAAGTGTTAAAATAAAAAGATGGAAAAACATACCCCTTTGGCGGCTTCATTCCGCCCTCAAAATTTAAGTGAGTTTGTCGGACAAGAACGCGTGATTGGTCCCGATTCTTGGTTGCGGCAAGCAATTTATGAGGATAAGGTTTCATCCTTACTTTTTTGGGGACCGCCTGGATCAGGGAAAACCACTTTGGCTTTAATTATTGCCAAAGAAACAAAGGCAGAGTTTGTAGAAATTTCAGCTACTAGTAGTGGCAAAAAAGATTTACAGCAAATTATTGAAAGAGCGCAACAGGCCCGTCGTTTGGGTAAAAAAACTCTTTTGTTTATTGATGAAATTCATCGTTGGAATAAGGCTCAGCAAGACGCCTTGTTGCCGCAAGTAGAGCGCGGGGTGGTGACTTTGATTGGTGCGACTACAGAAAATCCTAGTTTTGCAGTTGTTGGCGCTTTACTTTCTCGGGTTAAAGTCATTGTTCTTGAAGCTTTATCTGAAGAAGACTTGGAAAAGATAATTATTCAGGCGGCTAAGCGTTCCGGTTTTAAAGGCAAAAAAGATGCTTGGCGTTTGATAGCTAGGCTGGCTAACGGAGATGCTAGAAAAGCACTTAATCTTTTAGAGAGCGCTGGTGATAGCGGAGAAGTTATTAATCAAGATCTGGTAAAAAAAATCGTTGATAAGCCAAATCTGCTTTATGATAAGAGCGGAGAAGAGCACTATAATTTAATTTCAGCACTTCACAAATCCATGCGGGGCGGTGACGCCGATGCTGCTCTTTACTGGTTGGGGCGGATGCTTGCTGGGGGCGAAGATCCACTTTATATTGCGCGGCGTTTAATTCGTTTTGCTTCTGAAGATATTGGCCTCACCAATAATAGCGCTCTACTTTTGGCGACCTCTGTCTATGATGCTTGCCATAAAATAGGCATGCCTGAGTGCGGAGTTAATCTGGCTCACGCGGTTGCTTACCTAGCAAAATCACCAAAAAGCATCGCTGTTTATCAAGCGTATAATGAAGTTCAAAGAGAGGTTGAGCAGAGCGGCAATTTGCCAGTTCCACTTCATATCAGAAACGCTCCAACTAAACTAATGAAAGATTTAGGTTATAGTAAAAATTATAAGTATACCCCTTTAGTCGACTCTCATAATCAGACTTATTTGCCAGATAAATTACTTAAAAGACGCTTCCTCCCTGATTTGCCAACTCAAAAAGCAGCTAATAAAGTTAGCCCTAAGGAAGATTCAAAAATTGATAAAAAATAGTTAAAAACGTTTTGTCGCTAGTTTATAGCCGCGGCCCGGAAAAGTGTGAATCAAATTTTTTCCGCCAGCGGCTTTTAATTTACGCCGTAAATTTAAAATATGGGTGTCTAAGGTGTTGGAAAAGGGATCCATGTTCATATCCCAGACATTTTCCATAATAATTTCTCGTGAACTGATTTCGCCTTGATGGCGCATTAAATATTCTAAGAGACAATATTCTTTGCGAGTTAAATTAAGCGGGCGCCCATGATTTTTAGCGGAATGCTGTGTTAAATCTAAAAGGAGATTATCTACTTTTAGAAGGTTTGCTTGCCAGGTCGGTGGGCGACGGAGTAGGGCATAAACTCGCCAAAGCAACTCGTCTAGTAAAAAAGGTTTGGTTAAAAAATCATCTGCTCCGAGTTTGAAAGCTTCAATTTTTCGACTGGGATCACCACAAACAGTGAGCATTAAGATGGGGGTTTTTCTTTCTTGCCGTATTTCTTCAATAACCGTTAATCCGTTTTGTTTAGGAAGGTGATAGTCAAGAATAATCAAATCGTAAGCATTTGTTCGTGCCAGAAAAGAGCCTTGTTGACCATCAATTGCTAAATCAACGACATAAGCCTCGCTTTCCAGCCCTGATTTAAGAAAGCGAGCGATTGTGATCTCGTCTTCAACGATAAGAATTTTCATAAGCATAAAAATTAATTTATAATTTAGTTTATTATAGGGCCAGTAACTTAATTTTTATTGAATTTTTTAGGTGAAAAAGAAGTTTTTCTTTGATTGCCAAAAAAACTTCAAGTTTTAAATAAGGGCTTTTTCCTCTCTTGACTAAATGGCATTTTATTGTTATTTTTAGGGGTGGCTCAAAAATCAAGCCTTAGCTATTGAGAGTAAAAAATGATAAAAATATGAAAAAAATTTTTCTGGTCAGCTTCTTATTTCTAACAACTTTAACTTTAAGCGCCTGTGCTTCGGATACCGAAGAGGAGGCTCCGGAGCTAAAACCGGTCTCTGTCTCTGGGAAAAGCGTTTCTGAAGCTTTAATTTGGGAGCAAGAATTATCTTATCCGGGCATTGTTTCGTCTGAAGGCGAGGCTAAGGTTGTCGCTAAAACCAGTGGCACAATTTTTGGTTTTGATGTGGAGATTGGCACTAAACTTAGCCCTGGAGAAGAATTAGGACGCATTGACGATCAGGTGGGGGCGACTAAAGATAGTTTTAATGCTGGCCAGGTAAAACAGGCCCAGATTGGCGTTGAGCAAGCTCAAGCAGCTTATCAGTTGGCTCAAACTAGTTATGAAAATTTATTACTTTCTTCTACTAAAGATTTAAAAAGTGCGGAGCTTTCTTTAGAGCAGGCAACTACTAACGAAAAAAATCTTTCTTTAACCACTCGTGAGGGGGTAAAAAGTGCTGAATTAGCTTATGAAACCGCCAAAATTGCAGCAGAGCAGGCCAAAAACAATTTAAGCAGTGGCCAAAAACAACTCGCTCAGAGCGAAGCTGATTCTTTAGAAAACGCTACTTTAGCAGTAGATTCGGCAATTTCGACTTCAGGGGCTCTTTTAAACTCTATTAATAATTTAGCTGCCTTTGATGATAATGGTGTCGTTAGTATTAATTATTTGCCAAGTTTAGGCGCTTTAGAATCTAATACCTATGGTCAGGCGGAGTGGGCTTATGAAGTTGCTAAAGAGTCCTATGATGATTATTTTAAAAGTAATTATATTGATACGCCGACGCAGCTGGCAGCCGCGATAAAAATTTTAGAAGAAACAAAAACAGCGGTTGATGCTACTAAGTATTTATTAGAAAAAAGTATTCCTTCCGCTGCGTTGCCGCAAACATCGATCGGGGGAGTTTCTTTGTCTGGCTTACAACAGCAAACGGCAACTTATCAAACCCAGGTTAATGGGGCGCTTGCCCAAGCTAAGACCGCTGAACAAGGTCTAAATAATTTAAGCTTGAATCGGCAGTCTACAATTCAAAATTTAGAAAAAGCTTATCAGTTGGCTCAACAACAAGAAGCAGCGGCTGCTCAAAATCTTAATAATTTACGAGCAGGGAATACTTCTCAGCAAGATCAGGCTGGTTTGACAGCGGACTTGGCGCAGAATCAATACGAAAATTTAAAATTAAAAATCTCTTCTCAACTAGCTGCTTCTCGTTCGCAAATGGAAAATGCACGCTGGCAGTATGAAAATGCTCAGGTTAGTCTTCAGAGTTTGTTTGATGTTCATTCAATCATTTCGCCAATCAGCGGCACCTTAACAAGCAAGACTGCAAGTAACGGCGACTCTGTTAGTGCTGGGCAGTTAGTGGCGACAGTTAGTCAAGTTGATAAGTTGAAAGTAAAATTTTATCTTGATGCCGAGCATGTTAAAAATATTTTGGTAGGGATGCCAGCTATAATTAAAGATAACTCTGGTCAGGAATATCAGGGGGTGATTAGTTTAGTTTCTCAACAACCAGATGAATGGTCGCATCGCTTTTTAGCAGAATTATCTTTAACGAAGGATGAGGGGTTAAGAATTGGTGCGGTTGTTGATGTAAAAATTAAGGTTACTCAAGCTTTAACTTTAGAAAGTGGTCTTTCTTGGTTACCCTTATCGGCCTTAACGGTTGGTCAAAATGAAACTAAAATTTTAATTTATGATAACGGCATAGCGCGTGAACAAGTGGTTACTGTTTTAAAAGTTCAGGGCGAGATGGCTCAAGTTAAAAGTGGCTTAGGACCAGAAGAAGTGATTATTGTTGATGGTAATAAATTAATTAACCCGGGGCAGGCAATCGTCTTAAGTGAATAATTCTATGGAAATAGATTTAAAAGATTTAGAAAAAGAACAGAAGCTTTCAATTGCTAATCAAGATTTAAATTCTGCTTCAGACCGGGCGACAGCTGATCAGCTCTATTTGAAAAAAATAAAATTCAAATCAAAATTACGGCGAGGGTGGTTAAATTTTTTTGTTAGCCGACCGCGAGTCATTTTTTTGTTGATTGCTTTTTTAGTGGTTCTCGGTTTTTATTCATATCAAGCCTTGCCGCGTGAATCGAGCCCAGAGGTAAAAATTCCTTACGCAGCGGTCATTGCCACTTATCCAGGAGCTTCACCGACAGATGTTGAAGAATTGGTGACGAAGCGTCTGGAGTCGGGCATTTCTGGGATTAAAGGGGTTAAGCAAATTAGTTCTGAGTCTAGTAACTCAGTATCAATGATTACAGTCGAGTTTGATGCTAAAGAAAATCTAGAAGACGCTTTGCGTAAGTTGCGAGATGAAGTTAATAGTTTGTCGGGGCGTTTGCCAGCTGAAGTTTCTGAGCCAATCGTTCAGGAAATTTCTGCTGACGATTCGCCAATTTGGGTTTTTACCTTGTCGGGTGCTTATGATCGTTTTACTTTGCGTGATTTTGCTGAAGACATAAAAGAAGAGTTGGAAAAAGTCTCCGGTATTCGGGAGGTTCTTGTTTCTGGGGGAGACGAGCGGCAATTCAGTATTGATTATGATTCTTCAAAATTAGCTTTTTATAATTTATCACCTACAACCGCTAATTCGGCGGTAGTTATGCGTAATAGCGCTATTCCCGTTGGGGTTTTTGATGGGGAGAGATATTCTTATTCAATTCGTACCGATGCTCAGCCAAGTAGTTTGGAGGATTTAAGAAACACTCCTTTAAGTCATACTGCTGATGGTGCGATTATTTATTTAAAAGATGTTGCCTTGGTTCAGGAAACGGCTCTTAAAAAAACTAGCTTATCTCGTTTATCTCAGGAGGGCTCAGTTCCTCAAGAAAGTATTAGTTTTCAAGTTATAAAAAAAACTGGCGGCAACATTATTGAAATTGTTGATGAGGGGGAAGCGCGTTTAGAGACAAAGCTTAAAAATCTTCCCGCTGGCTTAAGCTATGCCACCACTCTGGATATGTCTGATATGATTGAAAAAGACTTCAATCAGCTCGCTGGTGATTTTTCCTTGACGATTATTTTAGTCTTTACCATTCTTTTCTTAATTGTTGGTTTTAAAGAGGCGTTGGTGGCTGGTTTAGCTGTTCCTTTAGTGTTTTTTGGCACTTTTGCAGTCATGCTTTTTTCTGGTATTAGTTTAAATTTTCTGTCTCTTTATGGCTTAATTCTATCTTTGGGTTTATTAGTTGATGATGCGATTGTTGTTGTCTCTGCAACTAAGCAATATTTAAAAAGCGGAAAATTCACGCCTGAGGAAGCAGTTCTTTTGGTGTTAAATGATTTTAAAGTTGTGTTAACGGCGAGTACTCTAACAACCGTTTGGGCCTTTTTACCATTACTACTAGCGACCGGAATAATGGGTGAATATTTAAAATCAATTCCAATTACCATCTCCACAACTTTAATTTTATCTTTAATTATTGCTTTAATTATCAACCATCCATTAGCGGCAGTTTTAGAGAGAATTCGTTTCGGCAAAGGTTTGTTTTTCTCAGTCTTTATTGGACTTTTGTTAATTGCTTTTTGGGCTGGAGTTTTCGGGGGGCCGGCGGCCTTAGTAATAACAATCTTAATCTTGGCCGTTTTAGGAGCAGCTTTTCTTTGGTATTTCAAGGGCGGGCGCTTGATTCTAAAAAAGAATAGTGAGTTGATGGCCGAAGAGTCTTTTGACGATAACAAGATAAAGGAAAAATTAATTAAGCAGTCATCAGCGACTGAAGCTAATTTTTTTACGCGTTTATTCCACGGGATTATTAGCTTCGATAAGGTTTTGCCGGTTTACGAAAAATATTTGCGGCCCATTATTGAAAAAAGTTTTGTTCGTAAACGCTTTTTAGCTTTTGTTGTTTTTTTGTTTTTCATTGCTTTGTCTTTACCGCTTGCTGGTATTCTTAAATATGAGTTTTTTCCTAAAACTGATTTAGAATATATTACCATTGATATAAAAGCGCCTCACGGTCTAAAATTATCAGAAACTGATAAAATTACTCAAGAGGTGGAGAAGCGTCTTCTTACTTATCCGGAAATTTCTAATTTTTCAACTGTGGTTGGTGGTAGCGGTTCCTTGTCTTATTTTTCTGGCGCGGCCGCTTCGTCACAAGCAAATATCACTATTCGTCTTAAGCCCTTAAAGGAGCGAAGCTTAAAATCCTATGAGTTAGCTGATTTGTGGAGTGAGGATTTTAAAGATATTGTCGGCGCCGAATTAACAGTTAGTGCTCTAGCTGCTGGACCGCCAACAGGAGCCGATTTTGAAGTGCAAATTCACGGCCCTGATTTACAGGAGTTAGAAAGAATCACTTTTGATTTAGAAGAAATATTAAAAGAGATTGACGGGGTTGCTTCCACTAACGATTCTCTAGAAGAAGCCCAGGCTGATTATACTTTTATCCTTAATCCGGAACGTTTGGAGCTCTACGATTTAAATGCTGCTTATGTTGGTGGAGCCTTGCGTTTGGCTGTTTCCGGTTCTGAGGTCACCACCGTTTTAAATGAAGGCGAGGAAATAAAAGTTACTGCCAAGGTTGCAGAAAATAAATTAGATAATTTATCGTCTTTGCAAAATTTACAGCTTAGCAATTTAAAGGGGCAAAACATTTTCCTTAAAGATGTGGCAACGATTAAGTTGGAGCCAGCCGCTGCGAGCATTAGTCGTGTTGATGGGGAACGAAGCATTACTTTGTCGGCTAAATTAACGGCGACCGGTAATTCGGCAACTGTTCTTGAAGAATTTCAAGCCCGTATTAAAAATTATGATTTTCCTGATGATTATCAAGTCGTCTACGGTGGCGCTAGTCAGGAAATTACTGAATCGACTAATTCGCTAGTTCAGGCGATGGGAGTCTCTCTTTTGTTGATTATTATCACTTTAGTTATTCAGTTTAATTCTTTTAGGCAAGTTTTAATTATCGTTGCGGCAATTCCTCTGGCGCTTATTGGCGTGAGCTTTGGCCTATCTCTAATTAGAGTGCCCATGTCTTTGCCTGGTTTAATTGGTGTTTTGGGCTTGTTCGGAATTGTTGTTAAAAACGCTATCATTTTGGTTGATAAAATTAACTTAAATCTGCGAACCGGTATTCCTTATAACGAGGCAATTATTGATGCTGGAAAGTCTCGCCTGGAGGCAATCTTTATAACATCGATGTCGACAATTTTGGGCCTTTTACCAATCACGATATCGAGTGAGATGTGGCGAGGCTTAGGTTCGGCAATTATTTCTGGATTGTTATTATCAGCGTTGTTTACCCTTTTTGTTGTCCCCGCTCTTTATGTTGTGCTAATTAAGCCGAAGAGAAAAAAGGTTTTATAATAGTTAGATTTGAGATAATGGGGTTACTTATTAAAAACTGCCTTAAGGGGTAGTTTTTATGGCTTGACATAAAGTGAAGTATTTAGTATATTAGGCAAGGCGCTTTTTTTGCCTTTCAAAAATTATCTTAGGTTAGCTAATAATTATTTTCATGGAAATTAGAAACATTGCTATTATTGCTCACGTTGATCACGGCAAGACTACTTTAACTGATGCTTTTTTACGTCAGAGTGGTTTGGTTGAGGCGCAAAGCATGGACAGCGACCGTCTGGAGCAAGAGCGGGGAATTACTATTTATTCAAAAAATTGTAGTCTTTTTTATAAAGATACAAAAATTAATATAGTTGATACGCCGGGGCATGCGGATTTTAGCTCGGAGGTGGAAAGAATTTTGCGTTCAATTGATTGTGTTTTACTGGTTGTTGATGCTCAAGAGGGGCCAATGCCGCAAACTAAGTTTGTTTTAAAAAAATCTTTAGAATTAGGCTTGAAGCCAATTGTTGTTATTAATAAAATTGATAAACCAGCTGCTCAGCCGGCCGCAGTCCAGGAAATGGTTTATGAATTATTTTTAGATTTAGGAGCAACTGATGAGCAATTAGATTTTCCCGTAATTTTTGCTAATGGCCGGGCCGGTATTGCTTGGAAAAATTTAGAAGATAATAGTGATAATCTTAATCCTTTACTGGATACAATTTTAGAACATGTTCAACCGGCAGCAACCCCCGAATTAAAAGAGCAATCTTTAAGTGCTCAAGTTTTTAATTTAGCTTATGATAGTTTCTTGGGGCGTTGTGGAATTTGTCGTATTTATTCAGGCCAGTTAAAATCTGGTCAGACAGTTTACATTAAAGATGCGGAAGCAAAAGTTAGTTCGGGAAAAATAACTAAGTTATTTACTTTTTTAGGCACGAGCCGTCAAGAGACAAATATTGCCGAGGCTGGCGATATTGTTTTTATTGCTGGTTTGCCCAATCTATATATTGGTGAGACCATTTCCGACCGTTCTGATTTTGAGGCTTTGCCGGCAATTTTAGTTGATGAGCCGACAATTTCTTTAAATTTCTTAGTTAATAATTCTCCTTTGGCTGGTCGTGAGGGGAAATTTGTGACCAATCGTCAAATTAGAGAGCGTCTAACTCGAGAACTCGAAGTTAATGTTGGTTTAAAGATTGATTTTTCTGATGCTAATTTAGCCCGTGTTTACGGACGGGGTGAGTTGCATATTGCAATTTTGTTGGAAAATATGCGCCGTGAAGGTTATGAATTACAAGTTTCGCAACCAGAAGTAATTATTAAAGAGACGGAAACTGGTAAATTAGAGCCTTTTGAAGAAGTAACTATTGATATTCCAGAAAAATCTTCAGGAACAGTTATTGAAAAAATGTCTCGCCGCAAAGGACAACTTTTGGATTTAAAAAATAAAAATGGACAAAGCCGACTTATTTTTGAAATTCCAACTCGTGGTTTACTTGGGTATCGGTCTGAATTTGTAGTTGATACACGGGGTGAGGGAATTTTATGTTCTCGATTTATCGGATTTAAACCTCAAATTGGAGCGATTGAATATAGTCAGACTGGATCAATGGTTTCAATGATTTCTGGCAAAGTTTCGGCTTTTGCTCTCTGGAATTTACAAGATAGAGGGGTTATTTATATTCAGCCGAATGTGACTGTTTATGAGGGGCAGGTGATTGGCAACGTTTCCAAAGGTAATGATTTAGCCGTTAATCCGATTAAGGGAAAAAAATTGAGTAATGTTCGTGCTTCTGGTTCAGATGAAGCGATTAACCTAACACCGCCTTGGGAGCTTGATTTAGAGCGTGGTTTAAGTATAATAAAAGATGATGAATTTTTAGAAATAACACCGACCAGTATTCGTTTACGGAAGCAATTGTTAACTGAGGTGGAGCGAGTTCGGTCAGCGAGAAAGTCTTAATTATTTTACCTTAAAAATTGAATAAAGGATGGAGAGAAAAAAGGAGGAAAAGAAGGAGCGGATTGTAATTTTTAATCTTTCGGGGGCGTTAATACTGCCTTTTGATAGAAAAATTACCCTTTGGTGTGATGCCATTAGGGCCTGCAGTGTTCCGCTCTTAGATGGAATAATTTATGAAAACTATCAGAAAAGTTTTCATAAAGAAATTATCCCTTTGTTGGCGGCGGCTGGTAGCTGGACTGAACAGCAGAAAAATGAAGTTATCGTGACCGCTCGTGGTTCATTTGATAACGATAATTTTCTTAGTCTGTCTGGTTTAGCTAGAAAAATGGAAGAGCTCAAAGAGCATTATGACTTGGGAATAGTTACTAATCGTTCCCGAGCAGAGCTTAGAGATTCTCTTTCCAAGCTTGGTTTTAAAAGCTCTTGGTTTCAGGTGATGCATACTTCAGATGATGGAGTTTTCAAGCCCAATCCGAAAGTTTTTAGAAACATTTTGCATGATTACCAGAAAGAGGATATTCTCTATGTTGGTGCCTGTAAGAATGACTTAGCTACGGCTGAAAAAGCAGGCATAAAATTTTGGGGGATTAGCAGTTCAATTTGCCCTCAAGGGTTATTTTGGGCTTACGGCTTAAAAGAGGACCAAACCTTTCCATCCATCATTGAGGTGTTGGATAGGTTAATTGTTTATTAGAGAGTGATTGAATGGGGCCCCTAGTCTTAATGATTAGGGGTTTTTTTAAATCTAGGATTTTTATTTTTTGGCGGTGCTAGCGGCGCAAAAGTAAGACGATGAATGGGGCAGGGTCCAAATTCTTTTAGAGCAGCTAAGTGCTGCTTAGTGCCATAACCTTTATGCTGTTTAAAGCCATATTTAGGGTATTTTTTATCGTATTCAACTAAGAGATAATCACGGCTAACTTTGGCAACAATTGAGGCGGCGGCAATTGCAAAGACACTGGCATCGCCACCAATAATTGTTTCTTGGGGAATGTCTAAACGGGGAATCTTGTTTTGACCGTCAATTAAAATATAGTCCGGTTTAATTTTAGAAGCTTCTATTGCGCGTTTCATCGCCAACAGGCTAGCTTGTAAAATATTAATTCGGTCAATAACTTCGTGGCTAATAACACTAATTTCGACGGCAGCTGCTTTTTCTTTAATTAGAGAAAAAAGGCGCTCTCTTTTTTTAGCACTTATTTTTTTAGAATCATTTATTTCTGCTAGTTCGGGGTCATTTTTAGGGAAGTCGGGTCCTAGGATAACGCAAGCGGCTACTACCGGACCAGCCAAAGGCCCACGCCCAGCTTCATCGACGCCAGCGACGTATTGGTAATTTTTTTCCCAGAGTTTAAGTTCTTTTTCTAAATCGAGCATAATAATCTTTAATATTAAAAATTTAACACAGCTAAAGTTTAAAAGCGAGGGGCTTTAAAATTAGAATAGTTTGCTATAATCAAAATATGACTTTTGAAATAATAATTATTAAAAAAACTCCAATTCCTTATTCCATTAGCAATTCTGCTGGGCATTGTCTGCGTCTAGAAATTAAAGACGGTCGGGTTTATTTATTTAAACCGCGCTGGGTAAGCAAAGTTAGGGCTCAGAAATTTTTAGAAAGCAAGAGTGCTTGGTTAGAGCGCAATCTCGCTAAAGAGCGAAAACAAATTCCTTTGTACCCTTTAGCTAAGACGGAGTTACCAATGTTTAAAAAAGAAATTATTAGTCGCTTAAATTATTTTAATCAGGGTTATAATTTTAATTGGCAGCGTGTCAGTATCCGTCATCAGACGACTAGGTGGGGAAGTTGTTCGCCCAAAGGGACTTTAAGTTTTAATAGTCGCTTGGCTAATTTGCCTTTAGAGCTTCAAGATTATATTATTGTTCATGAGCTTTGTCACTTAAAAGTTCCTAATCATTCACCAAAATTTTGGAAACTTGTTGAAAAAACTCTGCCTGATTATTTAATTAGACGGCGAGCTTTAAGGCGATATCGACTAGCGGTTTTGTTTTAGGTTGACAATAGTAATGTTTTGTGATAATTTCTAAGCAAGAGCCCGGATGGCGAAATTGGTAGACGCGCAGCGTTCAGGTCGCTGTGAGAGAAATCTCATGAGGGTTCGAGTCCCTCTTCGGGCACCAAGATAAATTTATTTTTAAGTTTTTCTTGTTTATAAATTTAGAAAGTGTTAAAGTTAGTTTAAGTCTTTTAGGAGGAAATTAGGATTTAACAGTAAAATAAAAAAGTTATTTATTTTAAATAGCCGATAACTGTGCAAACAGTTATATAGTCCCTTAATACTTAAAATATTCGATCATGGAAAAAAAAGGAGGAAACGGAAGTAACGGAGAAAATCAGGGAAACGGAAGTAATGGTTGTTGTGGCTACTGGGAGGAAATTCAGAAAGCTGCTTGTCTTACTGAGCGAGAAAAAGATGACCTGGATCTGGCCAATACAATTTTAATGTTTGCCAGAAAGCCACATCGCGATTTTTCTGAAGAAATTCAGAAAATGGCTCGTTCCGGAAAAACAGAGCTGGAGGCCAGAGATTTTTTAAAAAGAGAAATTCCCTGGAAATTATTTCAAAAGAGTGAAAGTTCCAGGCGGAAGCTTTGTTATGTAATTTCTCTGTACTTGAAATTATTCAGGCAGGTTGAACAGGTAGTTAACCCCGGTGAATTTTGGCCGCCTGCCGAAGACCAGTTTGTTCTCCTCTTTGAGGAGCATGAAAATTTCCGTTCAAAACGCACGCTTCGAAAGGGAGAATGTGTTGGCGGATTTTTCCCGCAGGACTAACATGCAAAATGTTAACCAGTCCAAGACCGAGCTTTAAGCCCGGTCTTTTTTTTAATCAGAAAATTTGGTAGTAAAAACAGCTGCTTTTAAGGGGTTTTAAAATACTTTTTTAGGGTTGAAAAAAATCTAAAAATTCGTTATACTGTCAGCAGTTTTTTTAATTTTAATTCTGGTTATTTAGCTCAGCTGGTTAGAGCGCTGCGTTCACATCGCAGAGGTCAGTGGTTCAAGTCCACTAATAACCACCAATCGTTTATTGTCGATTGAATAATTCTTTTAAATGAGTTTTTCAATAATTATTAAGCGACAGCGATTAAGAAAATTTTTTTTATGAAATTAATATTCCGTTTACTTTTTAACGCCACTTGGATTCTCCTCGGATCTTTTTTAATTGGCGGCTTAGAGGTGAGTAGTTTTTATATCGCTTTAATTGTGGCGATTATCTTAGGTTTGGTTAATGCTTTAATTCGCCCAGTTTTAATTATTTTAACTTTACCAATTAACATTCTTTCTTTAGGTTTATTTACTTTTATTATTAATGCTCTTTTAGTTTGGTTTGTTTCTAGTTTTATTCAAGGCTTCGCTTTGGCTGGTTTTTGGCCAGCTCTCTGGCTAGCTATTTGGTTATGGCTAGGAAGTTTTATTACTAATCTTTTATTAACCGACGATTAAACGACGGTTGATTTAGAATATCTATCCATCAAAAATATTGTATGACTTATCAAGAGGCCTACGAATACTTAGATTCGCTTCATAATTTGCCGCGCGTTTATCGCGGTAAAGGGAATTGGCAGAATACACCGACTATTTTAAAGGGCATGCATGCCATGCTGCGTTTAGACGGAAATCCTCAACTAAAAATTCCTCATTATATACATGTGACCGGGACCAGCGGTAAAGGCTCAGTCTCTTTAATGATTAGCCAGATGTTGGTTGCCCAGGGTTTTAAGGTTGGAACTATAACCTCGCCGCATCCAACAAAAATTACTGAGCGCTGGCAGGTTAATGGCCGCTCTATGTCGGAGAAGGATTTTGTTAAGACAATTGAAGAGTTAAAGCCAGTTTGGGATACTTATGCAAATGAAGTGAAGTTCACTTTTCCTTCAATGTCTAGTTTAAACACTTTGATTGCTTTACATTATTTTGCTAAGCAAAAAGTTGATTTTGCGGTCATGGAAGTTGTTTGTGGCGGTAAAAATGACAGCACTAATATTATTCCTCATAAAGATGTAGCCATTATTACTAATATTGGCCTTGATCATTTAGGTGTTTTGGGAACTAATAAAGAAGTAATTGCTCTTAATAAATCAGGGATTATAAAGAAGGGTTGCGATGTTATTACTGCTGAAGGAAATCCTAGAATAATCCATATTTTGAAAATAGCCGCCGCTAAAAAGAAAGCCCGTTCTTTTGAAGAGGTTGACGCTAGTCGTTATAGCTTCTTGATTAATGGTGAGGTCTTAAAGCATGGTTGGGAGGGCTTAGACTTTCGAATTAATGGCGAAGAATATCATATAAATAATTTGGGTTATCATCAGGTTGCTAATGCTCGAGTTGCGATTGCGGCGGCAAAAAAGCTAGGCTTGAGTCAGGACGCGATTAAACGAGGCCTGGCTAATACTGTTTTCCCGATTCGTTTTGAAGTTGTTTCTCAAAAGCCTTATATTATTTTAGATGGCGCCCATAATCCTGATAAAGTTCGAGCGACGATTTCTAGTCTTAAAAGCCTAAAAGGTAAGTATAAAAAATTACACCTCTTAGTTGGTTTTTCTGACAATAAAGATCACAGTTCTTTTTTAGATGAACTTCTGGCTTTGAATCCAAAAAGTTTAGCTTGTACGCGCTTTACTCAAAATATTTTTCGCAAATCCGCCGACCCTAAGAAGTTAAAAAATTCAGCTTTAAAGATAAAGCCCCGGTTAAAGGTGGGCAGTTTTTTAGATCCTAAAGCTGCCTTAGCCTGGAGCCAGGAGCAACTGGGACCTGAAGATTTGTTACTGATTACCGGGTCAATGTTTTTATCAGGTGAGCTGCGCTCAATTTTTAAGAAAATTGGATAATTGATAATTTTTAAGCTTAGCCCTAAAAAACCGGTTTGACCGGTTTTTTTTGTTTTTATTGAGTATTTATTTTATAATCAAAGAGCAGCTATTTAGATTATGTTTAAAAAAAATTTCTTAGGTGAATCCTGGCGTTGGGCTTTCCTTATCTTAATAGTAGTAGCGGCAATATTCGTGAGATTTTTGTTGCCATCCGGCACTTGGGAATGTTATAACGGCCAGTGGGTAAAAAGAGGAAAACCGAATACGCCTCGGCCGACTAAGGCTTGTTTAATCGATAAGGGTCCTTTAGGTGAGCTAATCGCTGATACGGAATTAATTTTAGGGAATTACAATTCCACTAAGAATAAAAATGGCTTGGATTCCCAAACTGTTTCAGAGACAGAGGCAAGAATAATTCTTAAAACTCCAAGTCTGGAAGATTCCGTTCTTAGCCCGTTAGCGGTTACGGGCTTGGCTCCTGATGATTGGTTTTATGGGGGGGAGCTTTTAGTTGAGCTTAGAGATGATAAACAGCAGTCTTTGGCAAAACATTTTGCCAGCAAGCAGCCGCTTGCCGCCGCGGTTGCGGGCTATGCTCCGTTTGCCGCCTTGATTGAATTTGAGACAAGAGCCGAAAGCGGTTATTTATTGATTTATAAAAATAATTTAACAAAGACTGACTCAGAGAGCCTTATTCAAGAGTGGCCGATTTCATTTAATCAGTCTAGATGATGGTTAAAGTCCGAGAGGTATTCGAAAAAATTATGAAAAATTTAAAATTTTACAATACTCTTTCAAGAGAGCTTGAAGAGTTTAAAGCCATTGAGCCGCCCTTAGTTGGTCTTTATACTTGTGGTCCGACGGTTTATAATTACGCTCATTTAGGGAATCTGCGTACTTATTTATTTGAAGATTGGTTAAAACGAGTCTTGCTTTACGCTGACTATGAGGTTAAGCATATTATGAATGTCACTGATGTGGGGCATTTAGTTGGCGATGGTGATTTAGGGGAAGATAAAATGGAACTAGGATCAGCTCGAGAAGGGCGGAGCGCTTGGGAAATAGCTGATTACTATTGGCAGGCCTTTCGCGATGATTTAAAAATGTTAAACATTGCCGAACCAACTCAGTGGGCTAAAGTAACTGACAATATTCCTGAGCAGATTGAGTTAATTAAGCTTTTAGAAAAGAAAGGGTTTACTTATTTAACTCCAGATGGCCTTTATTTTGATACCGTCAAATTTCCTGATTATAATAAATTGTCCCATCTGCATTTAGAAGACTTAATTGAGGGGGCGCGAGTAGAGAAAAATATTGCCAAGAAAAATCCAACTGATTTTGCGCTTTGGAAATTTTCACCAGCTGGAAAGAAAAGACAAATGGAATGGAAATCTCCGTGGGGGCTTGGTTTCCCTGGTTGGCATATTGAATGTTCGGCCATAGCCCTTAAATATTTAGGTCAAAATCAAGATATTCATTGTGGTGGCATTGATCATATTAATGTTCATCATACTAATGAAATTGCTCAAAGTGAGGCAGCTACCGGCAAAAAGTTTTTTAATTATTGGCTGCATGGCGCTTTTTTAAATATTGTTGGCGGCAAAAAGATGGCTAAAAGTGCTGGTAATTTTTTGACATTGAAAAACTCCTTAATAGAAAAGAAAATTAACCCTCTGGCTTTTCGCTTAGCAGCTGCTTCGGTTCATTATCGAAAGCCAATGGAGTATTCGGAAGCTTCTTTGCGGCAAGCTGAGAATACTTGGCGCAATCTGTTGCGACAGGTAGCGGCTTTACCGGAAACTCCGGGAAAAATTAATTCTGCCTGGCAGGAAAGTTTTTTTCAGGCTATTGCTGATGACCTTAATCTCCCTCAAGCATTAGCAGTTACTCAAGATTTGTTAAAATCAAATTTAACAGAAGCTGACAAATTGGCGACTGTTCTAGACTTTGACCGTGTTTTGGGTTTTTCTTTAGCTAAGGCTAAAGAGTTAGCTGACCGAGAAATTTCTCTAGAAGAATTAGCTCCAGAGATAAAGGAGTTAGTTTTAGCTAGGGAGCAAGCGCGCACAAATCATGATTTTACAACTTCTGATCGTTTGCGTGAGGAATTGCGACAGCGTGGTTACGCGGTTGAAGATTTAAAGGGAGGAGTGAAGATAATTACTTTAGATTAAACAATGATTCGAGAAATATTAAAAAAAATAAAAAAGGCTCCTTCTTCAAAAATTGATTTAAAGGAGGCCAAGTTACGTTTAAAAGCGGCAAATAATTTTTGGGCGCAATTGCCGCGTCCAATTTTAGCTCAAGCGCCTTTAGCAGGTTTTACTGATTCTCCTTTTCGGCAAATTGTCGCTAGTTTTGGAGCAATGGTTACTTATAGTGAAATGATTTCGGCGGCGGCTCTTTTTTATGATTCGGCAGAAACCTATCGTCTTCTAAAATTTAGCCCCAAAAAAGAGGGGCACTATGTTGTTCAATTATTTGGAGCCGAGCCGGAGCATTTTGCGGTGGCTAGTCGTTTAGTAACAGAAAAAATAAAACCAGCAGGAATTGATATTAATTTTGGTTGTCCAGTGCCTAAGGTGACCAAGCAGGGAGCGGGAGCTGCCTTAATGGCTGATTTGCCTCGGGCTCGAGCAGTGGTTGAAGCAGTTTTAGCTAACACTGATTTACCTGTCTCTATTAAAATTAGAAGCGCTTCTGGCGCTGTCGGGGCTAAAGATTTTTTAGCTTATCTTAAAGATTTGCCGATTGCCGCCTTGATGATTCATGGTCGAACTCGAAAACAGGGTTTTGCTGGACCGGTAGATGTGGCGACAATTAAAGAAGCAGTTGCTAACTTCTCTGGTCCAGTTCTAGCTAATGGGGGGGTAAATTCTTTAGCTGAAGCTAATCATCTTTTAGAGGCAAGCGGCGCTGCCGGTCTTGGTCTGGGGCGAGGTTCATTGGGGCGACCCTGGTTGTTTAGAGAGATTATTAATCAGAAGGAGGAAAAATTTTCTTGGCCAGAGATTGCCTCTTTAATGTTGACTCAAGGGCGACTAACTGAAAAGCTAAAGGGAAGTGAGGCTTTTTTAGAATTGCGCAAACAGTTATGTTATTATGTTCAAGGCCTGCCCGATGCTAGCAGTATTCGATCGGCAGTTGTCAAAATAAAAAATTATTTCGATTTAAAAAATATTTTAGAACCAGTTATTAAAAAGAAAAATCCTCTTTAAAATATGATTTTAAAAATAAATACAACAATTCCCGATACTGTTAACGTTTCCTTATTAAAAGAAGGTCAAGTTTTTTTACTTAAAGATATTTTGACACCCCGGGCTCAATCTGAGAATTTATTGTTGGCAATTATTGATATTCTGGCGGAGGCAAAAATTTCTTGGTCGGATTTAGATGGAATTCAGGTAGTAGTTCGAGGGGGCTCCTTTACAAGCCTGAGAATTGGAGTTTTGACTGCTAACGCTTTAGCTTATGCGGCTAATTTGCCTTTGCAAGCAATTGGAGTTGACGGTGAAGATTTATCAAAAGCTAATTTAAAAAAATTTTTAAATCATAAAATTGCTGTTCCAGAATACGATGGGGAGCCGAATATAGGACAGACTAAAAAGAAAAGCAAGCAGGTATCTAATTAAGTTATCCACAGCGAAAAAACAAGTATTTTTTAAGTCACTTATCCACAGTGATTTTTTTTATTCTAAGATTAGCTAATATATTTTAAAAAGGGCTGACTTTTTTTGTGTTGACCCGGGTAGCGGCTTGGTGTATAATTGGGGCATAAAGTCAAAAAGTGGGGAAAGGAGGTGAATTTCTTTTAACCACTAAGAAACAAGCTTTATGTTTATCGGTGAGTATCAGCACAATCTAGATGACAAAGGGCGCTTGGCAATCCCGGCAAAGTTTAGAGGCGCCTTTAAAAAAGGAGCAGTTGTAACCAAAGGCTTGGATAACTGTTTGGTTTTGTATTCAGCTGAACAATTCTCAGTGATTGCTAAAAAATTTGCCGCTCTTCCTTTAAGTCAAGCGCGAGCGCGGGCTTTTTCTAGACATATGTTGGCGGGGGCAATGGATGTTGAATTTGATGTTCAGGGGCGAATAACTTTGCCCGAATATCTGCGCCAGTTTGCCGGCGTCAAGAAAAACGTTATCATCGCTGGCTTATATAATCATTTAGAAATTTGGGATGAAAGCGCTTGGAAGAATTATAAGGCTGATGCTGATAAGCATAGTAACGAGATTGCTGAGCAGTTAGGAGATTTAGGTATTTAAAAACATGAGTTATTCCCATCAAGCAGTTTTACTGGAAACAGTCCTTTCTTATCTGGAACCGCAAGCCGGTCAATGGTTTATTGATGGAACATTAGGTGGTGCTGGCTATACTATTGCTTTAGCGACGGCAGTTGGTTCGAGTGGTCGGGTCTTAGCTCTTGATTTAGATGATTTAGCTTTAGAAAATGCCCGGCAAAAGTTTTCTGCTCTGGGCTTAAATAATGTTTCTTTAATTAAAGGTAATTTTCGTAACTTGATAAATATTGCTCAGTCCGAGTTTGGTCCAGAGCAAAAATGGTCCGGTTTAGTTTTAGACCTTGGTTTATCTTCGGCCCAAATAGATGATCAGAATCGTGGTTTTTCATTCCAAGGTAATCGCCCCCTAGATATGTCTTTCGGTGGGGAAGAGTTTGCCGCAGTAAAGACGACAACGATTGTTAACCGTTATCCGCTAGCAAAATTGGCGGCAATAATTTCAGAGTATGGCAATGAGCCTCAGGCCTGGAGTCTGGCTAAAAAAATTGTTCGGGCTCGCAAAAAAACAGAGATTAAAACTACCGCTCAACTTCTAGAGATTACTGGCTTAAATCGCCCTTTTCGAGGAAAAACGCATCCGGCAACTAAATTATTTCAGGCTTTGCGGATGGAAACTAATCAAGAGAAAAAAGCTTTAGAGGAAGTATTGGCAGCTAGTTTAAAATTATTGGCTCCGGGTGGGAAATTAGTGGTTGTTTCCTTTCATAGCGGAGAAGACCGAATAGTTAAAGAATTTATAAGAAGAGAAAGCCGAACTTGCATTTGTCCACCGACCGCCCCAGTTTGTATTTGTGAACATCAGAAACAGTTTAACCTTTTGACAAAAAAACCAGTGATTGCCGATTTAGCTGAGAATAGTCGTAACCCTCGGGCTCGCAGCGCTAAACTCCGAGCAGCCATTAAAATTTAATAATTTTTAAATTCCAATAGGTTAACAATAATTTTATGACGGCTTTTATCATCACTAAAAAATCTAATTATCTTACCGGTCAGGTAAAAATTGAGCGTCGCCTAAATCTCCGTTTTTTTAATTTGATTTTTGGTTTTTTAATTTTAATTCTCGGCACCGTTCAACTAGTTGTTGTTAATGATTTGGCAGTTAAAGGTTTTACAATTAGAGAGTTAAAAACTGAAGCAGCAAAGCTCGAAAGTGAGTTGCTTGATCGCGAGGCGCAAGTGATGAGAATGCAGGCTCACCAAGAATTAAATAATAAAGTTAGCCGCTTAAATATGGTTGCCGTTGGAGAAGTTGAATATTTAACAGTAAATGATAATAACGTTTTAGCTAAAAAATAGAAAAGGACAATTTTAAAAAGCGGAGTTTTTTGGCTGAAGCAAGATTAACATGTGGCGCAAAGATGAGAGACAACAGAAGAAGAAAAAAGAGTCCGCAGATAATAATCGCCTGGGTTTGGTAGTCGCGATTATTTTTTTATTGGCAGCCTCTTTAATTGGCCGACTTTTTTATTTGCAAATTATAAAACATGATACTTATCGGGCGCTTGCGGCTAATCAGCACGAATCTTCTGGGGAGTTGGCAGCTGAAAGAGGAAAAATTTTAATTACCGATTCCCTTAATCGCGCCGACGGTACTTATGCTTTGGCTACTAATAAAGATTTTTATTTAATTTTTGGAATTCCTAAAGATATTGAGGATCCAGTCTTCATTGCTGAGCAGATATATGAATTTTTTGACGCTGCGACCGTTCTTGAAGAAGTCGAGGCAGCAATTGGGACGACTACGCCACTTTTAGAAGAAGAGAGTTTAACTGATAAGATTAAGCGTTTAAATAATGATGATAGTTTAGATGCCGAAACACGGCGCCGAGAAATTGATGAAGCGATTCGTTATGAACACCATCGCCAAGAAGCAGCTGATCTTTTAGGCGAAAACGCGACTACTAAAGAACAGCTAATTACTACTAAGAAGGCGGCGATTATAGAAAAGTATCAGACAAAGCTTAGTCGTCCTGGTGGTCAGTATACAGTTATCCGTAATAAGGTTAGTAATCAAACTTTGCTTGATTTTTACGCTTTTATGAATAATCGCTTGGCCTCTTCAACCGCCTCTTCAACGGTGATGGTTAAGCCCGATGATTTGATGATTTCGGTCGGTCAAGTTGTTAATCGGGAAACTAAAGAAGCGGTTAAGATAAAAGGTTTTAGTTTTGAAACAAAAAAATTCCGCTATTATCCAGAAGAAACCCTTGGTTCGCAGTTACTTGGTTTTGTTAGTTATGCAGACAGTCAGGGTGCGGGGCGTTATGGTTTGGAGCAATATTTTAATAAGGAATTATCAGGAACAGTGGGCTATTACAAAGGTGAATTTGGTAATAATAATTCAGTTATTGTTAACGATCGTGAATATGTCGAACCAGTTCCCGGCGTTGATATTGTTTTAACAGTTGATCGGAGTCTTCAATTTTTTGCTTGCGAAGAATTAGAAAAAACTGTGAAAAAATTCAACGCTAAGGGGGGCACGGTTTTGGCAATGGATGTTAAGACGGGAGCAATTTTAGCAATGTGTTCCGCTCCTAATTTTGATCCTAATAATTATGGAGCAGTTAAGGACTTATCAATTTTTAAGAATCCGGCCATCACTGATCAATATGAGCCAGGGTCAGTCTTTAAAGCAATAACAATGGCGATTGCTTTAAATGAGGAGAAAGTGACTCCAAATACAATTTATCACGATTCAGGCGAAATCTATATTCAGGGATGGTCTAAGGCGATTCGTAATTCAGATTTTTCAACTAAAGGCGCTCATGGAGATGTTGATATGAATTATGTTTTGGAAAACTCTTTAAACACAGGCGCAATTTATGCAATGCGACAGGTGGGAGCAGGAACCTTTGCTGATTATGTTGAAAATTTTGGTTTCGGAAAAAGGACAGGAGTTGAATTAAGCGGAGAAGCTTTTGGTAATATTAATAATTTGAAACAAAAAAAAATTAAAGATATCGATGCCGCGGTCGCTTCTTTTGGTCAAGGGATATCAGTTACTCCTTTACAAATGCTCTCTTCTTATCAGGTTTTTGCTAATGATGGTTATTTAATGAAGCCTTATATCGTTAAAGAAATTCGTCGTCCTGATGGACAGGTATTTGTAACCAGTCCTGTTCGTGAACGTCAAGTAATTTCTGCCAAGACGGCGACAACTATTTTAGGAATGCTTGGCAATGTGGTTGTGACTGGCCATTCCAAGAAGGCGGATATCCCGGGTTATTATATTGGCGGTAAAACTGGAACTGCTCAAATTGCTGTTGATGGTAAGTATATTCAAGATCGTTATAATCATACTTTTGTAGGGATTGCGCCGATTGACAATCCTCGGTTTGTTTTATTGACGAGAATTGACAGCCCCGAAGGAGTGCAGTACGCTGAGGGTTCGGCTTTGCCCCTATGGACGGAAGTAGCTAAGTTTATGCTTCAATATTATGAAGTTCCGAAAAGCAAATAACAAGATAATTATATGCGGTCGTTGATAAAAATAATTTTAAAATTTTTAGCGAAACGTATTTTACAAAAATATCGCCCTCAAGTGGTGGGTATTACGGGCAGTATTGGTAAAAGCAGTGCCAAAGAAGCGGTTTATCAAGTTTTAGCGTCTCAGTTTCGGGTGCGCGTAACTGCTAAAAATTATAATAATGAATTAGGTGTTCCTTTGACAATCATTGGTCGCGAATCAGCCGGTCGTTCGGCTCAGCAGTGGTTAAAAATTTTTTTCTACGCTCTGGGTTTGATTTTAAAACGCCAGGCTGATTATCCTGAAATTTTAATTTTAGAATTAGGAGTTGATCGCCCAGGCGACATGGCCTATCTTTGTTCGATTGTCAGGCCTGAAGTTGGCTTAGTAACGGCTGTTTCTTACGCTCATCTAGAGTTTTTTGGCACTGTTAATAACATAAAAAAAGAAAAGCAGATTTTAATTGAGCAGGTGCCTAATAAAGGTTTATCGGTTTTAAATTATGATAACGAGCTAACTCGAGAAATGGCGGCTCTGAGTCGGGCGCGAGTCCTAACTTATGGTTTAGACGAAAAGGTTGATTTACGAGCTCAAGATATTGTTTATAATTTTGAAAAGGGCGACTATGATTTATCCGGCATTCATTTTAAATTGAGTTACGATGGAGCAATTGTGCCGGTGTTTATGAAAAATGTTTTATCGGAGCCGGCTCTTTATGCCGCTTTAGCTGGGGCGGCGGTTGGCTTGTATTTTAAGCTTAACTTGGTAAACATTGCCGCTGCTTTGAGTAATTTTAATCTCCCGCCAGGACGAATGAATCTTTTGGCTGGTCTTAATCATAGCTTTATTCTTGACGATACTTACAATGCTTCACCAGATGCCGCCGTGGCTGCTTTAAACATTTTATCTCGTTTAAAAGTTGCGCCAACTAGTAAAAAATACGCTGTTTTAGGGGATATGCGCGAGATTGGCGATTTTACTGAGGCTGGTCATCGATTAGTTGGTAAAGTTGCGGCTCAATCAGGAATTGATAGTTTATTAGTAATTGGCGCTTGTTCTAAATTTATAAAAGCGGGGGCACTTGAGGCTGGTTTTCCCGATGAAAAAGTGCAGCTTTTATCAACTTTAGATGAGGCAGTCGCTTTTATTAGACCCTTAATTTCACATGGTGATGTTGTTTTAGTTAAGGGGTCGCAGGCGATGCGTTTAGAAAGAGTCGTTAAAGAAATTATGGCCGAGCCAGAGCAGGCTGACTCGCTTCTAGTGCGTCAGGGGCCGAGTTGGCAAAACTAAAATAGTTAATAATCTCTTGAAAAAACCGCCATAAATAGCGGTTTTTTAGAGTTTTTAACTTGCTTATTGAAAAGGCCTGATTTATAATAAATAGAGTTGATTTTTAATAAATATTTATGAAAATTTTGATTATTGGCAGCCGTGGCGCCTTAGGCCAACAGTTAAGTAAAGTTTTTTCTCAAGGAGATGATGATTTATTTGCCTGGGATTTTCCGGAATTTAATTTAACTGATTTTAAATCTTTAAGGGCTAGACTCGAATCTTTGAGGCCTGATTTGATTATTAATGCAGCCGCTTATAACGCGGTTGATAAATGCGAGCAGGATTTAATTGAGAAAGAATTAGCCTTTGTTTTAAATGAAGCTCTTCCTAAGACTTTGGCTGATTTTACCGTTGATACTCAGGCAATTCTGATTCATTATTCAACTGACTATGTTTTTAGTGGCGATGGACAACAAAAATTAGATGAGACTGCCAGGCCAAATCCACTTAATAATTATGGCGTCAGTAAGGCGGCCGGCGAGAAAGTTTTGTCTGACAAGTTAAACTTAAAATATTATTTAATTAGAACCTCTAAATTATTCGGACCAAAAAGCGACAGCCCTTTTGCTAAAAATTCTTTTTTTGCGCTCATGAAGAAGTTATCTTTTGAACAAGCAAGTTTAAAAGTAGTTAATGATGAGAAGGGTTGTTTCACATATACCCCCGATTTAGCTCAAGCGACTTTTACTTTGCTTAAAGAAAATTACCCTTTTGGTATTTATCATTTAGTCAATCCGCCAGCAGCAACTTGGTATGACGGGGTTTTAGCTCTCAAAGAATTAGCTGATTTAAAAGTGGAAATATTACCGATTCCGGGCTCTAGTTTAGAGCGACCAGCTAAACGTCCTTATGACTCAACTTTAATAAACACTAAGTTTCCAGCTCTTAGAGATTACCGAGAGGCACTCAAAGAGTATTTAATTAATTTTTTATGAAAGGAATAGTTTTATCCGGTGGCAGTGGTACCCGTTTACGCCCCCTAACTAAAATTACCAGTAAACAGTTGTTGCCAGTTTATGATCGGCCGATGATTTATTATCCACTTAATACTTTAATTAAGGCTGGTATTAAGGAAATCTTAATTATTGTCGCCCCGGAGCGGGCGGGGGATTATTTAAATCTTTTAGGTAGTGGTAAACAGTGGGGGGTCAAGTTTACTTATGAGATTCAAGATGAGCCAGGAGGATTGGCGCAGGCATTTTTGATTGGCGAAAATTTTATTGATGATGACGATGTTGCTCTTATTTTGGGAGATAATATTTTTGAGGATGATTTAGCAACAGAAATAAAAAGTTTTTCTGGTGGCGCAAAGGTTTTTGCTAAATCTGTTCCGGACCCTGAGCGTTTTGGGGTAGTGAAATTTAATGAGCAGCAACAAGCAGAAAGATTAGTTGAGAAGCCGCAAGAGTTTCTAAGCTCTTATGCGGTAACTGGTTTATATGTTTGCGATGCGCGAGCCGTTGGCTTTGCTAAAGAATTAAAGCCTAGTGCCAGAGGTGAATTAGAGATTGTTGATGTTTTGAACAAATATTTAGAAAGAAATGAATTAACAGTTGGGTCGGTGACTGGTGAATGGTTGGATGCGGGAACTTTTGATAGTCTGCTTAGGGCTCAGATTATTGCCAAAGATCATTTAACTAAAAACATGATTATCTAGTATGAAATTAGCAGTCGGCTTTATTACTTATAACAGTGCAACGGCAATTTATTTGCCCTATTTTTTAGACAGTTTATTTAAAGCGTTAGCGTTTTGTCCGGCTCAAGATTTACGCCTTTTGGCGATTGATAATAGTGATGAAGCCGATAATCATAATCAAGATTACGTGGAGGAGTTTATTAATAATAAGGGAGCCTTGATAGATTTCCAGTGGCCAGGGGTTAACCTTGGTTTTTCTAAAAGTTATAACCGAATGATTCAAGAGGCGTCTATCTGGGGGGCTGATTACTTTTTAATGATTAATCCCGATACAGTTATTGATCCTCAGGCAATTAATTTATTAGTAGCAGCTTTGGCGGCTAATCCGGAGTTAGGGGCAGTTGTTCCAAAAATAAAACGCTGGGATTTTGATAAGCGACAACTCACTGATTATTTAGATAGTTGTGGTTTGGTTTTGGGGCTTGGTTTACAGTTTTTTGATTTAGGGCAGGGGGAGTTAGATAGGGGGCAATATGATCAGGCACAAATTATTGGCCCTTCGGGAGCGGCGGCTTTATTTAGAATGTCAGCCTTAAAGACAGTTAAAGAGGCGACTGGTTACCTAGATGAGCGTTTTTTTATGTATAAAGAGGATTGTGATTTAGCTTATCGTCTTAATAGGGCTGGTTATAAATCTCATTTTGTTAAAGAGGCTCTTGTTTATCACGATCGAACAGTCGCCGTGCCGGAAGGTGGCCTGAGGGGGCGACTCCTGTCTCGTCGTTCGCGCAGTCGTCAAGTGCGTTCCTGGTCTTTTGTAAATGATCATCTTTTATTTTTTAAACACTGGTCTAGCCAAAGTCTCAGAGATAAATTTTTTATTCTCTTAAAGGTCTTAAAAATGTTTGTTTGGGCTTTGGCAATGGAGCCTTTTTTGCTTAAAGATTACAAGAAAATAAATAAATTACGTCAGGTGCCAAGCAAGCTTAATTAAATACTTGACTAATACAATATATTATGCTAAATTAGAGTCAATGTTTTTAGTTTAAAGTCTTAATTGGGCTTTTTTGATAAGACATTTTTTTAACTCTTTTATAACGTTAGAGTAAAACTGCAAGTTATAAAATGAGAACTAATTTTTTTAGTATGGAAAATATTCTTGAAAAAATTGTTAAAGAGCAGAAACAAGAGGAGCTCGAAAAATTAAACGCAATTAATATCGTTGCCAACTTATTAAGCGAATTACCAGAACGAGAGTCTGATGTTTTATCGCGTCGTTATGGTTTGCGCGGTGGTCGTGGTGAAACTTTAGAAAAAATTGGTCAAACTCATAATTTGACGCGTGAACGGGTTAGACAAATTGAGGTCGCGAGCGTTAAAAAAATTAAAAAATTAGATAAGATAGATTCTTGTTTGGGCGCTTTTAAGGAAGCGGTCGCCGAGCTTATAAAACGTCACGGTGGCCTTTTAAATCGTGAATATTTATTAGACATCTTAACTGTTTATGCTTTAGAGTTAGGAAGAGAAAACCGGCAAGAACCAGATTCGGAAACTAAGGTTATTTATCGTAATCATGCAGATTTTTTAATTTCCAAACTCTTAGAAGATGAAATTGAAACTTTGAAAAAATCTGATCGCTTTGTTGTTTCTTATAAATTAAAAGCCTCAGAAACAAAGATTTTGGAAGATTTAGCTGATGATTTGTTAAATAGAGTTTCTCATTTAAGCGAGACAATGCCGACTGAGGATTTATTAGAACTCATTAAAGGTTTAGACGCTTATAACCGTTATCAAGAGGAAATTATCAAAGATGGTGATTTGGATGTAACTTCTGTTTTTAAGAGTAAAATTTTTCCCGATAAAGGTGAATTAATTAATTCTAATAAAGTTTTATATGGTTTGTTGCGCGCTGTTCGTGGCGTTGCGCGAAATAATTTTGGTTATTGGGGGTCAACTGCTTCCCATGAAATTAAGCCAAAGACAGTTAATGATAAAATTTATTTAATTTTGAAGAATACTGGACATCCGCTTCATTTTACGGAAATCGCCCAGCGAATTAATGAAGTGGGGTTTGATAAAAAGTCGGCTAATCCAGCAACTGTTCACAACGAGCTTATTTTAGATAGTCGTTATATTTTAACCGGGCGCGGAATGTATGGTTTAAAGGAGTGGCAAGAGGTTCCGGTGGAAAAGAAATAAAAAAAGTTTTTCTCATAAAAAATAAAATTAAAAACGCTCTTTGGGCGTTTTTATTTTTGTTTGGATATGTTAAAATAAGGCCATGGATATAATGATTGATACCTCGCGTTTGGATTATTTTTTTTCCGCTGATTTGGCCGAAATGTTTTGGCTTTTTTTTGCTAATGTCGGCTGGATTATTTTGGCGATTTTTTTTCTTTTAGGGGTGCGAGAGATTTATCTTTTGTATATTCAAGATAAGTTTGCGTCCGGTCTAAAGTATGTCTTATTGGCGATTGATATTCCGCGGGGTAACGCGCAGTCTCCAAAAGCAGTGGAAAACCTTTTTACTTATTTAGGCGGCGCTCACGGTTCCATCAGTTTTTATGAAAAATGGTTTGAGGGTCGTTTTCAGCAAGCTTTTAGTTTTGAAATTGTCGGTATTGATGGTTATACGCAATTTGTTATTCGGACTCCAGTCGAGCAACGATTTTTGTTGGAGTCAGCTATTTATTCTCAATACCCCGATGCAGAAATAAGTGAGATTGACGATTATACCGCGGGTGTACCCCATCGCTTTCCTGACGACGAGTGGGACCTGTGGGGCGGGGAGTTTGTTTTAACTGGACCAGATTCCTATCCAATAAAGCTTTATTCAGAATTTGAGTCTATGCAAGGAGAACCAGAAGAGCGCTTTAAGGATCCAATGGCAACCTTAATGGATTTAACAAGCTCTTTAAATAAGGGCGAGCAGCTTTGGGTTCAATTTATTGTTATCCCAACTGATTTTGCTTGGGTCAAGCGTTCTGACGCTGAGGTCGATAAAATTTTAGGCAAGACTCCAAAATCAAAAGAAGGTCTTATAATGAAATTTTTAATTTGGCTGGGGGAGCTTAGTGAAAATGTTTTTGCAATTTGGAAGGATATTAAACCAAAAGAAGAAAAAAAGGCAATTTCCATGATGGAGCTAACGCCTAAAAAAATAAAACAAATTGAGGCCATTCAAAATAAGGCTTCGAAATTAGCTTTTGGTTTTAAGTTGCGAATAATTTGTATTGGCCGTCGGGGGGTTTTTAATAAAGGAAAAATGGTTTCTGGTTTTGTTGGCTGGATTAAGCAATTTACGGCCCTGGATTTAAACAGCTTTAAGCCGGATATGAAAGTGACCGCTACTAAAACAGCTTATTTTAGAAAGGATGTTCGCTTGGTTACTAAAAAGAATGTAATCATGCAGAATTATATTAACCGTTCTTTAGCAGGGCGTCCGGCTTCCATCTTAAATATAGAGGAATTAGCTACTCTGTGGCATTTTCCTTTAGATGCGGTTGTTAAGGCGCCATTAATCCAAAAAGCTCCAGGCCGAAAGTCTGATGCCCCAGCTGCCTTACCCTTAGCTGAAGATTTCTCTTTTATCAAAAATCCGCCACCAGATATTTTTAGTGGTTTAGAAAAAAAAGAAAAACCTTCAGAGATTAAAAAAGAAAGCAGTCCTCTGGTAAATCAAGATAATGATGATCGTTTTTGGGTGGAGTCAAGTGATTCTCAAAAAATAAGTGCTCAGTCTTTAGACGGAGCGGCGACCAGAGTTAAAGAGGATGGCCCGATGAGCTCAACTGAGCCTGAGCCGCCTTCAGATTTACCTTTTGTTTAAAAGTATGAAGAAGAAATCAGCCTCCCGGCGTACCATTGGCGTTGACGCTCGTTTTTATGGCCCCTTAGGCAAGGGGCTTGGTCGTTATGTCCAAGAGGTTGTTGATAATGTGATTCAAATTGCCCAAGATGAGCCAATTGATTTTGTAATTTTTTTATCGCCAGCGAATTTTGATGAATTTATTTGTCCAAGTGAGAATGTTCGCAAGGAGTTAATTAAGGCGCGCTGGTATTCGGTGGCAGAACAGTTTGAAGTCCCTTATAAGTGGTGGCGGGCTAAAATTGATTTAATGCATTTTCCTCATTTTAATGTCCCGTTAATTAAAATGGGGGCTTACGTGGTGACAATCCATGATTTAATTTTAACTAAATTTCCAACTGTCCGCGCCACAACTAAAAAGCCTTTTATTTACTGGTTAAAAGATAAGGCCTATCGATTAGTTATTGGTTCGGCGGTAAAATTTGCCCAGAAAATAATTGCGGTTTCAGAATTTACTAAGCAAGATTTAATAACTCAGTTTAAAGCTTCAGACAAAAAGATTGTTATTACCTATGAGGGGGTGGCTAACTTAGCTAAAGGTAGTGATTCTTTATTTGTAGCTAAGCTTGATAACCAAAAAACTTTAGAGCTTTACAATATTGGCAGTCCTTATTTGTTGTATGTTGGCAATGCCTATCCGCATAAAAATTTAGAAGGATTAATTAGAGTTTTTTTAGAGTTGAGAAAAATCCATCCAAATTTACGCTTGGTTTTAGTTGGTAAGGAAGATTTTTTCTACAATCGGGTTCGTCTTTACGCGCAACAATTGAATTTATGGCAAAAAGATAATCATAATACGCCCGTAGTTTTCCCGGGTTATGTCCCGGATGTTGATTTAGAAGCCTTGTTTCAAGAAGCGGCTCTTTATGTTTTTCCTTCGTTTTATGAAGGTTTTGGCTTGCCACCGCTTGAAGCGATGGCTTATGGTTGCCCGGTAGCTAGTTCTAATTGTGCTAGCATGCCAGAGATTTTAGAAAATGCAGCTGCTTACTTTAATCCTAAGGATGAACAAAAAATGAAAGAGGTAATAGATAGAACTCTAAAAGATGAATCTTTAAGGGAAGCTTTAGTGACCCTGGGCAAGAAACAGGTAAAAAAATATAATTGGTGGGAATGTGCTCGTTTAACCTTTGAGGTTTATCAACAAGTTTTAAGGAAACGTTAGATGTTTAAATCATCACAAAATAAAAAAAAATTATTTAATTTGGGGGCGTCAGTCGCACCTAATTTTTTGCAGGGTTTTGATGGACGAAGAACTGCTAGAAATAAAAAAATAAATATTAAACGTCAACAAGTTAAAACCCGTCGTTTAGAAGAAAAGGCTCGACGTAAACTGGAGAAAAGTGCTCAACGTGATCTGCGTTTGCTTGCTAAAAAAAATAAAGATCTTTTAAAATTGGCTCGAGTAAACAGAGAAGAAATTAGGAGTGAGCCTCTACCAAAAAAGTGGACTTTAAGTTATGTTGGCCGTCTTTGGCGCGAGCGTCAAACGAGGCGGCGCTTGGAGCATTATGAGCAAAAATTTGATCGTCAGCTTCAGTTTGGCGAAAAAAAACTATTTTTGTTTAGAAAAAAAAATTTTTCAATTCCTGCCCCTTCGCGTCGGCCTTGGTTTTGGGGTTTGTTAATTTTTGCGGCCTCTCTTTTTTTGGTCGTTGCCCCTTTTAAGTTTTGGGCTCAATTTAATAATCTAGATAATTATTCTTTTAAAGAAAGGATTATTCAAAAAACAAAAAGTGCCTTTGAGAGCCTGGGTAGCGGGGGGAAGGCGAGTATTAATCAGAATTGGCGGCAGGCTGAGAAAGATTTTAATTCAGCTGAAAATCAATTCTCACAAGTCTCAGCAAATTTGAAAATTATTAATGATCGTTTATTGTCTTTGGCATCTTATGCTAATAATCCGGAGTTAAAATTGGTGGCTGAAAGTAAAAAATTATTACAAATTGGTGCCTTAGGTTCGGAGTTAGCGGCTGAGCTAGCTGCTGCCCTTAGCGGCTGGGAAAGAGCAAATGGTGATTGGTTAGTTTTATTAGATCAGTTAGAGAAGAAATCTGAATCAGCTCAATCTTTGGCCGATAATCTCGTTTCAAAATTAGAGACAATTAAGGTTGAAAATTTACCCGCAGAATACCAAGCAGATTTTAAAGAGATAATTAGTCGAGCTGAAATTTTGCCGACAGTGCTTAGTTTAGTTAGTGATAATGCTGGGCGCTTTAAAAAATTATTAGGTAGCGGCACCGATAAGCGTTATTTATTGGTTTTTCAAAATAATGCTGAGATGCGTGGTTCGGGTGGGTTTTTAGGAAGCTATGCCTTAATCGATTTTCGGGATGGTAAAATTACTAACCTTGAGGTGCCGGGTGGCGGATCTTATGATACCGAAGCGGGGCTTCGTTTGAATATTGTCGCTCCCGAGCCTTTGTGGTTGGTTAATCCGAAGTGGCATTTCTGGGATGCTAATTGGTGGCCAGATTGGCCAACGACAGCTCGCAATTTAATGTGGTTTTTGGAAAAAAGCGATGGGCCAACTGTGGATGGGGTAATCTCTTTTACTCCCAGTGTGGTTGAGGAGTTATTAAAAATTACTGGTCCGATTGATTTAAGTTCTGATTACGGGGTTGTGGTAACGGCTGATAATTTTTGGCAAGAAGTTCAACTGACGGCCGAGCGCGATAATCTAATAGAAGTTAATCCAGAACTAGTTGCTCATTTGCCGCTTGGAGAAGAGAATAAACCAAAGAAAATCATTGGTGCTTTGGCTCAAGAAATTTTAGAAATTTTGCCAGAAAAAATGAACCAGACCAACTTTCTTAAATTAGCAGCTTTAGCTGAAGATAGTCTGGCTGCTAAGCAAGTTTTACTTTATTTTTCTGATCCCGATTTGCAACAGATGGTTAACGATTGGGGGTGGGGCGGAGTGATGACTCAGGCTCCTTATGATTATTTGATGGTTACTAACACTAACATCGCTGGAGCTAAAACTGATCGGATGATTAGAGAAACGATTAACCAACAAGTAAATATTCAAAATAATGGCCGAGTCGTTGTTAGTTTAAAAATAAAGCGCGAACATACAGCCGCGCCACATACCCCACTGGTTGGAGTTCGTAATGTTAATTGGATGCGAATCTATGTTCCTGAGGGGGCTAAGCTTTTGAGAGCTGAGGGTTTTAAAACCCCTGATGAGCATTATTTTGAAAGTCCCGATCCTGCTTGGCAGGATAATGAAATTTTAAAAGAAACTGAGGGCCGAGCCCTAATTGACCCGCTTAGTGGTACTAAAGTTTACTTAGAGTCGGGCAAGACGGTTTTCGCTAATTGGAGTATGGTTGACCCTGGCGAAACATCTGAATTATTTTTTGAATATGAATTGCCCAGCCCCTTGCCAAAGATAATTACGGCTGATAATTGGTTCAAGCGTTTTAATAATTGGCTTAATCCTGAACAAATGAGTCGTTATAATTATTCCTTGTTGCTCCAAAAACAGCCAGGAGCAGTTAATGATAATTATCAACTTGAGGTAAAATGGCCTGATAATTATACTTTAGATTGGCAAGGTCCTGGCTTGGTTGGCGGATTAGCACCATTTACTCCTTTAACTCGTGATCATTTTTACTCATTAGCTTTTAGTAAATATTAATAATATGGCAATTAAAAAAAACATTCCAGTTACTTCTGGGCCTGGAGAAATTAAACGGCCGCTTAAGAAAAAGAGCAGCTCTCAGCCTATGGCATCTTCTTCTGAGTCTCGAAAAAACCGCTTAAGAGAGGAGTCTTTATCTCGACCAGTGAATCGAGGTCCTGTTTTTGTGGCTCATCCGGTGCCGACAAAAGATCAGGTAAAGAATTTTGAACGAGCGGTTCGTCAGGAAGCACGACAGGAAGAGATTGAGGACAATCTTTCTGAAATTTATCGCGATAAAAAAGGAGGATTAGTTGATGTTTCGGAATTTAAATCTCGGAAAAAATCACTTCTCGTTTCTGTTTTGAAAAATGTTTTTGTTTTGGCAGTGATTGCTTCGCTGATTTATGCAGCCTTTACTTATTTTTTTAGCCCTAATGTTAATGAGGCTAAGCTAGATTTAAAAATTAAAGCTCCGGAACAGGTTAAGGCGGGCGAAACTTTTACTTATGAAATTGTTTATGAAAATCGCAGCCAGTTTGCTCTTAAAAATTTACGTCTGGAATTAACTTATCCAGAACGCTTTATTCGCGGAGAGCTTAATGGTGATGTTGTCGCTCTAGGTAGCGCTGGAAATTATTTTGAATTGCCGGATTTGGCTATTGGCGGTCAGGGCAAAATAAAAATAAGCGGTATTTTAATTGGCAAAGAGGATTCAGCTAATATTTTAATGGCCCGTTTAAGCTATGCGCCTCAAGATTTTTCAACTCAATTTAGAGTTGAAGATGTTTCTTCTATAACAATTAATAGTCTTGGTTTTAATCTCGATTTTCAATACAGTAATGCTGTTTTGGTTGGTCAGGAAAATGAAATTGAATTAATTTTTAGTGCTCCCGAAGAAACATTTTTGAAAGATTTTGATTTATCCTTTGCTTTCCCAGAGAATATCTCCTTAATTAATTCAACAACTGAAGCCACTAACACTCCGGTGGCAATTGATAAGAGTAATTTAATTTGGCGTTTAAGTAATTTTGCCTCTTCAACTGAAAAATATTCTTTACCAGTAAGCTATAAAGTGGATCGAAAAGTTTCTGATAGTCAGGACTTGATTATTCGTTTAAGCCAAAAAGATGCCAATGGCCGAGAGTATGTCTTTTTAGAAAAGGTAATTAATCTTTCGGTGATGACCAGTAATTTAAACTTAACCTTAAGTGTTAATGATAATAAAAATTCAGGGGCAGCTAGTTTTGGAGAGACGCTTAAGTATTCTTTAGCTTATGTTAATAAGAGTGAAAATTCCTTAGAAGATATAGTTTTAATGGCTGTTTTAGAGGGGGATTGGTTAGATTGGGGAGGAGAACTAGAAACAGCTGGTGGAAAAATAAAAAATAATACAATTGTCTGGACCAAAGAAGAATTGCCAGCTTTGGCCGTTTTGGAGCCAGGCGCTAGCGGTGAAATTAGTTTTGAGATTGCTATTGGAGATTATAATCATGATAATCTTGGTAATAAGACAAGCATTGAAAGTTATGCTTATTTTACTCTAGGCGGAAAAAGCACGGGCCTCAATGATAGTAAAAGTAATACGGTTATTACTAAAATAAATAGCGATTTTCAGTTTAATGAGCAAGTTTTGTATTTTGATAACGATAATTTGCCGGTTGGGAGTGGGCCTTTGCCTCCAGTGGTAGGCCAAGAGACAGGCGTTCGTGTTTATTGGAATCTTGAAAATAATCTTAATGAGTTAAAAGGGGTAAGAGTGGTCGCGGTTTTGCCGGATTACCTTGATTTTAAGGGGGCGCGCAGTAATTCTTTGGGCAGTTTAAGTTTCGATCCGGGGACAAGATTTGTTACTTGGGAAATTGGAGATTTACCACTGAGCACTTATCAAGCTGAAGCGCAATTTGACTTAAACATAATCCCTCGTGAAGATCAGCGTAATACTTTGCTGGTCATATTGCCAGGAAGCACTGCTCAGGCCTTAGACGCTGAAACGGGGATTATGTTAACTGCTTCCTCAAAGGCAAAAACAACTAAACTGGAAGATGATGAAATTGCGGCTTTAAGCAACTCAGGCTTGATTCAATAAGAGTTGATGTTTATTTATGATTATCTGGAAAAACAAAAATGGCTGTCGCCAAGGAAAAATAAAAACCCCTCACGGATTTTTAGAAACGCCATTTTTTATGCCGGATGCGACTCGAGGGGCAGTCAAACATTTAACAGTATCGGAATTAGAGCAAGTTGGCACACCAGCGTTAGTGGTTAATACTTTCCATCTTTACTTGCGTCCAGGAATAAAATTAATTGATAAAGTGGGCGGACTTCATCGTCTTATGAATTATTCGCGCCCCCTTTTGTCTGATAGTGGTGGTTTTCAAGTTTTTTCTTTAATTCATCGCCGCTTAGGGCAGGGAGACATTAATGATGAGCGGGCTCGCTTTAAATCTCCTTTAGATGGCAGTTTTCATGAGCTAACGCCTGAAAAATCTATTCAAATTCAATTTTCTTTGGGAGTTGATTTTATGATTTGTTTAGATGATTGTCCGCCTAACGAATTTTCGCGACTTGATCTTGAGAAAGCGGTTGAAAGGACAATTGCTTGGGCGCTCCGGGCTAAAGCTGAATATCAACGGCAAGTTAAAAAGAGGCGTTTAAGCGAAGCCAATCGTCCACGCCTTTTAGCGGTTATCCAAGGTGGCGCAGAAATTGATTTGCGACAAGCTTGTGCGGCTGCTTTAGTGAATATTGGTTTTGATGGTTATGGCTTTGGTGCGCGTCCAGTCGATAAAGATGGTAATTTTTTAGCAGCAGTAATGTCTAAAACAGCGGCCGCTATTCCAGAAAATAGCCTTCGTTTTGCTTTGGGCGTTGGTTTACCGGAGGATATTTATCGAGCTTATTTAATGGGTTGGGATATGTTTGATTGTGTAATTCCGACTCGGGAGGGGCGGCACGGAAAATTGTTTTCATTTAAACCAGACTTTAAAGATTTTAAGGCCCCGGGTCAACGGTCAAAAATAATTAAAAAAGCGCCAGATTTTTATCAGGCAATTAATATTTTACGATCTGAATATGCCAGCGATCAGAATCCGATTAATTCTGCAAGTAAAATCCCGGAGTTGAGAAATTATAGTCGTGCTTACTTGCATCATCTTTTTAAGAGCGGGGAACCCTTGGGGCAACGTTTAGCTAGTTTAAACAATTTAGAATTTTTCAACGAATTATTAGAAAAACTTAAGAAAATAAATGCTTAAAAATTTAAATTTAGTGAGGCTTGGCAAAACTCTGACTTTTTTCTATACTAAGAGCCGAGCCGATAGCGGTCTTTTTTTTGCCGCCGGTTAAAATTTATTATTTATATCTATTATGAGAACCAAGATTATTGCTACTGTTGGCCCAAAAACAGAGACTACCCAAACCTTAGAACCGCTTTTAAAAAGTGGTGTTGATGTCGTCCGTTTGAATTTTTCTCACGCTAGCGAGGAGCAATATCTCCGAGTGCAGAAGATTATTAAGGATTTTAATAAAAAAAATCAGCGTTCAGTGACGATGCTTCTGGATTTGCAGGGACCAAGAATTAGGGTTGGAGTGATTCCCCAAAATAATTTGTTAATGCGCTTGGGTGAGTCCTTTGTTTTTGAGTATTCTAAAAAACCTTATGAGCCAGGAGGCTCAATTCCAATCGATTCTAAGGAATTATCAGAAAACATCAAAAAGGGGCATCAATTATTTTTAGCTAATGGGGCAATTGAATTAATTGTTAAGAATGTTAAGGCGGGAAAGATAACAGCTCAAGTAATAAATAGTGGCGTCCTTGGTTCCCATAAAGGCGTTAATGTTCCTAATACTGATTTAAAGGGTTTTGGCTTAACTGCTAAAGACAAGCGTGATTTAAAAATCGGTTTAAAAGCAGGAGTTGATTGTGTTGCCTTGTCTTTTGTTCAGACAGCTGATGATGTTATCCGTTTGCGAAAATTAATTGGCAAAAAACCAGTTAAAATTATTTCTAAAATTGAACGGGGGATTGCTCTTGAAAATATCAGCGATATTATTGAGGCTTCGGATATGATTATGGTCGCTCGAGGAGATTTAGGGATTGAGGTCCCTTCAGAGCGTTTGCCAATCATTCAAAAGAATTTAATTAGTCAGGCTCATTGGTATAAGAAGCCGGCTATCTTAGCGACGCAAGTAATGACTTCAATGATTAAAAATCCCCACCCAACTCGAGCTGAAGTAAGCGATATTGCTAATGCGGTTATTGATGGGGCGGATATGATTATGCTTTCTGATGAAACCGCTATTGGTGAATATTCTTTAGAAGCAGTAAAAATGTTAAAAAAAGTAATTACTTATACGGAGGAGAGTTTGAATAAAAAATATTTTTAAAATTATGAAAATTAAAACCATTGATGCTTACCAAATTATAGATTCTCGCGGCAATCCAACGGTTGCGGCTACAGTTACCTTAGAGAACGGTGCTTCCGGTTGGGCAGCTGTTCCGAGTGGGGCTTCAACTGGTAGCTATGAAGCGGTTGAGTTAAGAGATGGTGCTAGTGCTTATGGTGGTCTTGGTGTTAGTTTGGCAATAAAAAATGTTAAGGAAAAAATTGCACCAGTTTTGATTGGTCAAGTAGCTAGTGAACAAGCAGCAATTGATAAGTTAATGATTGATTTAGACGGGACACCAAATAAGGCTAATTTGGGAGCCAATGCAATTTTAGCTGTGTCTCTCGCAGTTGCTCGGGCGGCGGCGGCTGGCCTTAAGCAGCCTTTGTATAAATATTTAGCTCAGTTTAATCCGCGTTTTCAGGGAACTTATAAATTGCCGTTACCAATGTTAAATATTTTAAATGGGGGTAAACATGCTGATTGGGCAACCGATATTCAGGAATACATGATTCTGCCAGTTGGGGCGAGGAATATGGAAGAAGTTATGAAAATGGGGACAGAAATTTACCAAGCCCTAAAAAAAACCTTAAAGAGTAAAGGTTATCAAATTACGGTTGGTGATGAGGGTGGCTTCGCTCCGGCAGTTAAAACTAATTCCGAAGCTTTTGATTTGCTGAGTGCGGCAGTTAAGAGTGCTGGTTATGAGCTCGGTAAAGAGGTGGTCTTTGGTATCGATGCGGCGGCGACTGAATTTTTTCACAATGGTGAATACGAATTAAAAAAAGAAGGCAAAATACTCTCAGCTAATGAATTGGTAAAATTCTATCAAAATTTAGCTAGTCAGTACCCACTTATTTCTTTTGAGGACGCGTTGGCGGAAGATGATTGGGCAGGTTGGCAGGAATTTATGACGGTTTTTAATAATAAAACTCAGGTAGTTGGTGATGATTTGTATGTAACTAATGTTGAACGCTTAAAAAAGGGAATTGCCACTGGAGCCAGTAATTCTATTTTAATTAAGCTCAATCAGATTGGCACCTTAACAGAAACAATTACGGCTATTAATTTAGCTTTAGAGCATAATTTTACCGCAATTATTTCTCATCGGAGCGGCGAAACTGAAGATTCTTTTATTGCTGATTTGGCGGTTGCCCTCGGGGCCGGCCAAATCAAAACTGGGGCCCCCGCCCGGAGTGAGAGAACGGCTAAATATAATCGGCTTTTGGCAATCGCGGCTGAGTTGGGCGAAGCTGGGGAGTTGGCCACTTTTCCTTTTTTGCGTTAAAGTTGTTGGTCGCCATTACCCTTATTGTTATGAGAGTTTTTAAATATCTCAATTGGACAATTTTTATTGGCAGCCTTTCTCTTGTTTGGTTTTTGGTTACTTGGCTTTTTAGTTGGTCAGCCTTGTCGGCAAAAATTATATCGGTTCTGATTTTTTCTGCTTTTGCTGTTTTGACAGTAGTTGTTTTTAAGAAAAATAATAAAAAAGATTCTTGGTGGTGGAGGTTTCTCTACCACTTTGTTTTTGGCACTCTAGGAGTGGGGTTTATTTTTTTATTGTTAACAGTCTTAGGAGTTTTGATTTATAAAAGTCTCGCTTTTTTTGGAATCTCAATTTCTTTTTCAGTTTTAAGAATTTTTATTTTAACTTTTACTTTTAGTTTGTCGCTAGTGGGTATTTATCAAGCTCGTGAGCCGAAAAAGAAAACTTACGAAGTAAAAATTAATAATTTGCCTGATTCTTGGGTGAACAAAAAAATTGTTCACATTGCCGACCTCCATCTTGGCCCAATCTGGCGGCAGAAATTTTTAAAGCGCGTGCTTAAAAAAATTGAAGCTCTAACTCCGGAGGCAATTTTTATTAGTGGCGATTTTTTTGATGGCAGTCAGGCGGATTTTTCTTGGCTCGGGGATTTATTAAGTAAATTTCAGCCGTCCCAGGGGGTTTATTATTCTTTTGGTAATCATGATTTAGATTTAGGAGCTGAGAAAGTTCATAAATTATTAGACCCTTGGCCAATAGAAATCTTGGAAAATAGTTTAGTGCTTAAATCGGGTTTACAGATTATTGGCCTTAATTTTCAAGATAGAGACAATTATTTAGCTCCCGGAGATCAATTGGCGAAGACTTCTTACCGGCCGGAATTGCCAAGCATTCTCCTTTATCATGAGCCTAAAGATCCGTTCGCTTTTAAAATTGCGGGAATTGATTTGCAGTTATCTGGACACACTCATGGTGGTCAAGTATTTCCTTTTAATTTATTAGCTGCTAAGCTTTATGGCTGGCGTGCTCATGGTTTATATCAGGATGGTCACTATCATTTATCGGTAACGAGCGGCTTAGGGACTTGGGGGCCGCCCTTGCGTTTAGGGACTCGCTCGGAAATTGTTTTAATTACTCTAAAGAAAGCATAATTATGAATTTATCAAAGGTTCACCAGAGTTTAGTCGGAGAAGCACAGTTTCGCCATGTTCAGGCTGAGCAGGCAATTTTTAGAGATTTAGTAGATACTTGGGAATTAGTAACTAATTTTCCTAAAGATTTACGCGCCCGTCTTCAGAAAGACTGCCCGCTAGTTATTGAGGCTGAATTGATGAGCAGCGCCGATAAATCTACTAGTAAGGCTTTAATTACTCTTGAAGATGGTTTAAAAATTGAGACCGTTTTGATTAGCCAAAATGATGGCCGGCAAACTGTCTGTGTTTCTTCTCAAGTTGGCTGTCCTTTAGCTTGCGAATTTTGTGCTACCGGTCAAAACGGCTTTAGTCGTAATTTACTGGCGGCTGAAATTGTTGAACAGGTTTTATTTTGGCAGCGTTATCTAAAGAAAGAGGGTTTAAATCGAGTCGATAATGTTGTTTTTATGGGCATGGGTGAGCCGCTGTTAAATTATGAGCAAGTTATTAAAGCTTTAAAATGGCTTAATGATCCGGAGACTTTTAATTTAGGGGCGCGGCGTTTATCTATTTCTACGGTTGGGATTCCAGAGGAAATTAAACGCTTGGCTGGCGAACCACTTCAACTTAATTTAGCAGTCTCTCTCCATTTTGCTAGCGATTTACAACGGGAACATTATATGCCAATTGCCCGAAAATATTCTTTAGAAGAATTAATGAAGGCTGTTTCTCTCTACCAAAAAAAAGCTGGCCGCCAAGTAATGTTTGAATATTTGATGATTAGAGGAATTAACGATAGTGATAACGATGCCAAGCTCTTGGCTCAGCTTTTAAGTGGACGACCACTTTCAATGGTTAATCTGATTCCTTATAACCCTACCGGCCGCTTTCTTCCTAGTACCCCAGAACGGGTTAGGGAGTTTAAGAAAAGTTTAGAAGATTTAGGTCTTAAAGTCACTAAGCGCCGCTCCTATGGTGGCGACATTGCTGCCGCCTGTGGACAGTTGGCTAAAAAATAATTTAATTTTATGTTTAAAAAACCTATCATTTTGATAGGTTTTTAGGTTATTTTTGAATTTTAGTAAAAAATCCATGAGACGGTGGCATTAATGTCCGTTGTTCTAAATATTGCCATATAACGAACATTGTCATTTGTGCCACTGTGTAAAAGCACAGTTTGTTGATTTACTCTACTAGTGTAAAAATTTTTCCACCCCGGATAAGTATCACTTTGCCAATATACAGAAACTTCAACATAATGCGGCCAAAGATTAGAAAAATTGTAATAAAAATAATAATCACCGATAGAATTTGGTGAAAAGTAAACGCTAAGGTCTCCATTGATCGGCACATTGTTTCCGCTGGTTTGGGCAGATAAATTAGAAGGTAGAGCCACCCATAAAAATAAAAAAATTAAAATAACCCCAGTAATCTTTTTCATTTTTAATAATTTTTAAATTGTTAATAATCTTTTTCAATTATAATATAAATTTAATTATTTAACAAATTTTTTTATTTACTTTTTTATAAAAATTAGTTAAAATACTTATATAAATTAAAAATTGTTTATTATTAAAAGATAAAAACATGTCTAAGCAAAACAAAACTTATTTAAGTGCGGCGATGGTCATAATTATTCTTTTCGGTGCGGGCATCTATTTTTTATCAGGCTCTTCTGTTTTTAAAAATTATACTTGTGAAAAACGGGGCGGTGAGCTGGTCGGCCCCGATAAGCAAGAATGCTTTCCTAGAGATGTGAAGTTGGCAGCCACTAAAAATTTAAAAGGTAACACAATCACTATTCCTGATAAAAGTGAAGAAGTGGCAAACCTTGACTCCTTAAAAAATAACTACGTTGCCGGCGCCCTTAAAAATACTACAGGGAAAATTGGTCAAGTGCTTATTGACATTAATCAAGTAGAAAGTTTTTTAAATGGGGACTCATTTTTAGCTCCAATTCAAGTTGAGTATGAAAATGGAGACTATGCTCTTTATCTTGGAGCTTTTCAATTTGAGAGAGGTGATATTAGTAAAATAAATTTTCTTGGCGGGTATCTCGTTGCTGATGATGATAAGTATTTAGCAGATAAAATATCGGTAGAGTTAGGCGCTTATTTTCATACTATCAATGTTGCTTATCATCAAGAAAATGATTCTACTAACCAAAAGACGGCTATTATCAATTTAAACACGGAAGATGCTAAGTTTTATGTTGGTAAAAATTGTTCAGAGATTGCCAATATCGAAACTAGGGTCAGGGGTGATAATAAGGAGTATGAGGTTTGTGTTTGGGGTGACGGTAAAGAATGTGCCGTTTCTGCTTATGAGCAGGGGGCTTGTCCCTTAGATGGGTTTGAGATAGTAGGTTTAAATGAAGTTGATAAATACCTTAAGCTTCATGGAGTTTTATTGCCAGATGGTCGGTTTGTAAGCGATCCAGAACTGCCAGACTGTGATCAAGAAAAGATATATCAAGGAATTTGTCCGACGACCCCTTTTATGAGTAATCGTACGATTATATATTAAGATTTAAAATAAAAATCTCGCGATAGCGGGATTTTTTGGGAGCATTTTTAAAGTGGTCTGATATCTGTTATACTAAAAAGAACGTTAATAAATTAATATCAAATACTATGTTTACTTTAAACGAATTACCATTTTCTTTGACTGATTTAGAGCCACATATTTCTGCTAAAACTCTTGAATTTCACCACGGGAAACACCATCAGGCTTATATCGATAATCTAAATAAATTGGTAGCGGGAACGCCTTGGGAAAAAGATAGCTTAGTCGGTTTACTTCTTAAAAGTTACGCTCGTGAAGGAAAGGAAGGAATCTTTAATAATGCCGCTCAGGTTTATAATCATGACTTTTTTTGGAATTGTTTACGGCCAGCCCGTCATGAAGCGGTAATTCCAGTAGAATTAAAGAATGCCGTTATTCATTCTTTTGGTTCTTGGGAAAAAATGATTGAAGAATTAAAGGGGGCAGCGTTGTCTCAGTTTGGCAGTGGTTGGGCTTGGTTAGTTAAAGAGGATGATCAGGTTCGGGTGATAAAAACCAGTAATGCCGACACTCCTTTGGCTCATGGGCAAACACCTTTATTTACAATTGATATTTGGGAACATGCTTATTATTTAGATTATCAAAACAAGCGCGCTGCTTATGTCGATGCGGTTATTGATAATTTAGCTAACTGGTCATTTGCTTTAGAGAATTTGAAGGACTAGGAATTTATTTTTTATGAAGTTTTTTCGCTATCACTTTTTTATAATTGGACTTTTACTTTTAAGTGGTAGCTTATTATTTTCTACTCCAGTAAGAGCGGAAACTTTAGGACAGCGTCTTTCGGGGCGGATTTTGTTGCAAGTGGAAAGCCATGGCGAGGCTTGGTATGTTAACCCAGATAATGTTAAGCGCTATTATCTGGGGCGCCCTAGTGATGCTCTAGAGTTGATGCGGCAGCTCAGTCTTGGTATCTCTGAAGCAGAGTTTGCTAGTTGGAATCGCGGTGCTCCTGCTTGGGCGCGCGGGGGTTTATTTTTAAGACCGGAAAGTCACGGCGAGGCTTATTATGTTGATCTAAGCCAACGTTGGCATTATCTTGGGCGCCCTGATGATGCTTGGCAGCTTCTGCGTAATCAAGGTTTGGGAATTACTAATGTTGATTTAGACAAAATTCCTTCGGCTAGTGTTTTAGCTGTCGCTCCGCCACTTGTTCAGACGCCAGCAGAGGTAGTGGTAAGTTCGGATTATTCTAGCACTTTAACTTGGAGATATCAGCAAGAAAACTATCAACGACAACTTAATTTATCCCGTCAATTAAATAAAGATTACGCCGAGAGTTTAAAAGTTTTCTACTATAATAACGAGGCTGATATTGCGTCTGTTAGAGAAAGCTTTTATAGTTTGTTTTTAAAACCTAAGGCTGGAGACACTCTTGTTGCCGACTTGGTTTCTTATGGGCGTCAAATTGGCGCTGAGCAAGGTTGGGGTAGCGATCAAATAGCGGAATTCTTGTTAGCTTTAGTTCAATACATTCCTTACGATGAGAGCAAGTTGCTTCAGTCGCCAATTGTTCCAAATTACCCCTATGAAACGATTTATAAAAATTCTGGGGTTTGTTCGGATAAGACTTTTTTAGCAGTGAGTCTTTTAAGGGGTTTGGGTTATGGGGTTGCAATTTTAGATTTTCCAGAAGAAAATCACTCGGCTGTTGGTATTTCTTGCCCAATTTCTGATTCTCTCGCTGGTAGTGGTTATTGTTTTGTTGAAACAACTAATTATTTTCCTTTGGGAGTTGTTCCTATTGGCATCTCTTCTGGCCAAGCTGTCGGTGGGGATGAGGGAATTGGCGCTTTATTTACCGCTGACCACTTGGGAAGCTTAGAGATTTATCAAAAAACAGAAGGGGCTATTTATGAGGGGGTGGCGGCCACTAAAGAAAAAGCCAGAGTTCTAAAAGAGCAGTATTCGCTTTTAATTGCCCAAAAAAAAGAATTAGAGGTGCTCGCTAATGCCTTAAGCGCTAAGCAAGAGTCTTTAAATGCTAGCCGGCTTCAGTTAGATGCTTATTTAACGGCAGGAGATCTTGACTCTTATAATGCGGCGGTTGTTGCTTATAATCAGGCGGCTACTAGTTATAACACCGAATTAGAAAGTTATCGTCAAGAACAAAAAGAATATAATGACTTGGCTCTTTTATATAATCAAGAAATTACTGATTTTTATCAGAAATAATCATTTATTTTTGATTTTTAGGATAAAAAAACGTTGACAAGAGGGCCGTCTTAGGTTAAGATAAGCCAGTGATTTTCGCTCAGCGTTTAATCATTTTTATTAAATAACACATCGCCATTTTTTCTGGTCGGTCGACCAGGCGATGGACGCCCCGCTTTAGGGGATAAAAGAAAAATAATATGGAAAACAAGAAACTACCAAGTGTAGAAGAAATGATGATGGCCGGTATGCATTTTGGTCATCGAACTAATCGTTGGCATCCAAAAATGAAGCCTTTTATTTTTTCTGACAAAAAAGGGGTTTACATTATTGATTTAAGAAAAAGTCAGGAACAGTTAGCGGCTGCTTTGGATTTTATGGCCCAATTAATTAGCGAGGGGAAGTCAGTCTTATTTGTTGGCACTAAAAACCAAGTTAAGGGGCCCTTAAAAGCAATGGCTAAGGCAATTAATCAGCCTTATATTGTTGGTAAGTGGTTAGGCGGATTTTTAACTAATTTTTCAATGGTTAAAAAATCAGTTCAAAAATATAAAGAGTTAGTTTCTGATAAGGAAAGTGGCCGTTTAGATCGTTATACAAAGAAAGAACGTTCAGATTTTGATCGTGAGATTAAAAAATTAGAAGAACGAGTTGGCGGTCTAACCAATGTCTCTAAGCTCCCAGACGCTTTATTTGTTTGGGATATTAAAGAGGAGGAAACAGCCGTGAAAGAAGCGCGAGTTAAGAATATCCCGGTTATCGCTATTTGTGATACTAACGTTGATCCGAGCTTGGTTAATTATCCGATTGCCGGTAATGATGATTCAACGAAGACAATTGCTCTAGTTACTGAGACAATTCGCCAGAATCTAAGCCAAATTAAACCGGTCCCAAAAGAGGAGCCTAAAAAAGAGGCTTAAATTATTAATAATTAATTTATAAGATTATGGAAAATATTAAAAAATTAAGAGAAATTACTGGCGCTGGCATGGTTGATTGTAAAAAAGCTTTAGACGAAGCTGCTGGTGATTTGGAAAAAGCGGTTGAAATTTTACGCAAGAAAGGGATTGCTAAAGCCGCTAAAAGAATTGGCCGTGAAGCCAGTGAAGGCTTAATTGCCGTTAAAGTAAATGATCAAGCGAGTGAAGGTTATTTAGTTGAGGTTAACTCTGAAACTGATTTTGTGGCTCGCAATGAAAAATTTCAAGAATTCTCTCAGCAAGTTTTAGATTTAATTGCTAAAAAGCAACCAGAGAATTTAGAGACTTTGCTTGCTTTAGATTTAAATGGTTTGACCGTTGAAGATTCTTTAAGCCAGCTTTCCGGGGTAATCGGAGAAAAATTAGCGATTAATCGTTTGGCAATTTTAAAAGGAGCGAGTGTTGCTGCTTATTCTCACTTAGGTGGAAGAATTGGTGTTTTAGTATCCCTTGATCAACCAGGAAAGAGTGAGCTAGCTCTAGATATAGCAATGCAGGTGGCGGCCACTAATCCAAAATATATTAATTCTCAAGAGGTTAGTAGTGAAGAATTAGAAAAAGAGAGTGAGATTGCTCGTGAAATTTTAGTTAAAGAAGGAAAACCAACCGAGATGATTGATAAGATTTTAGAAGGAAAAATGGGAAAATATTATACTGAAGTTTGCTTGGTTGAGCAGGAATACATTAAGGATGATAAAAAGAAAATTAAAGATATTCTTGGTGATTCTCAGGTGCTCGGTTTTGTTCGTTTCAGTCTTTAAATTCTAGCCTAAACCGCGCCCTTAAAAGGCGCGGTTTTATTTTCAATATGAAGTTAGTTCAGATTAAATTTGCCCCTTGGGATAAAAGTTATACTTTTGAAACTAGTGATTCGACTTTAGCGGTTGGTGATTATGTTGTTTTAGAAACCGAGCTTGGTGAAGATTTGGGTCGAGTTTTTAAAGTAAAAGAGACAAACGATTTAGATCCTGAGGCCCCTCCTTTGAAAATGGTCAAAAGACGGGCTAATAAAAATGATTTAGAGCGTCTTCCCAGCGCTGAAGAGAAAGCTTCCGCCCTGGGAGTTTGTCAGGAATTAGTGGATTTTTATCAATTGGATTTAAAGTTAATTGATGTCGCCTTCTCTTTGTCTGGCAATCGTCTTAATTTTGCTTTTACCGCTAATGGGCGAGTAGATTTTCGGGATTTGGTAAAAAATTTAACAACTAGGCTTAATAAGAATATTCGTTTAACGCAAATTGGTGCTCGTGATGAGGCGCGTTTTTTGGGTGATTGTGGGGTGTGCGGTCAGGTTTTGTGTTGTCGGGGTTTTATTAAAGACTTCTTTTCTGTGACTTCAGAAATGGCGGAGGCACAACAGGTTGTTCATCGGGGAAGTGATCGGATTTCAGGAATGTGCGGCCGTTTAATGTGTTGTCTCTCTTTCGAGTATGAGGGTTACCAAGAGTTAAATGGAAAATTGCCACCAATTGGAACTCGGGTAAACGTTGATGGTCAGCGTGGTGTTGTTATTGGTCACCACCCCCTTAAACAGGAGGTTGATGTTAAATTTTCAGCCAATAGAGAAGGGGAGCGTGATTCGATTGTCAGAGTTGATCTTAATCGTCATCAGAAAAAAGCGGCTATTAAAGACAAGTCTGAGCCTTCTGATTTTAAAGAGCCGAAAAAACGGGAAAAAAAAGACGCAATTTTTAAAAAGAGACGATCTTTTAAAAAGAAAAATTAGTAGACCAAACCCTCTGAGGAGGGTTTTTCTTTTGGGGGTTTGTTGTTTTTTATGTTATTATTAAAAAGTAAATAATTTTATTAAGAATAATTTATGGCACAGAAAAAAATAAAAGTGGCAATTAATGGTTTTGGCCGAATTGGCCGAGCTGCCTTTCGGATTATTTTAAATGAGCATCCCGAAATCCAGGTGGTTGCGATTAATGATTTAGTGGGAGCTGAGGATTTAGCTCAGCTGCTACAGTTTGATACCTGTTATGGTCGTTTTGATAAAAAAATTAGCGTGAAGGGGAAAAACTTGCTTATTAAAGGGCAGCGCTATTTAGTTTTTGCCGAAAAAGATCCAGCCAATTTGCCTTGGAAAAAATTAGAAGTGGATGTGGTTTTAGAATGCACCGGTCGTTTTAGGGGGGCAGAGGATGCTGCTATTCATTTAAAAAGTGGTGCCAAAAAAGTAATTATTTCTGCTCCAGGTAAGGGTTGTAAGACTATTGTTTTAGGTGTTAATGAAAAAAGTATTAAAAAGAATGACCAGGTCATTTCTTGTGCCTCTTGTACTACCAACTGCCTGGCCCCGCTTACTTCTGTTATCGTTAAAGAGTTTGGTGTTAAAAAAGCTTTAATGTCCACTATTCATGCTTATACTGGGGATCAAAATTTAGTCGATGGACCTCATCCTAAAGATCGGCGCCGGGCTCGGGCGGCGGCTGCTAATATTGTGCCAACTACCACCGGTGCGGCCGTAGCGGTGACTGAAACAATTCCTTCCTTGGCCGGAAAATTTGATGGCATGGCTCTTAGGGTCCCGGTTCCGGTTGGTTCTTTATGTGACGTAACTTTTCTTCTGAATAAAAAAACTAGTGTTGCGGTAGTTAATAAAAAATTTCAGCAGGCAGCTTCCGGGCGCTTAAAAAATATTCTTGAGGCTAGTAATTATGAATTAGTGTCTTCAGATATTATTGGCAATCCTCATAGTGCGATTGTTGATTTACCTTCAACAACAATAGTTGGCGGGGATTTACTAAAAGTAGTAGCGTGGTATGATAATGAGTGGGGCTATTCCCAGCGTTTAGTTGAATTAGCAACTTATTTAAAAAAATATCTTAATTAAAAAATTATGAGAATGAAGGGAAAAGTGGCGATTGTTACCGGGGCGACTTCAGGCATTGGCCGGGCAATAGCCGAGCACTTCCTCAAAGAGGGGGCGCAAGTAGTTTTTTCTAGTTTATCAGAAACAATGGAATTAGCTAACCCGAATGCTTTTTATGTAAAAT
>Ga0265294_10000368_pt1 | contig 59958 bp, 64 predicted proteins | sample MunlanPumphouse3_FD_192504 | JGI IMG/M metagenome (GOLD analysis project Ga0265294, IMG submission 192504) | Groundwater microbial communities from a municipal landfill in Southern Ontario, Canada - Pumphouse #3 | ecosystem: Environmental > Aquatic > Deep subsurface > Groundwater | place... | reverse complement strand
CTCTTAAAGACAAAGTTGCTTTTACTTTACTACCGTTTTCAATTGTACTTACATTTGTTGATAAACTTGCTGTTCCAGCCGCAAATACTATATTGGTTGAAATAATAAAGGTAAAAATTCCTAGTATTAAATATTTTATTTTTTTCATTTTATCCCTACTGTTCTATATTTATAATTCCTAATAAATGTTGCCTTATTTTTAAAAGGTCTGCCGAATTAACTTCCGTTCCACTTGCAAGTAATGCACTTGTTAAATAAGGCCCTGTTAATTTATTAATACCTAATAAATGTTGTCTGATTCTTAATAAATCAGCTGAATTTACTTCACCATCACCATTAAGATCTCCTCTTGTTACATAACTATATGTTGCAGATGTAGTTCCATTAGATATTATTATTTTGTTACCGGTTGCAATAAGTTCATTATTACTTTTTATATTATCTTGACTATTTTTAACAATAATTGTAGCATTATTGCCGATTAAATTTTTTATAGTTTGAATATTAGTGCCTAGTGCATATCCTTTTATATAATTATTTATTCTATTTACCTTTAATATTTCTAAAAAGTTAGCACTACTTGGATCGGATATATAACCATTATTATAGCCGGCTCCACCATTAGCATATACTAAACCAGCTTTGGCAGGATTTGATTCACTACTATAAGCTCCGATATTAAAGAAATTGTATAAACCTGAATAAGTGTATCCTTCATATTCAAATTGTTCTCCACTTGTTGTAAAAGTAGGAGTAGTGGAAGACCCCACTTCTTGAATAGCAAATGAAGCTAAATAAAGTGGTGACACATTAGCAGTACGTCCCGCTTCAACAAAAATACTATCATATCTTTGGTTATCCAATATTGAAAGTTCTTGCATAAAAGTCCCATTTATAACATTCTGAACTACTGCTTCTGTATAAAGTTCAGAGTAAGATAAATTTTCAAACATAAAAATATACTTTTCACTCAAGAAATTTCTTGGATCAAGAAAAAACTTAACCGCATCATCAGTAGCTATGCACCAACCTGCTTCTGTATCATCTCCATTAGGAACACAAAATCCACTGGTTTTTTCGATACTGCAAATAGGTTTTTGCCTTTGAACACTTTCATTAAAGTCAAGTCCTGTTTTTAAAGGCGTAAAAGTCCACAAATCATGCTGAGTATGTAAATATCTTAAATATGGTTTATAATCTTCACTAAAAGTAGAAATGGAATTTTCAAAACTTTCATCTTGATTACCAGCCGTTTGTCTATCAGTATTCCACATACTTGAATTATATGTATCTAATGGCATATTTATAAATTCCGGAATAACAAAATTATACACTTGATTTAATAATCCTGCTTCAGCTAAAGAATTATAATTTCTTTTTGCTTCAGCAGTTGGAGCTCTTAAATTAGCCATATATTGATGATTGTGAACAGCATTAAAAGAATCTGGATTAACATTAAATTTTTTTAAATAAGAAGTAAACTGGCCTTTTGAAATATAACCTTTAGCAATAAATTCCGCTCCTCCCATTATCGCTTTTTTGGGAGTCGTCCAAGGTCTTCCATATGATGTAGATGTTTCAGTACTGGATACTAAAGTTACATAAGATGAACACACATATCCGTAATTATTTTGATAATAAATATAATACCAATTATCTGAACAACCATTACCCGTTCCAGCATTTGTTTTAATTATATTAAATACAACTTTATTTCCAATAGCTTTTAAAACAGTAGAATTAGTATTTGGATGCTCTCTAATATTAATTCCATCAGATGATTTTACTTTTCCAGTTTCAGCATTAACATTAGTAGCAACAAAAAATGACAAAAACAATATAGTTAATATTACATATTTTTTCATCAATTATCACCTACTATATAATATAGTATAGCATAATTAGTAAAGTTTATGAATAAAGGGTGTAAACTATATACATCTATTTAACAAAAAAAGAGTAAATTTAAACTCTTATAATTTATCAACAATATCAGCATTTTTTTCAATACATCTTATTAAATCAGCCTGATCATATTTAGCAAATATAGCTTTAAAACGATCTGGATTTATTAAGAACATTTTAACATGCCCACTAAAAACTTCTTTAATATTTTTTACCCCGATTTCATTTAATATTTGATAATTAACAGCTACTATTTTAGGAAATAACAAAAGCATATTTATAACTTCAGGTTCTAAACTACTTTTAAGATTTTTGATTTCATTATCATTAAAACCTAAATCTAATAAATAGTCCATATTATTCACCCTTTCTTGCTTTACTAATCAAGTCTGTAATATTAGCATTTTTTATATCAGGTCCATAAGATGATATAACATCATTTAAATCAGTACTGCTTATTGAAGGTAATGAACTAAGAACAAAGCCAATATTTGTTGTAGACTGGCCGGCAAGTAAAAGCTTACTAATAATTTTACCAAATTCAATTGGAGATGTATCTATTAAAATATTACTAGCATTATAAATATTACTTAAATCAATATTATTATTAACTAGTACTTTTATTATTTCTTCAAATATTTTAGGAAAAAAAGCATTTTTAAGGTCTTCTTGTTTTTTATTATCAAATCTATTAAAATCTAGACCATATTTTTCAAAAAAATCCTCAATATTTAAAGTTTCTCCCTTTATTTCTTCTTCTGAAATCGTTCCAAATATATTAGGTATTTCTTTGATATCACCTTTAGTTATATCATCTAATATTTTTTCTTCCTTTATTTCTTCAATTGGAATGTCAACTGGTGTTAGTTCAATTGATTCTTCAATTGGTTCTGTTTCTATTTTATCTTCTATACTAGCATTAGTATTTTCATCATTCTCAAAAACATCATAATAATTTAAATCAATCGTTTTTTCTAATTCATCAAGTTCAGAAGAAGCTTTTTTTAATCTTTCTAAAAATTCATCTTTATCATTATAAGATTCTTCTTGATTATGTTTTTCTTTTAATTTTTCTTTTTTATTATTAAGATCATTATCTAATGATTCAATTTCTTCAAAAACTTCTGATGTTGGTTCTTCACGATTAAATTTATTTTTTATATAATCATAATTATTTTCTTTAATATTTAAATTATTAGGGTTGTTTTTAGAATATTCAATTATTCTTGTTAAAGAATCATAATAATAATCATAAATTTTTATATAATTATCTAGTTTTTCTTCTTTTAAAATTTTATCTTTCTTAAGATTCATTAATAAATCTTTTATACTGCGTGCTTTTTCAGTTAATTCAGATATCTTTTGGCGATGCTTTGTTATTATTTTTTGTTTTTCAATTATTTTAGCATTAATTTCAATATTACCAGCTTCTATAATTGCAGTATGATTCTTTTTACCGAATTTTTCATTCAAATCAAATAAGTCAGTTTCTAAAGATTTTATTTCATCTTCTAACATATTTATTTGTATTTTAACATTATCAACTTCTATTTTATACTGTTTAGCTTCATCAACTTTTTCAGTTATTTTTTCATTAATTTCATTTAAAAGATATTCAATTTGATTTTTTTGATTTAATATATCATCTAATAATTTTTGTAGGCTTTTATTTAATTCTTCAATTAAAATGCTCATGGTCTAGCCCTCCTTATTCTATTATTATTATAACAAAAAAAAAAATTATATCAACACTAATTCACAAAGAAAAAACTGGATACATATACTAAAAATGAATTAAGGAGGAATTTAATGAAAAGATTATTTATTTATGGAGGGATTCTTTTAATAGCATTGATAGCTACTTTGGTAATAATACTTTTAAATAAAAATGATAAAAACGATACATTAAAAACATTAAAAGTAGCAGAAGTAACACATAGTCCATTTTATACCCCATTTTATGTTGCAATAGAAAATGGCTATTTTGAAGAAGTTGGATTAAATATTGATTTAATACTAACAAGTGGAGCTAATAATGTCGTTGCTGCTGTATTATCTGGAGATGTAGAAATTGGTTTATGTGGACCTGAAGCAACAATCTATGTTTATAATGAAGGTAAAAAAGATTATGTCGCAACATTTGCTGGTTTAACAAAAAGAGATGGGCAGTTTATTGTATCAAGAGAAAAAATCGAAAAATTTACTATGGAAGATTTAACTGGCAAAGAAGTAATAGCAGGTCGAGCTGGGGGAATGCCTATTATTAATTTTATGAATGCAGTTAAAAACGCCGAAGTTGAAAACGTAAACATCAATGAGAGTGTTGATTTCGCAAACCTAACTAGTGCATTCATAAGTGGTGAAGGTGATTTTGTCAATCTATTTGAACCTAATGCAACAAAAATAGAAAATATGGGCTATGGATATGTTGTTGCAAGCGTTGGAAAACTTTCAGGAGAAGTTCCCTACACTGCATTTAATGCTAAAAAAAGTTTTATAAATAATAATCCTAGTGACATAAATAATTTTAAAACCGCATTAAACAGAGGCTTAGAATTTACTAAAAATAATAGTAGTGAAATAATTTCTAAAATTATTATCAAGCAATTTCCCGATACTTCTATAAATGAACTTATTAAAATTGTAGACCGTTATAAAGAAGCCGATTCATGGTTAAATACTACTACGATAAGTAAAAATATATTTGAAAATTTAGAAGATATGATGATAGACAGCGGATTTATAAAGTCTTATGTTCCATTTGAAGATTTAATTATTAATGAATAAAATACTTGAAATTAAAAATCTTTCTAAAGACTATCATACAATTAATGGAGAAATATCTGCAATTGAAGATATTTCTTTAGATATTTATAAAAATGAAATAATTGGAATAGTAGGATCATCTGGTTGTGGGAAAAGTACTTTATTAAGTATCTTAGCTGGTATTGAAAAACAAAGTTCAGGAGAAATAATATCAGATAATAATAATTTTAGTTATATGCTTCAAAATGATACTTTAATGCCTTGGCTTAATATTATTGATAATGCCTGTTTAGGATTAGATATTAAACATAATAAAACCCCTCATAATATTGCATATGTTGAAAAACTTTTATCAAATTTCGGTTTATCATCTTTTCTAAAAACATATCCTAATAATTTATCGGGAGGTATGAGACAACGAGTTGCTCTTGTCAGAACTCTTGCTACTAAACCAGATATTATTTTATTAGACGAACCTTTATCTGCTCTAGATTATGTAACCAGATTAACAATTAGTGACGACATATATAAATTAATTAAAAAATCTAATGTCACAACAATATTAATAAGTCATGACATAGCAGAATGCATATCAATGTGTGATCGAATAGTTGTTTTATCAAAAAGACCTGCAAAAATAAAAAGTATTTATGATATCAATCTTAAAAACCCAAAAACACCATCCGAAAACAGAAGAGATGAACAATTTGTTCATTATTATAATTTGATATGGGGTGATTTAGATAAAGACATCTCTTAAACAAGAAATTTTTTTAAAGAAAATTAAATTAGAAAAAAAACTTATTTTAGTAACCCAAATATTTATTACTCTATCATTTATTATGATATGGGAATTACTAAGTAGGAATAATATAATAAATAGTTTTATCTTCTCTAGTCCATCAAAAATATTAATTTGTTTATATGATTTATATTTAGCTAATAATTTGTTCATTCACATTTGGGTCACTTTAAAGGAAATCTTATTATCTTTTGCATTAGGTTCAGCTATCGGTTTTACTTTTGCAGTTCTATTTTATAGTATACCAATTTTAAAAAAAATTTGTGACCCCTTTTTAACTTTATTTAATAGCCTTCCAAAAGTGTCACTCGGTCCACTTCTTATAATATGGCTAGGTGCTAATACTAAATCTATTATAGTCATGAGTTTATTAATTAATACTATCGTTACTTTAATATCAATCTACAACGGCCTAATAAACACTGACCCTTACAAAATAAAATTGTTTCGTTCTTTTGAAGCATCAAATTATCAAATTTTGACTAAATTAGTCATTCCTCATAATAAGGAAGTAATAATATCAAGTCTAAAATTAAATATTTCAATGTCGTTAATCGGTGTTATTATGGGAGAATTTTTAGTTAGTAAAGCAGGTATTGGTTATTTAATACTTTATGGAACGCAAGTATTTAATTTAACTTTAGTTATGACAGGAATAATGCTTATACTCTTAATTTCATTTATAATTTATCAATTAATATCCATGTTTGAAAAGAATTACAATAGATAAAAATTAAAGAAACCGATAAAAGAAATTAAATTCATGTATCGGTTTTTTAATTTTATATAAGTAACACCCAAGTAGGGCAGACTTCTATAACAAACTATATTTAGTAATAAAAAAACCGATAATAGGCTTTTTCTCCTAATTATCGATTTTATAAGTTGTTAAAAAAACTTGAATTTTGTTTTACTATTGAATCATTAGGTTTTATTTCTTTACATAACATATGATAATGGCGAGATTTTTTATAATCACCTAGACGATAATAACAAACACATAAGTTTATATATGGAATAAAATAATTATAATCAGGCTCATTAAATCCGACACCGTTATATACAGGTAGTCCTATTGCCTGATTATACCAGTATATCGCATTTTCATATTTTTTATTATTAAGAAAATAATCACCTATTAAACAGCACGCTTTCTTACGGGGAGTATTATATTCGAAAGTTTTAAAAAGCCACATTAAGACTTTTTCATTTAAGTTTAGGAGGTAATAACTATTAGATATTAAGTAGCAGCTGTTTATATTATCCTCAACCCATCCTTTTTTTGTATTAATAAATTTTTCTAAAACTTCTATTGCCTTTTCATACCTTCGATGATCATATAATTCTCTACCATAATAATAAAGATTTCTTGGAGTAAACGTTTCTTTGTTTTTTTCCATCTTTTCGTATATATTTAAATTTCTTTCACTATTACCTTTAAAAATTTTGTCATGAGTAATTGTTATATCTTCTTTAATAACTTTTCCTGTTAATGGTATGTATTCATGTACTTTATCTTGCCATTTATAACCTTTTGTTCTTTTTAATATTCGCTCACGATAATAAGTAAATGTTGGATTAGCATTATTATCATGAGCTATTTCATATTTTAACATAACAATATCGATATCATCGGAAAGGGTTTTTTTTAACTTTTTTAATTTCGCATATTCTTTACTCTTGATTATATCGTCTGCATCAAGCCACATAATATAATCTTTTGTAGCTTTAGAAAAAGAAAAATTTCGAGCAGAACTAAAGTCATTTATCCATTCGTAATCATATATTTTCTTTGTATATTTTTTTGCGATGTTTTTTGTTTTATCTGTTGAACCAGTATCTACTATTATTATTTCATCAAATAATTTATGAGCACTGTTTAAACATTTATTTATATTTTTTTCTTCATCTTTGACTATCATACATAGACTCCAAGTCATAAATCATACTCCTCTCATCTAATTACTCATCAAGTTTTTTCACAGTTAATGTAGCATTGACATCTGCACCTAATGTTAATGTTGCAGCTACTAAAGCTGACGCAGCAATATCAATTTCGTCTCCATCAGATAGAGAGACTATAATACTACCAGTAATTTCGTTCTCGACACCTACTGTTAATAAACTAGATGTTTCAGAAGCTGGTATTATCGCACCGTTTACTCTTACAAAAGTACTTAACGCCAAAGCTAGTGATATCGAACCAACTATTTTAAAATTAATTTCATAGTCTCCAGATTCACTTACAATTATTGTATTTTCAGTAACTGATGGTGTGGTATTAAGAAATGGCATAGAATTATTAAAACTTACTTGAACTGGTATACCAATTAGTAATGTTAATGCTTGAACAGCATCGTTATATAATCCTCCATAAGCGTTTAGACCATTAGCAGGACCTGTTGGGCCGATTTCACCATCTGCACCTGTTGGACCAATTTCACCATCTGCACCTGTTGGACCTGTCGGACCAATTTCGCCATCTGCACCTGTTGGACCTGTCGGACCTGTTGGACCTGTCGGACCTGTTGGACCTGTCGGACCTGTTGGACCTGTCGGACCAATTTCGCCATCCGCACCTGTTGGGCCTGTTGGGCCAGTTGGACCTATAATACAACACGGAAATGGACAACATAGCGGCTTGCAACAAAGTCCTGCATATCTACACTTTTGGCAATTACATTTTTGTCTCCTACAACTGCATCTTTGACAATTACACATATTATTCATAAATTTCCTCCTTTCTGATATAAACTATGATTTTTTTTTTATGTTGAATAGTTTGATAATTTACAAATATATAATTGTTTACTATTTTTTTGTTTTTTAATAAGAAATCGTGATATAATTTAATATGAGGTTGAGCATATGAAGTATAAAAAAATATCCTTAATTTTTTTAATTATTTTATACTTAGAATTTATTTATCATTTATTTGTATTTAAATCATTTGATATTAAAAGCATTTATTTTATTATTATTTTTGCATTTTTAGCAAGTGTTTTTATTGATTTAATTACTAATCTTTTTTCTCATAAAAAAAATAAATTACTTTTTATGGTTATAGTTGTTTTTTTAACCATAATTTTTACAGCTCAATATATTAATTATATCTTTTATGGTAATGTTATTTCTATTTATTCAATCTTTAATGGTGGTCAAGTTTTTGAATTTTATGGTCAAATAATATCAGTTATTTTAGGCAATATAATTCCAGTAATATTATTATTACTTCCTAATTTATTACTTAATACAATAAACAAAAAAATATTTACTATTAATTTAAACTATAGTCAATTAATGTTAAAAATTGGACTTTTATTTATTTCGTATTTTTTATGTGTTTTATCATTAAATTTTGATCATAAATCAATTTATTCTGCTAAAGAAGTATATTATAATAAACATGCACCGATTCAAACATCACAAGTATTAGGACTTATGACAACAATGAAACTTGATATTAAAAGGGCTTTGTTTGGTTTTGAAGAAAAGATTATTCCAGCAAATAAAGAACAAATACTTATTATAAAAGAAAAAGAATATAATAAAATCGATATTAATTTTGACTATTTAATTGAAAAAGAAATTAATAATAATATTAAAAATATTCATAATTACTTTAAAAATTCTATTCCATCAGAAAAAAACGAATACACAGGAATGTTTAAAGGAATGAACTTAATAACAATTGTTGCGGAAGCTTTTAATCCGATAGCAGTTAATGAAGTTTTAACTCCTACCTTATATAAATTAGTAAATAATGGGTTTAAATTTAATAATTTTTATACACCTGTTTATTATGTTAGTACTAGTGATGGTGAATATGTTACTTCAACTAGTTTGCTTCCTAAAGAAAGTGTATGGAGTTTATCAAGATCAAGTAAAAATTATTTACCTTACACATATGGGAATATTTTTAAATCTTTAGGATATTCTACTAATGCATATCATAATGGTAATTATAAATATTATAATCGACATTTATCACATCCCAATATGGGTTATAATTTTATTGGCTGTGGTAATGGACTGCAAAATAATATGAATTGTAAAAAATGGCCTCAAAGTGATATTGAAATGATTGAAGCTACTTTCGATTTATATAGTAATAATAAATCTTTCATGACTTATTACATGACCATAAGTGGTCATTTAGAGTATAATTTTAGTGGCAATAATATGGCCTATAAAAATAAAGCATTAGTCCAAAATATGGAAAATAGCACAGCTATAAAAGCTTATATGGCTTCACAAATTGAATTAGACAAAGCTTTAGAATTACTAATAAATAAATTAGAAGAAAAAAATATTTTAAATAATACTGTTATAGTATTAAGTTCTGATCATTATCCTTATGGTTTAAAAATAACAGAAATGAAAGAAGTTATGAATATTAAAGATGATAAATTTGATATTCATAAAAATAATTTAATTATATGGAACAACCAAATCAAAACCCCTATTGAAGTAAATAAATATGCTCAAAGTTTAGATATATTACCTACAGTATTAAATTTATTTGGAGTGGATTTTGATTCTAGATTATTGATGGGAAGAGATATTTTATCCTCTTCTCAAGGTTTAATTATATTTAATGATCGTAGCTGGATTACTGAATATGGTAAGTATGATGCTACCAAAAAATTATTTATACCTTTTGAAAATAATGTTAGCAACGATTATATAGATAGTAATAATGATATTGTATATAATAAATATGTTGTATCAAAAAGTATATTAGAAAATGATTATTATAATTATGTTTTAGGAGGAAACTAATGGATATAAGAGAAATTATGTTAAAAAGAGAAAGCCTTTATAGTAAGTATGCTGCTTTTGATATAGATGCAGTCAGACTTAAAAATTTTGTTCCTGATATAAGACCAAATTATTTTCGTGATATAGATCGCATTATTCATACTAAATCATATACTAGATATATGAATAAGACTCAAGTCTATACTTCTATAAATAATGATCATGTTTCTAAAAGAATGATTCATGTTCAATTGGTTAGTAAAGTAGCTAGAACTATTGGAAGAGCATTATCACTTAATGAAGATCTAATCGAAGCTATAGCTTTAGGACATGATTTAGGACATCCTCCTTTAGGTCATGTTGGCGAAAAATTTTTAAATAAATTAAGTATTGAACATGGTGAAGGAAATTTTATGCATAATGTCCAAAGCGTAAGAAATATTACTGAAATTGAGGATATTAATTTAACAATTCAAGTTCTTGATGGTATTCTATGCCATAATGGTGAATTAGTTGAAAATGAATATTATCCCAAAACTAAAAGCCCTAGTGATTTTTTAAATGATTATAATGTTTGCTACAAAGATGCCTCACATGGTGAAGAATTAATTCCAATGACATTAGAAGGGTGTGTTGTAAGAATTAGTGATATAATAGCATATTTAGGCAGAGATATAGAAGATGCTATTGAAATAAATATGTTTAATATTAAAGATTTACCAGAAGAGATAACTAATATTATTGGGAACTCTAATAAAAATATAATTAATACTATTATATTAGATGTTATTCAAAATAGTATTAATAAGCCTTATATAAAATTAAGTGACAAAACATTTAATGCTATAAAAGATTTAAAAAAATTTAACTATGATCATATTTATATAAAAGCTAATACAGAAGAAAATTTAAAGAAATATGAAAAGATGTTTAATTTAGTATTTAAAAACAATTTATATTTTTTAGAAAATAATATAACTAATAAAAAGATTTATACTAATTTTTTAAATAAATTAAGTCCCGAATATAATAAAAAATATTCTAATACTAGAAAAATTATTGATTATATTGCCGGCATGACTGATGAATATTTCTTTAATGAATATAATGAATTAAAAAGACGACAATTTTAATAAAATTTGACAAACAATATATATTTAATATATAATACATATGCGTATTTAAGGCAGAGACTTTAAATATTTAGTAATGTGTTTATTTGAAATAACTTAAGTAACTTAACTGCCTAAGGGAAAGAGATACTAAACACCCTACTATAATATTAAAGCCAATCCTTTTATAACGAAGAAAGGAGAAAAAAATGTCAAGATATACTGGACCAACTTATAAAAAATCTCGTCGTTTAGGGTTTAGTACTTTAGAAAATGGAAAAGAATTAGCAAGAAAACCTTATGCACCAGGACAACATGGAATGAGTAGAAAAAAGAAATCTAGTGAATATGGTCTTCAGTTACAAGAAAAACAAAAATTAAGATTTATGTATGGTTTAACTGAAAAACAATTTGCTAAAACTTTTAAAAATGCTTCTAAAATGTCAGGTATAGTTGGTGAAAATTTCTTAAAATTACTTGAAAGTAGACTTGATAATGTTGTCTATCGCATGGGACTATCAAATACTAGACGTGGAGCAAGACAAATCGTTAACCATGGTCATATTATTGTTAATGGTACATCTGTAGATATTCCATCATTTTCAGTTAAACCAGGTTCAATTATTACTATAAAAGAAAAATCACTAAACCATCCAGCTATAAAACAAGCACTAGAAAATACATTAGCTAGACCTGCTTATGTTGAATTTGATAATAAAAAAATGACTGGTACTTATATAAGAATGCCTGAAAGAAATGAACTTCATGCTGATATAAACGAGTCTTTAATTGTTGAATATTATAACAGATAAAAAAGGAAATATTTATTTATTTCCTTTTATTATGCCTTCACATCTTTGACATCTATCTTCTATTAGTTTATCAACATAATTCCAACATCTATGACATTTTTTACCATCACTTTTTGTAACTAAAATATTTATATGTTCATATTTAGGTAAATTATCATTTGAATAATTTATTTTTGATACTATTAATAATTGTGGTAAGTATGATTCTAATTTTTCTTTTACTAAATTATATTTATTTGGTAAATTTATAGTTATGCTTGCTTCAAGACTAGAACCTATTATTTTATTATTTCTAGCTTCTTCTAAAGCTTTATTAACATCAAGTTTAATTTCAAAGAATAAATCCCATAATTTTGGATCACAATTATATTTATTTAAATTTGGAAAATCACATAAATGAATACTCTTCTCTTTTTTACCAGGAATAAATTCGTATATTTCTTCTGAAGTATATGGCAAGATTGGGGCAATTAATAATACTAGATTATTGATAATATTATATAAAACTGTTTGGACACTTCTTCTTACTTTCGAATCTTTTCCTTCAATATATAATATATCTTTAGTAAAATCTAAATAAAAATTTGATAAAGTGAATGATATAAAATTATTAATTAATTTATATATTTCTTGATAGTTATAATTATTATAGGCTTTTTTAACATCCATTGTAAATTCATTTAATTTATACATCATATATTTATCATATTCAAACATATCTTTATAATCAATTGAATCTTTATTAGGGTTAAAATCATTAATATTACCCAAAATAAATTTAGCTGTATTTCTTATCTTACGATAAGATTCTCCTACTTGTTTTAAAATATCATCACTTATAGGCATATCTTCTGTATAATCTATCGAAGCAACCCATAGTCTCAATATATCTGCTCCTCTTTCGGAAATTACTTTCAATGGATCTATAACATTACCTAAACTTTTAGACATTTTGTTACCTTTACCATCTAAAGTAAAGCCATGAGATATTATTTGTTTATAAGGTGATTTATTATGAGCAGCAATACCACAAATTAATGATGAATTAAACCATCCTCGATATTGATCAGATCCTTCAAGATAAATATCAGCTGGATATGGTAATCCTCTTTCAATTAAAACGCCAGTATGAGAAGATCCGGAATCAAACCATACATCCATAATATCCATTTCTTTAGTGAAATTTCCATTTGGACTTTTTTCATTAGTATAATCTTTTGGTAGTAATTCTTTTGCTTCTTTTTCAAACCAAATATTAGACCCATATTTTTTAAATAAATCAGCAATATGCATCATTATATCATAATCCAAAATTTCTGAGCCATCTTCATTATAAAATATCGGTAATGGTACGCCCCATACTCTTTGACGAGATATACACCAATCTCCTCGATCTTTAATCATATTATAAAGTCTTATTTTTCCCCATGCCGGCTGCCATTTAATTTCATTTTCAATACTATTTAAAATATCATCTTTTATTGATTCGATGCTACAAAACCATTGAGAAGTGGCTCTAAATATAATCGGTTTTTTTGTTCTCCAGTCATGAGGATAACTATGAGTAATAAATACTAACTTTAATAAATATCCTTTTTCATCTAAGTACTTAGTAATTTCTTTATTGGCTTCTTCAAAATACAAACCTGAAAACATTCCTGATTCATCATTTAGAATTCCTTTATCATCAACTCCAAAAATCATTTCTAAATTATATTTTTTTCCTAAAATAAAGTCATCTGCTCCATAACTAGGTGCGGTATGTACTAATCCTGTTCCCGTATCTAAGGTTACATTTTCACCAACAACTACTGGGCTTATTCGATCCATAAAAACATGTTTATATTTTATATCAGATATATCTTTACCTTTAAAAGTTGATATTATTTCAGGATTATCCCAAGAAAATAATTCTTTTAAAGAATTTAATAATTCTGATGCTACAATATAATATCTATTATTAACTTTAACTTTTGAATATTCAAAATCTTCTCCAGCTGCTATTGCAGTATTACCTGGCAAAGTCCATGGAGTTGTGGTCCATATTACTAAATTATCTTCTTCTTTAACATATTTATTTCCACTTACAACGGGAAAAGTAACATAAATTGAAGGATCTTTACGATCTTGATATTCTATTTCGGCTTCTGCTAATGCTGATTCAGAAGATGGTGACCAATAAACTGGTTTCATACCTTTAAATATTAAACCTTTTTTGGCCATTGTTGCAAAGACTTCAATTTGTTTTGCTTCCATCTCTTTTTGAAAAGTAGCATAGTAATTATCCCAATCTCCAATCACATTTAAGGCTTTAAAACCTTCCATTTGAGATTTTATTTGCTCTTTAGCATAGTCTTCACATATTTTTCTAAATTCTGCTTTAGATACTAAATTACGATTTACTCCACTACTTGTGATAGCATGTTCGATTGGAAGTCCATGGGTATCCCAACCTGGAATATATACCATATCTCTCCCATTCATATAAGCATATCTATTAATAAAATCCTTTAATATCTTATTTAAGGCATGACCAATATGAATATTTCCATTAGCATATGGAGGACCATCATGCAATACAAATAATTCTTTTCCATTATTCTTTTCTCTTATTAAATTATAAAGGTCTATTTTTTCCCATTTTTCTCTTTGTAATTTTTCATTTAATGGTAAATTACCTTTCATTTGAAATTCGGTTTTCGGCATTAATAATGTATCTTTGTAATCCATTTTTTTATTCTTCCTTTCTTTAAATAAAAAAGCCCATGATTTAAGGGCGCATTATGCGTGGTACCACCTTAATTCATGAACTTATATCATGCACTTAAATCCTTTAACGTGGGATCTTCGTTTTTTCCTTATCAGAAAAACGCATCAGAAGTGATCTACAAATAATTCCCTATACTTACTTTCACCATGCATAAGATTCTCTAAATAGTTCTTTATTTGCCGTCTTCATCAATTGCTTTATGCACTAAATTATATGCTTTTTTCAAGTCTTTGTCAACTTCTTTGATACTTTAATATTATATCTTGTGTAGTTTTATTCTCTACCATAATTTAATATATACTACAGATGAATAAACTTATTACATAGTATAATAAGCTTATTTATTTATGTAAAACATAATATATGGTTTTATATGATTATCATCATATTTTTTATATAATGCTATTTCTTGATTATTTACTGTAAATAATATATAGTCTTCAATAGATTTTTCTAATATTTGTCCATTTTTAACTTTAAATAACATCTCTGGATCGATTTCTTCTTTGGGATAATCTTTCAAAAGATTTAATACTGAATAAAAATGATACTTATTATTTACAACATCATCTATTGTATTAGAATCTTTAATATTAAACTGTCCTAAAGTAGTTCTTTCTAAATCTGTTAAAGTAGCATAAGTACCAAGATAAACTCCAATGTCTCTTATTAAACTTCTTATATAAGTTCCTTTAGATACTTTAGTTTTAATTGTAATTATATCTCCTTTAATAGATAATAATTTTATATCATAGATATTAATTTCTCTTTTAGGTAACTCAATTTCTTCATTTAATCTTGCGTACTCATATAATTTTTTACCTTTAATTTTAACAGCTGAATAAGCTGGAACTTCTTGATTATAAGTACCTTTAAAACTATTAATGGCTTTTATAATATCCTTTTTATCATAAATAAAATTTTCTTTTTTTAATACTTTACCAGTAATATCTAATGTATCAGTAAGTAAACCTAATTTAAATGATGCTATATATTCTTTATCTTGATTAGTTAAAATATTAGCCAGCTTAGTAGCTCTACCTATTAGACATACTAATATTCCAGTTGCTAGTGGATCCAGTGTACCAGTATGGCCGATTTGTTTAATATTTAAGACCTTATTTAATATATTAATAACATCTCTACTCGTATATCCTTTAGGCTTATTAATGATAATAGCACCGTTCATATAATCACCTTGAATTAATATCTTCTAGTATTTTTTCTATATTAGCACCATACTCAACTGATTCATCAAATATAAATTTTAATTCTGGAGTATGTCTTATATCTATACTTTCAGCTAATTTAGTTCTTAAAAAAGAAGCAGCTTTTTCTAATTCGCTTTGGACTTCTTCACGACTATAATTACCTAAAAAAGTATAATAAATTTTTGCTAAACCTAAATCAGGAGTTAAATCAGTGGCTGTTATTGTAATGCTTTTAATTTTTTCATCTTTTACTTCGTTAAATATTATGCTTGATAATTCTCTTGTTATTTGGGAAGCTATTCTTTCAATTTTAATCTTACTCATCTTTTTACCTCAACTTCTTGATAAGCTTCAAAAATATCTTTTTCTTTTATATCGTTATATCCTTCAATAGTAATTCCGCATTCAAATCCGTTTTTAACTTCTTTAACAGTATCTTTTTCTCTTTGAATTGATGATATTTTACCATCATAAATTATTACACCATCACGAATAATTCTTACTTTAGAATGATTCTTGATAATTCCACTTGTTATAAACACTCCTGCTATAGTTCCTACTTTACTAAATTTAAATAATTTACGCACTTCAGCAGTGCCGGTAATTTGTTCTTCAAATTCCGGATCTAGCAATCCTTTCATTGCAAGTTCCATTTCTTCAATTAATTTATATATTATTTGATATAATCTTATTTCAATATTATATTCTTTAGCAACCTCTTTAGTAATTGCTGATGGTGATACATTAAATCCTAATATTATTGCATTAGAAGCATTAGCAAGGACCACATCACTTTCAGTAATCGTTCCAATTCCAGTACGTATTACTTTAATCTTTACCCCTTCAACATCTATTTTTTCTAAAGAATTTTTAACTGCTTCTTCTGAACCTCTAACATCACATTTTAAAACAATATTTATTTCTTTTATACCAGATTGGATTTTAGCAAATAAATCCTCAAAGGATACTACTTCTTTATTATATTTTTTAGATTTTGTATCAATTAATCTTTTTTCTCCAACTGCTCTAGCTTTTTTTTCTGTCTCAAAAGCCATAAATTTATCTCCAGCCGAAGGATTATCTGAAAGGCCAGTTATTTCTACTGGCATGCTTGGTCCAGCTGACACAATATCTTTTCCTTGATCATTTTTTAAAGTTCGAACTTTACCATAAGATGTACCAACTACAATTGGATCTCCTAATCTTAAAGTACCATTTTGAATAAGAATAGTAGCTACCCCACCTATGTTTTTATCAATACGTGATTCTATTACAGTTCCTGATGCATAACGATTAGGATTAACTTTCAATTCATTAACTTCAGCTATAGCTAAAACTGTTTCTAGTAACTTATCTATTCCTTCACCAGTTATTGCACTTATATTAACAAACGGAATATTTCCTCCCCACTCTTCTGGAGTAATATTTAAAGCTGCCATTTCTTCCATAATTTTATTGGGATTCGCATTTGGTTTATCAATTTTATTAACCGCTACTATAATAGGAACATTAGCCGATAAAGCATGATCAATAGCTTCTTTAGTTTGTGGCATTACACCATCATCTGCAGCTACTATTAAAATTACAATGTCAGTAACACTTGCTCCTCTTGCTCTCATTTCAGTAAAAGCGGCATGCCCTGGAGTATCTATAAAAGTAATTTTTTTATCTTTATAAGTAGTTTGATAAGCTCCAATGGCTTGAGTTATTCCTCCAGTTTCTTTTTCAGCTATACTAGAATTTCTTATATAATCCAGCAAAGTAGTTTTACCATGGTCAACATGTCCCATTACAGTTACTACAGGAGGTCTATCGATTAAATCTTCTTCTTTATCAATAATTTCATATTCTTCAAAATTATATATATCTTGAGTTTCTTCTTTTTTTAACACTTTTTTATAATCTAAAGCAATAATTTCGGCATTTTCATAATCAATTACTTGATTTTGATTTAACATTAAACCGGCTGATATTAATTTCTTTATTAAATCAGTTGTACTTATATTCAAGGCATTAGCAAAATCATTAACACTCATACCTTCTTTATACAAAACTATATCTTCATTTGGTTCCTCATTAGTCATTAATTTAGTTTTATTTTTATACATGGCTTTCTTTTTATTATAATATTCTCGATCATTCGTATTATTAGTTGACTTCTTTTTTAATTTTTGTTTTTTATCTTGATTATCTTCCTTAATAAAATTTGATTCACTTATTATTCCCTCAACAGTATTGTCTAATATTTCGTGATCTTCATGATTTATATCACTATCACTACTTATTAAATTCATTGAATTATCCAACATAATAATAGCATCATCATCTAATACTTCTAATGCGGTGTTTACCTTAATGCCTAATTCTTTACATTGATCTAAAACTTCTTGAATAGTATAACCTAATTCGGTTGCATAATCTTTTACTCTCATTTATGAGCACCACCTTTTCTATTTTAGTATACTTAATAAATTTTCATATATCTCTTCATTAATATTCGTTTCTAATATTTTATCCAATATTTTGGTTTTTTGCGCTTTTTTTATTACGTCAATTTCTTTTTTTAAATAACACCCTTTACCATTTTGTTTACCATTAACATCAACAAAAACTTCGTTATTATATTTAACTATTCTGATTAAATCTTTTTTAGGTAGTTTTTCTTTAGTAACAACACACATTCTTAATGGTATTTTTTTCATCTATCTTCATTTCCTTCGGCTGTTATTTGATCAAGGGTTTTAACTGTAATATGAAATTTTGTTAATCTACTAGCTAATTTTATATTAATCCCTTTTTTGCCAATAGCTAAAGATAAATTTTCGTTATTTACAATAGCGAGTGCTTTTCTTTCTTTAGCATTTTCTATGATGTTGACGATTACTTCTTTAGCTGGACTTAATGCGTTAGCAATATACTCACTAGGATCTTCGCTATATAAAATTAAATCTATTTTTTCACCATTTAATTCTTTTAAGATACTACCGATTCTTGAACCTCGTTCTCCAATACATGTACCTATAGGATCTATTCTTTCGTTATTAGAATAAACAGATACTTTACTTCTTATACCTGGTTCTCTAGCTACACCATATATAATTATAGTTCCATCAGTAAGTTCAGGTATTTCTTTTTCAAAAAGCCTTTTTACAAATCCATAATGTTTTCTTGAGCATAATATAAGCGGTCCTTTAGGAGTTGCTTCAATTTTTTGTAAATAAACTTTGATACTAGTACCCATTTTTACAATTTCACCAGGTATCATTTCACTTTTAGGTAATATACCTCTTGTTCTACCTAAATCAACATAATAATTGTTATTATCTTCCATTGCTAGAAGTCCGACCATTAACTCATCTTGTTTATCAGAAAATTCATCAATAATACTATTTCTTTCAGCTTCTCTAATCTTTTGAGTTAATACTTGTTTAGCAGTAGATGCTGCTACACGACCAAAATCTTTAGGAGTTACTTCATCTTCAATTGTTTCTCCAATCTTAATATCTGGGACTATTTTTTGGGCATCTTCAAGTAATATTTGGGCATCTTCATTTATTTCAGGTTCACCATAAGAAATATTTCCTTCTTCATCAATTATTTCTTCCCCTTCAATATATTCATCTACCACTACTAAATATGAATAAACTTTTATATCACCAGTTTCACGATCAATATTAACTTTTACATTAGTTTTTGAACCGAAATTTTTCTTATAAGATGTAATAAGGGCTTGTTCCATAGCTTCAAAAACTATATTTTCATTAATACCTTTTTCATCAGTAATTAATTTTACTGCTTTAATAAACTCTTTACCATTCATAATTAACCTCTTTCTTTACTTGAAATATCTAAAATATATTCCTCTTTGATTAATTCATACTTATCTATTATTGGATTTATAATGTTAGTAGCTTCTACTATTGTATCTAAATCAATCCCGTTAACCTTATCTAAAGTAATTTTTAAAAATTTATAATTATTCTCCGTAACATAATCAACATTATGAACTATTATTCCTAGTTCTTCCATAGGTTTTTTTATAATTTCAGCAATTCTTTTCGTTGTCTCTTTCATGATTCCTCCTAAATCAATAATAAAAGTGGGATTATTAGCCCACTTAAATCTGTAATCATATTATAACAAAGGTTTTTTTAAATGTAAAGTTTAATTCTATAATTCTCCTAATATAATAGTGGGATCTTCATATTCTTCTTTACTCATTTCAGAATATTGTTTAATAAAATTTTCTATAATTTGAATATAAGATTTATCTTCAGTTATATATTCAATTTCTGGTACTAGTTTTTTTAATTTATCAGGTATTTCATTTGTAAGTGAGATATATTTTATTGGTTTATTAATTTTAGAAAGTAATTTAAGTTCATAAATTAAACCTAAATTCGGATTACTTACCTCAGCAATAATTATATCTGCTTCTGCCATCATTTCTTTAACATATTTAGTTTGATATTCCTTGGTATAAGGTAACATTAATTCATGATTAATACATACTGAACTTGTAATTACAAAACGATATATTAAGTTTTTATAATCTAATTTTGAAGAATGAACAAAATAAACTTTTAATCTTCTTTTCAAATATATATCACCTCTTTATTTTAATAATTATACCATGAGCTATATTTATTTGCTATAATTAAATATAGGTGATTTTTTATGGACATAATTGGTATCATATGTGAATATAATCCTTTTCATAATGGTCATGCTTACCATATAAATAAGATTAAAGAAATGTATCCAAATTCATTAATTATTTTGGTGCTCAATGGTTATTTCTTGCAACGAGGAGAAGTAAGTATATTAACCAAAGAGGACAAAACTAAAATAGCTTTAGATAATAATATTGATATAGTAGTTGAACATCCTTTTAGATACTCATCTAATTCAGCTGATATTTTTGCTGAAAGTGCTATAAAGATATTAAATTATTTAGGATGTCAAAAAATAATATTTGGAAGTGAAAGCAATGATATTAATTTAATTACTAAAATTGCTAATGTTCAATTAAAAGATAATTTTAATATTAAATTAAAGGAAAATTTAAAAACGGGAATTAATTACCCTACTGCTTTAAATAAATCAATCGGAATTAAAGTAAGTAGTCCTAATGATTTATTAGGTATTTCTTATGTCAAAGCTATAATTAAAAACAAATTTAATATTACTCCCCTTACAATTAAAAGAACTAATAATTATCATGATACTTCAAGTATTAATAAAATTATTAGTGCTAGTAATATTAGAAATAAAATTAAAAATAATATTAATATCGAACAATACACTAAATATAATTATTGTTTAACTAATATTAATGAAGAACTTTTATTTAATTTAATAAAATATAAAATAATAACCGAACCTAACTTAAATGAATATTTAACAGTCGATGAAGGAATTGAATATAGATTAAAAAAAGTCATTAATAATGCTAATAACTTTGAAGATCTTATTAATTTAATTAAAACTAAAAGATATACTTATAATCGCATTAGAAGAATGCTTTTTCATATATTAATAGGTTTAAAAAAAGAAAATAATAGCACTATAAAATTAGAATATATCAAATTATTAGGTTTTAATGAAAAAGGACTTAAATACATTAATAAAATTAAAAAAACAATCGATATTCCTTTAAACAGAAAAATATCTGAAAATTATATTGCTCAAAAATATGAATTAAAAACATCTTTAATTTATGATTTATTAACTAATCAAAATACTTATCATTATGAAATATCAAATCGACCAATAATAAAAAAAAATATAGATTCTTAAAAAGAGTCTATATTTATTTTTACCCGATTTAATTCATGAAGAAATGCATAAGCTTGAACCATGGTTCTTATAGCATTAGCCATTTTACCGCTTCTACCAATAATAGCTCCCATATCTGATTCATGAACAATAATTTCTAATAAAATTGTTTCATCATCACCACCAAATTCTTGGACGCTTATTATATCAGGTTGTTTAACCAAATTTTTAACTAAATTTTCAGTAAAAGTAATTAATTCTTTATGCATAATTACTCACCGCTTTTCTTAATACTTTTTTTATTAACTTTTTTTGGTTTTTGTTTAGCACCTTTAAATTTTGCCCAAATACCATTTTTTGATAATATGCTTTTTACTGTTGTAGTAGGTTCAGCTCCATTATTTAACCATTTAAGAGTTTTTTCTTCATCAATAGTTACTTTATTATTATCTAAAAGTGGATTATAAGTTCCTACCATTTCAATGAAATTACCATCTCTAGAACTTCTAGAATCAGCAGCTACAATTCTATAAAAAGGTTTTTGTTTAGCTCCCATTCTCTTTAATCTTAATTTTACAGCCATACTGTTTCCTCCTTTTTCACTAATAAATAATAACAAAAAAAAGACAAGGTGTCAACTGTTATTGGTTGACACCATTTAAATAGTCTTCATCAATTTCATCATTAATAGCTTCTTCTATATAAGTTTCTGTTTCAGAATCATCATCATCGTAATCATCATAATTTTCTTCAACAGCTACTTTTACCATTGTTTCTCCAACTATTTCAACACCTAATTCTTTTTCTATATTTAGTTTCACATTACTTCCGTCTACTTCTACTTTTGTTACTGATGGTGCTGATAAACTTCTTACTATTATTTCATCAGTATTATTCAAAACATTATCATTTTTTAATTTAACATTTACTATATCTTTATAGACAAAATTACGAACTAAAACATCTGTTTTAGTATTATTACTAAAAGAATACCAAATGTTAACATCATAGCTACCTTCTATATGAACTTTTCCTTGATTATTTCGGCCACTAAAATTATGGTTAATTATCCAGCATCCTAGAACAGTATCAATAGATGATTTTGTATCAATAATTAAATCCTCACTAGTTGATTTTTTAGTTTTACCAATTACAGCTTTAGTAACTATTTCTTTATATATTGCCAAATTATCACTCCTCAATTTAATTTATGCATTAAGTAGGCAAAATGTACATAAAAGATTAAATTTATGTTATATTATCTATAGGTGATAAAAATGAATTGTATATTTTGTAAAATTAATAACGGAGAAATTCCATCACAAATACTATATGAAGATGATGTAGTAAAGGTAATTATGGATGCTAACCCAACTAGTAATGGTCATATATTAATTATACCAGTTAAACATTATAACGATTTTTTAAATATAGATGATAATACACTTATTCATATTCATAAAATAGCAAAACTAATGAAAAAATATTTATTTGAAAGTTTAAATCCTGATGGCTTAGCATTAATTAATAATTATGGTATAAATCAATTAATTAAACATTACCATTTACATTTAATTCCAGTTTATAAAGAAAAACAACCAATAAAAAATATTAATGATATATATCAAAAAATAAGAAGTGTTATTTAATACTTCTTATTTTTTATTCTCAAATCTTAAGATAAATTAAAAAACTTTCTTTATAGAAAGTTTAAATTATTTTAAAGCAGCAATTAATTCTGCTTTTTTCATTGTTGTATATCTAGAAATGTTTTTATCTTTAGCTAATTTCTTTAATTCTACAACTGTCAAATTACTTAAATCCAATTTTTCGTCTTTTATTTCAACTTCTTTTGTTGTCTTAGTTTTAACTTCAGATTTTACTTCATCATTTTTGGCTGTTTTTCCATTTAAAGTATCTTTAGCAATAATAACTAATTTAGTAAAATAACTAGGATTATCAATAGCTATTTCACTTAACATTTTACGATTGATATCAACATTAGCTTTTGATAAACCATTAATGAATCTTGAATAATTTATATCATTTTCATGACATGCAGCATTTATTCTTGTTATCCATAATTTTCTAAAATTTCTTTTATTTACTTTACGATCACGATAAGCATATTCCCCACTGTGGAATGTTTGTTCTTGAGCTGTTTTAAATAATCTATGTTTACTTCCAAAATAGCCTTTTGCTTGTTTTAAAACTTTTCTTCTTCTGTTTTTTGCTACAGATCCGCCTTTAACTCTTGTCATTATTTATCACCTAGATAACAGAACTTAATCTGTCAGCGTCTCCTTTCGCTAATATACCTTTATTTCTTCTTTGTCTTACTTGTTTACTAGAATCTTTAGCAGTATTATGATTACCACCTGATTTTTTAAAAACTAAAGTTCCATTTTTCTTCTTTTTAAAAACCTTACTGCTAGCTTTATGAGTTTTTTGTTTTGGCATCTTTATTTCCTCCTTATTTTTTTGGTGCTAAAATCATTGTCATTGTTCTACCATCTAATTTAGGTTGAGTTTCAATTGTGCCTGATTCAGATAATGAATTGGCAAATTTAATTAATATTTCTTTACCTAGTTCAGTATGAGCCATTTGTCTACCTTTAAACCTTAATGAAGCTTTAATTTTATGACCTTTATTTAAATATTCTTCAGCATTCTTTTTGCGAGTATTAAAGTCTCCCACATCAATAGTAACAGAAAATTGATATTCTTTTATATCTTTAGTGTTAGATCTTTGATTTTTCAAAGCTTCTTTTTGTTTTTTCTGTTTTTCATAACGATACTTATTATAATCCATAATTTTCCCAACGGGATGATCATTATGTTCACTCATTAAAACAAGGTCTAAACCCGCATAATTTGCTAATGTTAAAGCATCCTCAAGTTTTTTAATCCCCATTTGTTCTCCATTTGGGCCTATAACCATAAGCTCACTAACCTTTATATTTTCATTAGTAGGTAAATCATCTTTTCTGATATTTGCTATTATAAAGCACCTCCATAATCAAAAAGTGAATGCAATGAATGCATCCACTAAAAACCTAATTATATTTTAAAAATACTTTAGCTTTTTACCTATTCAAACATATGAATCAGGTGGATGTGGATACATCGCTTTCCTTTAAATGACAAAGATATTATATCACTTTTAGTGTTTTTGTCAACTGTTTTAAATAATTGACATTTAAATATATCTGCCACTCCTATATATTATATTAATAATTATTGAAAAAAAACCATATTTATATTATTTTACCCTTAAAATTATTTTACCAGTTATTTTATTTTTTTTGTTCTTCTATAATTAATTCTATTTTATAAGTAGCAAATGTTGTTAATCTAATGCACTTTCGATTATTAAAAGTATTAAACTTCATATAATTTTCAATTATTTTCAAAACAGATTTAAAATTGTTATATAAAAAATAAAATATAACTCATAATAAATATATAATGGTGATAATATGGAAAATGTTGATTTAATTTTAAAATTATTTAATGGCAATCCTGATTTAATGGTAAGAAAAATAAAAAAGAATTTTAAAACAATATATATACTATTTTTAGCATCGGTCTCTAGTAGTGATTTAGTAAATAAATATATCATAAAAAACTTAACAACGCCAAATTTTAAATTTAAAAGTATTAAAGAAATAATAGCTGCTCCTAATTTAAAAGTAATAAATTCTGATGAAGTAGAGTTTCATATATGTAGCGGATATACTATAATAATTGAAAATAATACTATTTTTGCAATTGAAACTAAAACTTCATTCGATAGATCTATAGATCGCGCTCAAGTAGAGCCTTCCCTTTATGGTCCAAAAGACTCATTCATCGAAAATTATCAAAAAAATATAGGATTAATAAAAAGAAGAATAAAAAGTCATCATTTAAAAATTAAAGATTTTATTCTTGGAAGATATTCTAAAACAAATGTGGGATTATTATATATTGATAATATCGTTAAACAAGATTTAGTAAATGATGTTTCTAAAAGATTAAATAATATTAATACTGAAGCTATAATCACCTCTGGTGAATTAAAACAATTTTTAACAGATGAAAATAAAAATGTTTTTCCGGCCATTAAATTATCGGAAAGACCTGATACAATAGTAAGAGCATTACTTTCTGGTAAAATTGTGATATTAGTTGATACTTCACCTTTTGCTATTATTTTACCTGCTGTTTTAGCCGATTATATTAATCCTACTGATGATTATTTTACTAATAGTATTAATACTAATTTTTTAAAATTTTTAAGAATATTCTGTTTTATAATAACAATTATTACTCCCGCTTTATATATTGCGATAACTAATTTTAACCAAGAATCAATTCCCGCTAAATTTTTAATGAATATCTCTACTCAACGATTCGGAGTACCTTTTCCTTCGATAATTGAAGCTTTAATTATGTTATTTGTATGTGAACTATTAAGAGAAAGTGATTTAAGGTTTCCTAATAGTTATGGTAGTGCTATATCTATACTAGGTGCTTTAATAATTGGTGAATCAGCTGTTGCATCTGGAATTGTAAGTCCGATCATGATTATTATCATAGCTTTGACTTTTTTATCATGTTTAATCTTTAATGAAGTAGAAATAACGGGAGCTATTAGAGCATGGAGATTTATTTTCTTATTATTTGCCGCCTTTTTAGGTCTATATGGTTTTGCATTATGTACTTTATTAATGATGATAAATTTATGTTCATATAAATCATTTAATCTCGCTTATATGTTTCCTTTATCACCACTTGATTTATCTTATTTAAAAGAAACCTTAATAAAACCTAAAAGGAAAAAAAATAATTATCGTAGTAAATATTTAACTGATAATATTAGAAAGCAAGTTTAAAATGAAAAAAATTATTTTAATTATTACCTGTTTATTATTAACTGGTTGCTATAATTATAAAGAAACAAATAATCTTGCAATTGCTTCTTCTTTAGCAATCAATTTTAAAGATGATAATTTTGAAGTAATTATCGAAATTGGTGAAAATAATAAAGATGGTAAATATTCATCATATATTTTAAAAGGAAAAGGTACATCAATTGAATCAGCCATAAAAAATGCTTCAACTGCACTTAATAAAGATTTATATTTTATCAATCTCGATATTTTATTAATATCTTCTGATGCTGCTAATTTAAAATTAAATAATATTCTAGATTTTATCGCTCGGGATAATAATTTTTCATTTGATTATAATATTGCCATATGCGATAAAAGTGAAGAAGTAATTCAAACTATCATTAATCAAGAAAAAATATTTGGCAATTATATAAAAAGTGTTTATGATAATACAAATAATAATTTAATTAATATCAAAATAAGTAATTTATTAGATCTATATTTAAATAATTATCAGGATATAATATTACCAATTTTTGATATCCAAAATGAAGCAATAATAATGAATAGAGCTGCAATATTTAATAAGTTAGATATTGTCAATTATATTGAAGGAGAAGAAATTGCTATCTATAATATATTAAATAATAATTTTATGAACTATTATTTAAACTTTAACTTTAATGATAGAAAAGCAGTTCTTAAAGGAAATAATTATTTATCAAAAATTATTTATCAAAATAATACCATAAAAATATTTACTCGCTTAGAAGGCGACTTAATTGAAACTGAAAATTTTAATATTAATAATAAAGAACATTTAAAAATAATAAATAATGAATTTAAAAAAAGAATTAATAATTTGATTACTAAATTATATTCCAATAACAGTGATATTTTAGGTTTTAGAAATATAATTTATAAGCAGAATAAACATCTTGATAGTTCATTAAATAAAATAAATTATCAAATTTATACCAAAATAATAATTAATGATTATTCTTTAATATTGGATAATATAGGTGATTAAATGAAAAATACAAAACAAGAATATAATTCTCTACTTTATTTAATTTCTCAACCCCTATTTCTAGGGATTGGTTTTATTAAAATAATAAGAGATTTAGAAAATGATTACTGGATAGGAATTATTTTAGGCGTAATTATTGGGTTATTTATTAATTATATATTACATCTTCTACCTCATAACAATAATAAAATTATTTTTACCTTAATAAATATTTGTATCTTATTAATTATTACCACAATATTAACTAATTGTATTTCATTATTATATTTAAATAAAACCCCTATTAATATAATATTAATTCCATTATTAATAGTTGCTATTTATTCTAGTACTAAGGGTGATGAGACAATATTTAAAGCTGCCAATATTATTGTTTTAATTAATGTTTTCCTTTTTACTATTGCTTTTATATCCTTAATACCTCTAATATCAATAAATAATTTTTTACCTATAATAGGTAATTCTTCAATTATAAGTATCCTATTATCTAGTTTAGATTTTGCTCTTATTAGTACTACTTCTTTAATATTATTCCCTAACTTAAAAAAGAATTATAATTATAAAGTTTATTTAGTTAGTTCCTTAACTATAGTAACATTTTTCCTATTAATAATTGGCACTTTAGGAATTAATGTAGCATCAATATTTAACTATCCCGAATATATTATATTTAAAAGAGTTTCTTTTTTAGATTTTTTTGATAATATTCAAAATATTATATTTATGATGTGGATATTTTCTTCTTTTTCCTTAATAGGTTTATGTTCACTTAATATTAGAAAAAATACTAATAAAAAAATATTACTAATTATTATGATTTTCATCTTTTTAATTAGTAATATAATAGGTAATTATAATTTATTTAATTTTATTTATTTAAATATCAGATATCTATTATTAATAATATTAGGATTATTTATCTTAAATAAAATTATAAGTAAACTTAAGTTAAAGAAATAATCATTATGCCTTCTGGTAAACTTGTTTCAGTCATTATCCATGTTTTTATTTCTTCATTATTTACATAAATCTCTGATAATAAAGAAATATTATTAAACATTAAATTTTTTGTACTCGTAGGTATACCCCAGTTATCCAATCTTAAACTTTGAATATTTGATGAATCAAACATATTATCCATATTTGTAATTTTATTTATGTTCCATAAACTTAAGTTTAGACTAGCTAAATTCACTTTATTAAACATATAACTAGTACTTAATACATTAGATGTATCCCAAGAACTTAAATCAAGGTGTAAATCAGTTTTATTTTGTCCAAAATTATTAAACATATTGGACATATTAGTTACACTAGAAGTGTCTAAATTTTCTAACCCCATAATATTTAAAGTACTTGATAAAGAACCTATATTATTAAACATATTGGACATATCGGTTACAAATCTAGTATCAAAATTGTATAGATTTAAGGTTTTTAAGTAAGGTAAATTACTAAATAAATAACTTGAATTTTCATTAGCTATTACGCCAGCATTTTGCCCTATTGTTACTTTATACCTTCCATCAATACCAGTATCTTCATACCAAGCAATAATAGTATTATTTTCATCTTTAGATACATCCCATGATCCTATAGCAGTTGTCGGAACTTCCTTAGAATTTGAAAACTCAATACTTTCTATTTGATCTTTATTAATTGGGCCATTTAAAAATGGTGTATTTGCTTCTTCATAACTTATTATTTCTTTTAATTGATCTGGTTTATAGGTTGTTACCGCAATTATAGATAATTTTACATTAATATTCTTATTAGCAATACTTTCATCAGTCCATATATTTTCATTATTAGAATTTAACCACATTCTATAATCATAAGTATGTTCTTCCATATTTTCAAAATGTCCTTTTAATAAAACATAATTATGAATTGTATTTTCAATTATCATTGTTGATGTTTCTTTTTCTAAAGCGTCTATTGAAGATGCTTTTAAATTTTTAGGGCCATTTAATGATACTTTAATATAGTTTTCATTAGTTAAAGTACTTGTATCAATTAAAGACATTATTATTTTATATTCAACATATGTTTGGCATTTATTAACTACTTTAAAAGTATAAGGAACTGTATTTAGTCCTTGAGCATCAGTTATCGGGTATGAATTTGCTAAATTTAATTCATCAGATACTCCTGTTATCGATACTTCCATACAATCTAAAGTTGTAAATACATTAGCTTCTTCTTGAGTTATTTCTGTTTTTAAAAAAGAATATGTAACTGTAAATACAGAAACAAGCAATAGTATAATGCCAGTAACTATATATATTATATACTTCTTAGCGGTTATATTCATATTATCACCTATCTTATATATAAATATTATCATAATAAAAGATTGATTTCAATCAATCTTTTACTTTACTGGGGATACTTAACAAAAATGCAAATACTACTGCTGAAACAACTCCAACTCCAACATCAGTTAACATATTACCGAATAGTCCAAGAATACCATTAGATAAATACCCCTGATAAGCACTATTAATTAATAAATTCCCAAACGACATAATAGGAATATTAGCTCCTGCTCCTACATAATTACTGATATTATCATAAATATTAAAACAACCTAATATAGTACCTAAAACAACATAAATGGATGTTATATGTCCTGGTGTCAATTTAGTATTATCCATTATAACTTGAGCAATTAAACATAATAATCCGCAAAATAAGAAAGAATATATTAATGTCATAATCCCACCTCCAAATATAAAGCATGAGTTAATGTGGGTATTGAATTTTTTTGATTTACTAAGAGCGTACTATGAAGAGACCCAGTTGCTAAATAAAGTATTTTTTTATATTTATTATTAGTTAGTATTTTAGTTACTAAAGTTAACGGTAACACTGATGGTCCACTTGCACCTGAATATTCAAAATTTTTATACAAAGTTGCCCCAGCATCTAAATGGTTAGTGATTTTTATCTTATACTCTTTTTGTAAAACAGCTTTAAATATTTCGCTGCCAACTTTTCCTAAATCTCCAGTTAATATTAAATCATAATCTTTAACTGTTGTTTTACTTTTATTTAAAAAATTAATTAAAGTATCAACTGCACTAGGAGCCATTATTGCTCCCATATTATGAACATCTTTTATTCCTGAATCAATAACTTTACCTAAAAGCCCGCTTACAATTTTTATTTTTGATTTTTGGTTACTTGCTATAATACCTACTGCTCCAGTAGCTGTTTGAGAACCTCTAATTGGTTTTGGTGCACCATATTCAACTGGAAACCGAAATTGTTTTTCAGCAGTTAATGTATGAGAACTAATTATAAATAGTCCTCTTTTTATATTTTTAGACATTATAAAATTTGCTAAAGTTATTAACGTCGATGCTGATGATGCGCATGCACAATAATGACCCATATAAGATATTTTTAAATCTACTACTGATAATGATGTAGCAGTAAGTTGATTATTTAAATCACTTCCAATTATTAAATCAGGTCTCTCATTTTTAATTAAATTTTGTATTACTATTTTTTGCATTTTACTTTCAGATTTTTCAGGTGTCTTTTCACCAAAATAATAATCATCCATAAAATAATCACAATTTTTTAAATTAGATTTTTTTTCTAGAGGTCCAGCAAGTGAATAATAATCATTTATAAAAACATTCTTGAACTTATGCATATAATATAACCTTAGTAATCGCCATAACAAAAGCAAAAAATATCCCATATAACAATACACAGCCAGCTAATTTAAAAACATTACTCCCAACTCCGGTTATTAAACCATCTTTTTTATAATCCATAATTGAACTAGTTATTGAATGAGCAAAACCAGTTATCGGGATTAATATTCCACTTTTATATTTTTCAGCTAAATCATCCATAAAACCTAATGCTGTAAATAATGATGCTAAAAATATATAAATAAGTAAAACCCATCCTATAGCTTCTGTAATCGTTATCGAAAATAAATTAACAAGTATCATTTTTATAAGTTCAGCAACAATACCTAAAATTCCACCCACTAAAAAAGCACTTAATGAATTAGATAATCTTTTTTCCTTAGGAGTTATTTCCTTAACTAATTCAAGATACTCTTTTTGATTCATAATATCACCTAATTATATTATGATCTTTTTTAGGCAGCAATATACTCTTTTATTTTTTGTTTAGATTTAGTTTCGATTCGAGATACTTTTACTTGACTTATTCCTAAGATATTTGCAGTTTCAGTTTGCGTCAAATCTTGAAAATAACGATAATCAATAATTGTTTTTTCTAATGGATTTAATGTTTCAATTGAATCATTTATTAATATTTGATCATCTAAATTATTTTCTGTTCCAATACAATCCTTAATATATAATTCACCATTAATTGTTTTATATTCATCATCTAAACTGATTATTTGGCTAGTTAACATAATCACATCCGTTGCTAAAGATTCATCAATTTCAGTATATAAACATATCTCAGTTAATGTCGGATTTTTATTTAATTTTTGAATTAATTCACTTCTGGCAACTTCTAATTCTTTTAATATTTTTAAATAATATTTATTTAATTTAATATCTCTACTTTTGCTTGCTAAATCATACATTTCACCAAAGATATATTTATAAGCAAAAGTCATAAAATTAACCCCTTCTTCAAGTTTATATTTACGATAAGCTTTTATTAGTCCTATACATCCTGCTTGAAATAAATCGGCTGTTTCTACATTATAAAATTTTTTAGCAATCTTATAAATATACAATTCATATTGCTCAATTAAGTTTTGTTCAGTCATTTTAAACCTCTAATAATGAAAGGGCCGAAAGTTCATCTTTAACTATTTTAAATTCATCATTTAAAGTTAAATTTGTATTACATATTAAACCTTCCCCATTATTTATTTTTACAGCAGCAACACCTTTTTTTAATGAGTCTTTACCATAATTATCAATAACCGTTACTGCTCTTAGATTATAAACTATGTATTTAATACCGTTTTTTGATATAACTGGAATTAAATAATCATTTAAACTATTAACAGTATATTTGGTTAGGTCTCCTTTTAATCTAACGAATAATACTCCTTTTCGATATTCCATATTAATTTTTAACATTTATCACACCTTCTAATTTAATATAGGTTACAATTATTATTTTTTAAACCATTTCGACATTTATTCTATTTCTTTTCCTAATTATTATAAGAAATACAAGTATAATAATAAAAATAATAACTAAAATATTAAGATAAGGATTATTTTTTTCGCTTTTTACTTCTTCATTACTTATACTTAGATTTTTAATCTTAGTATCTTCTAAATCATTTTTAATAAAATGTTTAGGTTTATTATTAATATCTTTGTTATTTTTATATTTAACATTACTGATATTTACTTTTTTTTGTTCTTCTTTAGGTATATTTACTAATATTTTTTTATTTAAACAATTATTATTTATTAAACATATTTTTATTTCTTGATTACCGTTATTAAATAAATCTAGATTAGTAATACTTAATATTTCTGCAGAAGAATACTGAATTATTGGGTCATTTATATTTAGTATCTCGTCATTTATTTCAATCTTATCTCTCTTATAATAAGTATAAGTCTTTTTATACTTTAACAAATCATGCTTAAAATTAAGTAATGGTTTTTCTGAATAAATATTACTATCTACTCTTTTTAAATTATAATATTTATAGAGAGTAACTTCCGCAATTGTATCTTCATCAATAAAATTAAGTTTATGATTTTCATTTAAATTATTTCTTAAGACATTATTATGAAAAGTCTGATAATTAGTCAAATCATTAGTAACGCCAATATCATATGATATTTCATCTAAATTTAATGTTTCAAATCTTATTATTAAACTAAGACTATTTAAAGAATAAAAAGCTCTTAAATCAATAATTAATTCTCCATTAGAAGGAATGATGTTACGATAATAAAAATTTTTATCATATATATTATAAAATAATAATTCATCCCCTGAATAGATCGATATATTTTTAATTTTTGTTTGATTAGTTACAAAGTTATTAATCTTTATAAATTTAACATTAATATTTTCTTTAATTAAATGTTCAGTAATAGGTCCATCTTCAACTATAAAATAATCTTTATTACTTTTTTTTATATAATCATTTTTATCAATTAATGGTAGAGAATCTGGATTCTCATTTAATAAATAATAACCTTCTTCATCTCTTTCATAATTAAAATTTAAATATTTAAATGTTTCCTTTCTTTTTATCATATCTGATTCTTCATAATAATGATTACTATCTTTTTCTAATAAATAATAATCAGTATATAGTATTTCTGCATTACAATTTATTGGTATTAATAATAACATTAAAAAAACCAACATTAATTTTTTCATTATTATCCCTCCAATCTTAAATGTTGTATTTTTATAATTAATTCCTTTTTTAATTATCAATAATGTTTATAAACATAAATTTATTGTTTATAACTCACCAAAATTTGCACTTATTGTAAAAATAAAACTTTAACTAGACAAATAAGATAAAATATAATATAATAAAACATACCAAGAGAACTTATGTATTTTTTTGAATTTAAGGAGGAATTTTTTTACATGAAAAATAATGAAACAGTGACTACTGTTTTTGCACTTGGAGGCTTAGGAGAAGTCGGCAAAAATATGTATGTTGTCGAACATGATGATGAAATAATTATTATAGATGCAGGGGTATTGTTTCCTGAAAATGATTTACTAGGAATAGATTATGTTATTCAAGATATAACTTATTTAAAACAAAAAGCTAATAATATTAAAGCTTTATTTATAACTCATGGTCATGAGGATCATATAGGAGGTATTACTTTTTTATTACAAAATATTGATATACCTGTTATTTATGCACCTCAAATAGCTAATGACTTAATAATAAAAAAACTAACTGATCGAAATATGACCTATAAAAATCTTAAAATATATGATGCTAATAGTGTTTTTAAATTTAAATATATAACAGTAGATTTTGTTAGAACTACCCATTCTATACCAGATAGTTTTGGTATAATATTAAGAACTCCAAATGGTAATATATTTACAACTGGAGATTTTAAGTTTGACTTAACCCCAATCGGGCCTATCGCTGATATTCATAAAATGGCAAAATTAGGAGATGAAGGAATCAAATTATTAATGTCTGATAGTACTAATGCTTTAACTCCAGGATCATCTAAAAGTGAAAGTATAGTTGATGAAGCTTTAGGTGAAGTATTTGCTCGTCAAAATGCTAGAATAATAATTGCAACTTTTGCATCTAACATATATAGAATTAAACACATAATAGAAACTTGCCGTAAAAATAACCGTAAAATTATTACTTTTGGACGAAGTATGGAAAATGCTAAGGAAATAGCCCTAAAAAACAATTTAATTGAAGATAAATCTATCTTTATTGAACATAATGAATCTAAAGATTTAAAGAAAAATGAAATATGTATTTTATGTACTGGCTCTCAAGGTGAACCTTTAGCAGCATTATCAAGAATAGCAGATGGAAATCATCGTCAAATTGTATTATTACCAGATGATATAGTCGTTTTTTCTTCAAGTCCTATTCCAGGTAATAAAGCCAGTATTAATCGAATCATAAATAAATTATATTTAAAAGGAGTAAAAGTATATACTAATACCGAATTATCAGATATTCATACCTCTGGACATGCAAATCAAGAAGAGTTAAAATGGATGCTTAGAATGGTTAAACCACAATATTTTATGCCTGTTCATGGGGAATATCGTATGCTTAAACATCATGCTGATTTAGCTATAGATTGTGACATTCCTAAAGAAAATATATTTATTTGTACTAATGGAGATGTGCTTGAGCTTACCAAAGAAGGCGTTAGATTAGGGAAAAAAGTCCAAGCAGGAGATATTTATGTCGATGGTTCTAGAATCGGAGATATTGGTTCAGTAGTAATAAAAGATCGAAAATTAATGAGTCAAGATGGTATTTTAGTTGCTTTTATTAATATTAACCCTCTCACTAGAGAAATATTAATAAAACCGAATATCACTACCCGAGGATTTGTCTTAATCAATGAAAATATTGAACTAATTCAAAAAATTGAAGATAAAGTGACATCAATAGTTAATACCACTATAAAAACATCTTATAATTATTTAGATTTAAAAAATCAAATAATATTAGAATTGAATCTCTTTATTAAAAATTTAACGGGAAGAAGACCGATTATATTACCAGTTATAATGGAAGTTAAAAAATAAATAACCAAAATTAATTAAAATCATATCATAATATGAGGTATAATTATGATAGATTTTTTTTGTTCATTAAATCCATTAACACAAACAATAATAGCATCATTAGGAACTTTTTTTATCAATTCTTTAGGAGCAGCTACTATTTTTTTATTTAAGAATATTAATAAAAGAAAAATGGATATATTGCTTAGTATTTCAGCAGGAGTAATGTTAGCATCAACTTTCTTTTCATTAATAAATCCTGCTTTAGATTATGGAAAACACTCACTCTTAATGTGCGTTTTAGGTATATTATTTGGTGGATTACTATTATTTGTAGGAGATAAAATTTATAATACAAAAGATAAAACAAATATGCTTGTATTGTCTATGACGCTTCATAACTTTCCAGAAGGTATGGCTATTGGAATAGCTTTTGGAGCAGCAATAAATGGAATTCCAGGTGCAACTATTATGGGAGCATTAACTTTAGCTATAGGAATTGGTATTCAAAACTTTCCAGAGGGAAGTGCCCTAAGCTTTCCTCTTTATAAAAAAGGAAATAGTAAATTCAAATCATTTCTAATCAGTACATCAACTGCTGCAGTAGAACCAATAGGTGCTATAATTGGTTTATATTTAGCATTAAAATTGCAAATGCTTCTTCCTTTCTTTCTTGCTTTTGCAGCCGGAGCAATGCTATATGTGATTGTAATAGAATTAATTCCTGAAAGTATGGCATCAAAAAATAATAATAAAATGGCAATATATTTAATTTTAGGATTTATTATTATGATGACATTAGATGTTGCCTTAGGATAAAGATTTTTGGTTATTAAAAAAAATTTAGATTGAAAATAAAAAAAATACAAGAACTTTATAAAAAGTCTAGTATTTTTTTTTAAGACATTGATTTTTTTCTAAAAATCATCCATAATATAATAAAGGATTGATTATAATGAATTATATACTAACACAATGGGTAATATTTTTTTTAATATATTGTTTTTTGGGTTGGATTTGGGAAACTGGTTATGTTTCTATAATAAATAAAGAATGGATTAATCGAGGTTTTCTTAACGGACCATTTATACCTATATATGGATTTGGAGCGATCATAATTCTTTTATTAACTATGGCTTTTAAGAATAGTTTAATTTTTATTTTTATTTTAGGTATGATTGGAGCTACTACCATTGAATATATAACTGGATATGCATTAGTGCAATTATTTAATAAAAGATACTGGGATTATAGCAATCAAAGATTAAATATAGATGGTCATATATGCTTGTATACTTCGATTGCTTGGGGATTTTTTTCAATTCTTTTAGTAAAAATGATTCATCCTAATATTAAACATTTTGTATTAAATTTCCCCAACTATATGATCAATATTATATGTATATTTTTAATAATAATATTGCTATATGATTTTATAAAATCAACTAAATTAGCATTAAGCTTTAAAAAAAATTATTAAATTAATATTATTTACATATATATAATGATTTTTATTTAAAATCTCATAATTATCGGTTTTTACTTTTTAAAATATTGATGTTGATAATCTTCTGGTCTCTTTTCTTTTTGGGTTTAATTTCTATGTTATTATTTGATTTCATAATTGAACTTCTCCTCCAAAAATAAGATTAATATATATTAATTCTTATAATCATATAACTTTTTTACTTCTTTTATATTTAATAAGCGATACTCACCACTTTTTAAAGTTCCTAAATCTAAAAAACCATATTCAATTCTAGATAATTTATCTACTAAATAACCAAGTTCTAAAAAAAGATTTTTTATAATATGATTCCTTCCTTCAATAATAGAAATTTCAACTATAGAAAAATCTTTATCAGTATCATTTTTCTTTAATTTTAATTTAGTAGGAGTACACTTAATACCATCAATATTAATTCCTTTTTTTAATTTCTGCAAATCTGTAATAGCTAATGCTTTATTTAATTTAACAATATATTTTTTTTCAACTTTATTTTTAGGATGCATTAAAATATTAGCAAGTTCTCCATCATTTGTAATAATAATTAAACCAGTCGTATCATAATCTAATCTTCCAACTGGGTATATTCTTTTGTTAGTATTTATGAGATCAACTACTGTTTTTCTTCCTTTATCATCACTAACTGATGATATAACTCCTCTAGGCTTATTCATTAAATAATATACTTTATCTTCTTTTTTAATCTCGCTACCATTAATAGTTATAATATCATTACCATGAACTTTAGTACCTAATATAGTTATTTTAATACCATTAACATATACTTTGCCTTGCTTAATTAATTCTTCCGCTTTTCTTCTTGAAGCAAAGCCACTTTCTGCAATTACTTTTTGGAGTCTTTCCATAATTTTCACCTAATTAATTTTAACATAATTAAAAAAATATGTATACTAATATAAATGATGCTACAATACCACAAAAATCAGAAAACAATCCTACTCCTAAGGCATATCTATTTTTTATAATTCCGATACTTCCATAATAAAGTGCTATAACATAAAAAGTAGTATCAGATGAACCTTGGATCGTACTTGCGAGCAAACCCATAATTGAATCCGGCCCATAATCTTTAAATATATTACTCATTATTGCAAGAGTACTAGTGCCTGATATACTCCTTAAAAAAGTCATTGGTAAAATTTCTGATGATAAAGATAAAGTATTTAAATATGGCTCTAAAAATAAAAACATATCGCTAATAATATTACTCTTAATTAAAATATTAATAGCAAATATCATAGCAACTATATTGGGTATTATCTTAAAGGTCGTAATTAAACCATCTTTAGCACCTAATAAAAATTCATCATATATATTTACTTTTTTTTTAAAACCATAAAGTATTATATACAAAACTAATAAAGGAAGGATTAAAAAACTAATTGTTGTCATTTTTTCTCCTTATAATATAATCTAAGGTAAGACCTCCTATACCCGCACATATTGTAGCTAGAATGCATGTTGGAATAATAATAGTAGGATTTGCACTTCCATACATCATTCGAAGTGAGATTATAGTAGTAGGCACTATTGTTACCCCGCTAGTATTAAGTACTAAGAAAGTAATCATTGAAGTAGTAGCTCTTTTTTTATCAGGATTTAATTCTTGTAGTTTTTGCATTGCTTTAAGACCAAATGGTGTCGCAGCTGAACCTAATCCAGCCATATTAACAGCTACATTACTTGCAATATAACCAATTGATTCGTGTCCTCTAGGAATTTTAGGAAATAAAAGCGATAAAATAGGAGTCATCAACTCAGCTATTTTTTTTATTAAACCACTTTTTTCTGCTATCTTCATAAGACCCATCCAAATAACTAATAAGGGCATCATATCTAATATTAAATCAAAAGCAGCCTTACCAGAAGCTATTATTTCATTATTAATAACTAGAGCATTTCCTGTTATAATACTATAAGAAATCCCTATTATTATAAATATTCCCCATATAATATTAACCATAAATACCTAATTTCTTTAGTATTTTTTGAAAAAAATTCAACTTTGTAGAATTTCTTTTTTCTTTTATATAGATATTTTCTTTTTTAATTGTTTTATTATTTAATTTTATTTCTATTTCGCCAGCTATATTTGTAACATTTTTTTTATTATAGTTATAGTTTATTTCTGTTTTTTGATATTCATCATTAGTTAATGTTATATTAATATCATTTTCTATATATGTATTATCAACCTTAGTATCAATATAGCCTTTTTTTATAATTTTATAATTTTTATATTTTTTAAATATTTTTTCATATAAATCACGATGATCTTCAAAATCATTACCATCTTTAAAAGTTACAATTGTTAAATTCATATCATTTTTAGAGGCATTAGTAACTAAAGTTCTTTTAGCTAATTTAGTAAAACCCGTTTTCCCACCTATGCAGTATTCATATGAACTTAATAATTTATTTTTATTATGCCATACATAAGTCTTATAGTTTGTTTTTACAATCATTTTTTTAGTACTGGTTATTTTTTTATATTGAGGATTATTTATAGCATGACTTGATAATAACCCCATATCATAAACCGATGAAGTATTACCTCTTTCATTATTTTCTTCCAAACCATGATTATTTAAAAAGGTGGTGTTATTCATGCCAATTAATTTTGCTGTTTCATTCATCAAAAAAACAAAACCTTCCATAGATCCACCTACTTCATGAGCAAGAGCTATTGCAGCATCATTGCCACTTCTTAACATTAATCCATATAGAAGATTTTCTATTGATATTTTTTCCCCTACCTCAACATAAATACCACTACCATAACTTTTTAATACCTCATCAGTAATAGTTATTTCTTTTTTAATATCTGCGTTATTTAATACAACTATTGCGGTCATTATTTTAGTAGTAGAGGCAATTAAATAAGGAACATTAATATTACTACCTTCTAATACTCGATTATTATCTGAATCCATAACAATATATGCAGATGCGCTAATAGCATTTACATTTATAGGAATAATTAAAATTAAAAATAAAAACACTATTTTTTTCATAGTTAAATATATGTTTTAGAAAAGTTTATTATTATGAATAAGCTAAAAATTAATAATTTATTTTAAAACTGATTAAGTTCATACTCCATAAAAAAAATAATAATTTCATAATATATTGTCAATTATTATTTTATTCCAATAGAGCAGTTAAATTATGAATTGAAATATTGGTAATATCTTTTTTATAATGCTTATATATTTTTTCTAATTCTTTAAACATATATGATTTACCTTCTTGATAAAATGTTATTTTATTTTCATTTGATTTGGAATATTCAACTGCAATAGTGATTTTTTTATTATGTATTTTTGCCATTTCAACTTCAGTTTCAGATACTTTAATAATATCTTCGCTGTTATCTCGGTAAGCCATTATGGTTACGGCATCACTTGTTTTGACAATCCACTCTGCAAGAATTCCCTGACCATAATTATTATCATAATAAATTTTATCATACCAAAAAGGAATATCAAAATCAGTTGGCATATTTATTTTTTTAAAAATAGTTGTTGCATAGACTATAAATTCCTGAAAAACAAAAATTATTTGATTTCTATTAAAAGACCATTCCTCTAGTAAATATGGTTCAACATCAAAATGAATCCCAATAAATTTTTCAGTTTTCAAAGCATTATTATTATAGTTTTTAAGATAATTATAAAAATCTTTAAAATAATCATTTTCTTTATAATAAATAGCTTTTGGACGTCCAAATAAAGCATAAACTTCAATATTATTCTTACTGCATTCAGTTATAAAGTTTTTATAATAATTATCACTTATCCCGATATCTACGTTTAAATAAATTTTACTTAGATTATTATTAATAAGATGTTTTAATATCTTATTAACCTGACCATCATCTTTAATTATTTTAGAAGACCATAACCAGGTGCCATAGTAATAGTTTATTGTTGTTATTTTTATTAGACAACATAAAAATAAGAGTATTAAAAATAATATTATAATATTTTTAATAATATTCATTCTCATCATACTCCCTTTTATAAAGTTTATGTTAATTTTGGTTTTTGTAATTTATTATTTTCGGTTCTAATCATATTCCCCCATTTTCGTTTGTTAGTTGGAAAAAAAGCACTTATTCTAAATAATGAGCATAGTTGTCTGTAACCAAAACTTTCTAAAATACAAAAGAATAATAATTTAATAAACATTGAATAAGTCATAGTATTTTTAAACATTTTCTTTTCCAGTAATACTGATACAATTGTAACAATTAGGTTAAATCCCATATATACAAGTAAATATAAGATAAAAAACTGAATATTAATTATTTTAAAGATAAATGATAATAATATTGTTATAAGTCCTAAAATTTCTATTAAAGGTGTAATATATTCAAATAATAAGAAATAAGGATAACTTAACATCCCTACCGTTTTATAGGTGGGATTAAATAACATAAATTTACTTATTTTTAAACTTTGACCCATTCCAACATGCCATCTTTTCCTTTGATTTTTTAATACTCTCAAACTTTCAGGAACTTGAGTCCAGCAAACAGCATCAGGCACATAGGCAATATAATATTTTTTATTATTTTTATGGTAATAAGTATGTAATTTCATTATCAGTTCCATATCTTCACCAATAGTTTTAGTTGTATAACCTCCGACATTAATTACCGCCTGCTTATCAAATAGTCCAAAAGCTCCAGATACTATTAAGTTTGCATTGAAACGATTAAATGCTACTCGAGAAGTTAAAAATACTCGCAAATACTCTATAAATTGAAATTTAGCAATTAATTTCCTAGGCATTTCTACCTTTACAACTTTACCATTATCAAAGGTCACACCATTACTTACTTTAACATTTCCTCCTGAACAAATAGTATTATAATGTTCTAAAAAGGGCTCAACTACTTTACGTAAAGAATCTTTACCTAAAATAGAATCTGCATCTATGCATAAAAATAACGGAAAACGGCTAATATTAATCCCCATATTTAGAGCATCAGATTTACCACCATTTTTCTTATTGACTAAAGTTATTCTTACTTTATTTTCATTGCTTTCATAGACACTTACAGATGCTTCACAAGTAACTACTTTTCTAATTGGTCTACGAATTTCCTTTAATTTAAAATGTTCGATTAATACTTTAGCAGTATTATCTTTAGACCCATCATTTATAATACAGATTTCATACTCTGGATAATCTAAATTTAGTAATGAATCAATTGTATCTATTATGGTTATTTCTTCATTATAAGCAGGCACTATTATCGAAATAGGTATATAATTTGTTTCATTAAATAATTTAGAAAAACTCATATGATCTTTTCTAATAAAGAAATCATCAAGGGTTAATGAAGCTAAAAAGGTATTGAAAAAGAAAATTATTGCATAGACGAACATGTATATAAAGAAAAATATATTTATATAAATAATTATTATTTCTAAATTCATTTATCCTACCTCCACTTCTCTTTTTATTTCGCGACCTATGATTTTTTTATTATCTTTATTTATTAATATTTCTGATTCTCTTTTTGCTTTTCGAGAAATTTCTTCTAAAAGTTCATTGTATTCTTTAATTGTAATTATTTCTTTTGAAAATAAAGCATAAATATAAATTTCTTTGGCATAATTATCATTAATTTCTAAAATTTCTGCTTTATGAGCGTCCTTAGTTAAATTAATTAAAGATAAAGCACAGTTAAATCTTACAAACCAGTTACTATCAGTAAGTTTCTCTCTTAATTTTTTAATAACTACATCGTTACTATATGCTTCTATTATTTTTCCACATACTGCTCTAACTTCCCAATTGATATCATCTAAACCATCAATTATTAGCTGATAAGCATCTTTATTTATTACTTTACCAAAATATTTTATTGCAGCAAGTCTCAGTTCTAAAGAAGATTTTAAATCTAGAATTTTAAGAATTTTTAATTCAGCTTTTTTATCCTCAACACTTGTAAAATAATCAATTATAATTCTTTTAATTCTTTCATTAAATGAATCCAGATTATTTAATAGAGCTAATGTTAAATCCTCTCGATTACCTTTAAATTCAGTCATAAAATCAATTATTATTTTATCATTATAATAATATTCCTGATTATTTATTGTATTTAACGCTTTAATTATTTCAAACTCATCTTTTGAATTCTGAATCACTCTTAAAGCATTATTTCTAGAATATAATGAATTATGAATTAAACTTTCATGAGCATAATCAAGTGCCTCTTTACTTATTATTTTATATAAAAATAATAAGTATAAAGTATAACTATCTTTATACTTTTCTTTAACCACATGATTTTCATGAATAACTTTATAATCAATAATCATATCTACATAATCTTTTAGCTTATCACTTTCACCATATTTCTTAATATAATTGTTATAACATATATTAAAAGCAAGCAAACCATTTTTTGTTAAGACTATTTCCTGAAGATCTTTTATCTGATTTTTATTTAATTTTTTTAAATCCTCTTTTTCCATATGTTTATAGAATAAATTTTCTATCTTTACTAATTCCTTCGCGATTACATAATCAAGATGATTTTTTTTAATTAATGCATTTATAAAATATGTAATTATAATTAATAATATTATTATTAATACTATAAATGTAGAATAAACTATTAATATTGTCATTGTAAATTCCTCCCATCTTTCCAATAACTTTGTAAAATATAATATGATGATTTTAATCTTTCATTATATTGCTCCCGTTTTAAATTAGGCAACTTAAATATTCCGCTTTTAGTAAGTGTTTGAACTTCATTGTTTTTAAGAGTAATTGAAAAATTAATATTATTTAGATTTATCTCTTTTTCTGTTCCATAAAGATAAAAATCTCCTAAAGCCTTTTTATTAAGGGGATCTGTAAAGTTGATTATGGTCCAGGGAATTCTTATTTCTACATAATCATCTTCTTTATTAAAATCAGCTAAAGAATTATAATCCTCACTGCTTGATAATACATTGCCATGAGTAAGTTTTCCCGTTTCATAATAAATTGCACTTTCCACCGAATTATTTTTTCTTAAAATAAAAGGTCTGCGGTTAAGTAAATAAATACTTGAAAATATATTTGAATCAGCTGCCGGTATTTCTATTTGTTTATCTAGTAAGTTTTCATTATATTTATATAAATAATCAAATATGTTATATCTGCTGTTTACTATAATTCTTGAGGTGTTAATTCCGGTAATTTCAATTATATATTCAGCATCAACATTAAATTTAGTTCCATCATCATGATAATTGCTGCCTATATCTTTAACTGTATCAATTGCTATAAAAATATCATCTTCCTGGTAAGACCAGTCTTTTTTATTAACCATTAAATATAGATATGAAGTATCAGCTTTTACTTTTAATATTATTTCTTTATCATTAATAATTTCTTTAGTATTTTTCCATTCATTTACATTGCCATCAACTGTCGCAAAATTATTACTGTCTTTAGTTTCAAAAGCTATTAATCCAAAAGCTTCATCACTTGCTTGAGCATCAAACCAATAATTACTAATATCTTCATTAATATATCTTCTTAAATTAAAGCTTGAGATTCTACCCCAGTTATCTTGAAAACTATCAATAAATACTCCTGTAATATTTGATTGCTTTATAAGATCTAAAAGTTGAATCAATAGATTTCCCTGTTCAATTTCATTATAGTTGCCTCGATCATAACCTTTACTTAAATTAATTTTTGATTTTCCTCTTGATGAAGAAACCCCGATCTCAGTAATTACAATCGGATTATTATAATGATCACTAATTTTTTTCAAATATGCACTATAGAAATTATCGCTGCTATTATCAACCATATATTCAAAATCCATAAAGTCCGGATCATTTGGCTGGGCAATAAAACTTATAAAAAGATTATCATTATTTATGCTTTCAATTTTACCTAGATCAATATTTGCATACTTTGTCAAATTTGACTCATTATCATAAATAAATGGATCAGTTTCAATTGTAGTTAAATAAGATAATAAACTATGCTGTTTATATTTAGCGGTTTCATAATTTCTGCTATAATCCAATATCTCAGTAATAAAAACTTCAAAAGCAGTTGCATCATTAATACTGTAATATTTACCTTTGTATTCTTTTATCTCCTTATTTTTTGCATTAGTAATCGAAACTAATTCTGGAAAAGTATTGTTTCCAATTATGTATCCTAAATTAAATTTAGAAATATCTTTTAAATATACTCCCTTATGAATATTATCACTTATCGTCAAAGTATAACCATGAACAGAATCAATTGTCTTTTTTATCTGTTTTTTGAGTTCATTATAAAATTTTTCATCAAATGCATTATGAGTTTTATTAATTGTATTAGCTTCAAGAGATATTTCATGAATTAAATATATCGGTTCCTTATGAGTTAAATTATATTCACATATCGCACTGTAAAAACCTGGTGGCTGAATATACGGCACTAAAATAGTATTGGCATTTAAATCTTTGATTTTTTCAAGCCAGTTCAATACTTTATTTTTATTAATATCTGATTTATTAATTTCATATTTTGGATAATATGATGATAATCTTATTCCTCTAATCGAAAAATCCTGATAACCATCTATTGTATATAATTGAATATATTTATTTTCCACTTTGGCAATTTTACTTATTCCATCGTTAATCTCATAAACCGCTGTTTTATTAATTTTATTATGAAGAATAAATCTATATCCATAAAGCGTAGTAATAATAACAGCAAAAAATATTAATATTACAATTATTAAATATCGTCTTATTTGCATATAATTACCTCACTTCATTTTTAAAATTTACTATTATTCTAAAACACTTTCATATCTTTTGATATTATCAATATTTTTATCTATCCAGGCTAATCTTTCAATAATGAAACTCTGAATTTTTTTCACTTCATCTTCATTGGCAGTTTGATCTAAATACCATCTGTTCTGATTTCTAATTCGGGCATTTTCAAGATAAGCACTAGCTTCTTCAATCCTGCTAATTATTAATTTATCGGTCCAGATGGTATTTCTAAGATATTCATATCTTTTTTTGTACATTTTACAAAAATATGGATCTTGAAATAATCGGTTGAACCAAACAGTATTTACTATTCTAAATCCTGTAGGTTCATTAACTTCAACAAATTCGGTATTACCTAAAGTTAGATCAAAGTCCCAAAGAGGTCCAGCGGTTAACTTTCCCCCAACATCTTTATAAAAATATGAACTTTCTTCACCGCCATCAATATTCTTAAAGATTTCATTTATCATGGCAAAGTCTATAAATGAATTAACATCAATGTATTTGCGATAACCTTTATTTGAATCTTTAAAATATGCTGAATATAATGATTCTTCAAATTCATTTAAATAATTTACAATCTTTTCCTTATATAAATCGGTAATTTTATCACTGCTGGGATAAGATCCGCTGATTAGAGTTCTAAGTTTAACATTGCCAGCCAAATCAATAATAAAATTTTCTTCTAAACTTCCCCAATTTGTATTGTAAACTGTATCATTAAGTTTGATTTTATCTCTTGCAATTATAAAGCTTATATCATTATATCTTTCATCAGCTTTTTTTATATTTACTCTATCTTTTCCGCGTTCAATTTTTTCAATTAACAAATATACTCCAACATAATGTTTTTTATAAGCTAATTCTTCATTAGTGTCATTTATAAAAACTTCTATAAATCTGCTCTTTGGAGCATATGTCATAATATCTTCACCAAAACTATATGCTAAATAATTTCGCAATAGACTTTTATCTTTGTAGGCTCCATTTAAAACCCACTTACTATGTGCCGGCAATCCTAGAATGCTTAGATCTTTTTTTTGATTTTCCTCTACTTCAAAATTAATTGAATACTGTTTTTTAAGCGATGTTATAGATGATTGGCCCCGAACATTAATTAAAATATCTTCACTAATGCTTGGAGTGTTCAGATCACAATTTTCATATAAATTAAAGGTTGATTGATATTTTGAAGTTGGTTCATAAATATTTATAATAGTTCCTTTAAAATTAGTCGGAACTCCAACGGCATCGGCTTTTATAATTTCCCCTTTTGTATCTATTACCAATATTGGTAAATCCATTTCACTCGGAGTATCATCTGTTGGTTTAAAACTGCAAATATTTTGCAAATAATTTTTATGCACCGGTCTTTCATAACCATAAATAAATATTAATATGACCCCTATTAATCCAAAAAAGGTTGAAAATTTAATTATTTTTTTTCTTTTTCTCCCCCTGACAAAAATACTCATTAACCTAATATTTCTCCACTTTGAGCAATTAAATTAATTGATGTTACTCCTTCAATTTTTCTTAAATTCTCATAATCATTAACTTCTTCATTTTTATTCATTTTAATTTGATATACTATTTCAATATACTCATCATTTACAACTTCACTTCTAAGTTTACATGCACGATATAATTTAAATAATTCATTTCTTACCTTATCGACACTTTTGGTAGAAGTTCTGATTATTACTAAAAATGTATCATCATTTTTTAAATTTAAACTTAAGATTACAGATATAATAGCTATAATTACTGTACCAATTACTGCTATATAATAATTTGAAGTTCCCATTCCAAGACCGATACATATCGCCCAAAATATATATGCTGTATCTCTTGGATCCTTAATTGCTGTTCTAAAACGTACAATTGATAATGCCCCAACCATTCCTAAAGACAAAGCAACACTGCTACCAATTATATTAATAATCATAGTTGTAATTAAAGCAAGCATTATTAACGATATATTAAATTTTTTACTATAGACAACCCCATTAAAAGTCATCTTATATGTAAAATATAATATAAAAGCAAGGATTAATGCTATCGCCATACTAGTTAATACTGTTAATGGTGATACCGATATATTGCCTTCATATAAAAACTTATATAATAATTCTTTCATTTTTTTCCTCTTTCTTATGATAAATAACTTTCAAATATAAACCTCGAGTTTTGATATTTACTAAATGAAGTTCTTGTTAAATGATATTTAGAAATTATTGCATTTATCCATCCCAATAAATAACCATCATATTTGACTTCTACGACAGTAGTTTTAAATGGTTCAATAGGTACTAATTTTACGTTATCACTAAATAATCTAAAATCAGTTTCACTAGATCTTATATCAGTATCAACTGTAACTCTTATATTATTTAACGTATGCATAAAGGCAGTTCGATTGTATTCTATCAGGACTACCGGAATAAGCCGATTAGTTTTCATTATATTTTTAATCATCACTGCAGTTGGAGATGTATATTTATTAAGTACCTCATAATTACATTTTATTAATTCAAGAGCATCTTCTTTACTAACTTTAACCGATTGTTTTATTTGATTATTTCCATATTTTCTTTTTATCTCTAATTTAGCAGTGCTATCCTTTGTAGAATAAATCCTTAATCTTATTTTTTTACGATCCTCAATTCCATCCATCTTTTCATAAAAATCAGCATTAGAATAACTATCGAAATATAAAGACCTTATCATATATCCCTGATCATCTTTATTATAAAGATCTTCAATTAGTGAATCTTTAAGATTTCTTTTTAAAAGTGAGGCTTCAATATCATTTATCAAATATTTTAATTCCTGACGGCTAACTTTTAATATCTGTTCTATTTTAATCAATTCTTTCTAATACAAAGTTATTGCCATCACATTTTATATTAACTTCATAATTTTTTGTAAAATGAAAATCAGTATTTAAATCTCCCAATTTAGCAAGTATTCTATTATCTGTACTGCCGGCAGTAATAATTGCATATTTAGGTTTTAATAACTCTAATAATGAAATCGATAATGGATTATATCTTCCATGGTGAGGAATTTTAACAACATCATAATTAGTAAGATTTAACTTAAGTACTTCTTCTATTCTAGTTTCCTCAATATCGGCTCCAAAAAAGAAATTATTATTAAAATAATGCATTAAAGCAACTAGCGAATAATCATTATCTTCTTTATATGTTTCTTCATTACCCGGAATTAAAGTAAATTTCAAATCATCAATTGTAATTTCTTTTGTTTCATTCAATATGATATTATTAACATTGCTGTCTGCAATTACTTTATCTAATTCTTTTTGAAGATTACTTCCTTTTTTAAAATGTGATTGAATAATATTTTCCACTTCAAATTTTTCTATTAAATATTTAGCACTTCCGATATGATCTTTATCAGGATGGCTTAATATCATATAATCTATTTTTGAAATCTTTAATTGTTCTAATTTTGTTTGAATAATATTTTTATGTTTTTCTTCACCAGTATCAATTATAATTAATTTATTTTTATATTTTATAATATTGCTGTCTGCTTCATTTAATTTTAAAAAATAAACATCAATTATCTTATCAGTTTCTAAATTATTTTTATTTTTTGTTTCCCAAAAATAAAAAAGAATAAATAATAAAGCTAGCATTACAAAAAGCAATATCATTTTGGATTTATTTTCTTTTTTTTTATAAATATCTATTATATTCATCAAATCCTCTCAAAACATCTAAATTTATACGTTACTATATCAAAAATCGCGAATTTTGTCAATAATTGTTGAAGGTTTTTTCAAATAAAATTCTAGAGAATTCAATCATATGTCACACTTTTATAAAAATAAAACACATTATTTAATTAAGTTGCATATTGTTGTACCATTTCATTTGGACTTTTAAATCCCAATACTTTTCTTGATATATTATTATATCTACTATTATATCTTGATATTTTTTTCTTCATATCCATTTCAGAATAAAATTCTTGTCTATTATAAAATCTTTCATTATCTAGTTTATGACTTCTTTCTACTTTTCCGTTTTGCCATGGTGAATATGGTCTTGTTCTTTTATGTTTTATATTTAATTTTATTAAGGTTTCTTCAAATAAAGTTGTCTTTTTTCCTTCTGTTGCCGTATTTACAAACTCAGAACCATTATCAGTTTGAATTATATTTATTGTAAATCCAAATTTATATTCTAATTTTTTTATAAATTCACTTGTACTATAAGTACTTTTTTCTGACACGATTTCTAATATTCTTTTTCTGCTATACTCGTCAATTGCTGTTATTTGATAGTATCTATCTTCATAACTTCTAAATAATATACATTCCATCGGAACATATTTGATATCCACTTGTACCTTATCACCAGGGTACTTACCATCAACAGAATTATATTTTACATAACTGGTTTTTAACTTTCTTTTACTTTTTATTATTCCTAACCTTCTTATTTGTTTACTCATAGAGCCATAACTTCTATTATATCCTCGTTTTTGTGCTTGAATATATACTTCTGCATAACCTTCATGCCCATACCTTATTCTTAACCTGTCTAGTAATTCTAACTCTGGTAAAGTGTGCCGATTTGGATGTGATTTAGGTCGCCTTGATCTTAAAGCTAAACTTTTCACTGTACCATCGTATTTTTCTAATTGACGATATACAAACTTTCTATTTGCATGGTATCTTCTTGCTGCCTTGGTTACTCCATTTTTTATTGCATAATCACACATTCTCTTTCGATATTTCATTTCTTCTGTTATAATTCTCATATGACACCTCTTATAATTTCGTTTTCCAACTCAATTATATCAAGGTGTCTTTTTTATTTCTATTTTTTCTGTGACATATGTATTATAACCCTACATGTTGAAGGTTTTTTCAAATAAAATTGTAGTGTTACAATTGATGTGAAACAATTTGGATATAAAAAAAGTGATTCATGACTTATAATTGAGTTAGTAAAAACCAAATAAGATAGGTCGTGAATCACATGTTAAGTATAAAACAAATTGAATCAAAAATAAAGAGATATTTACCACATGAAGTAAATACTAGAATTTATGCAGTTAAAATGTTTAAAAATGGAGCATCTATAGAGTTTGTTTGTAGAAAGTATCATATTTCTAGAACTTCACTATATCGATGGAATAAAAGATATGATGGCACCGATGAATCTTTAACTGACATTCCTCATACACCTTTAACTAAACACCCTTATGCTCATTCTGATTTAGAAATCAAATGGATTAATGATTATACTAAAAGAAATCCCAATATTTCTCTTTGTAAACTATGGTATAAGCTTAAAATTAATAAAGGTTATACCAGACATCCTGCTTCTCTATACCGCTTTTTAAGAAAGATGGGTTGGTATAAAAATATTGATATTAAGAACACTTCTAAATATGTCCCTAAACCTTATGATACTCCTAAAAAAATAGGGATTAAATGGCAGCTAGATGTTAAATTTGTTCCAAACGTTTGCAAGGTTGATAATTTACCTTTTGATCTTAGATTTTATCAATATACTTGTATAGATGAAGCTTCTAGAGAAAGATTTATTTATCATTATATTGAACATACTCCTGCTAATACAATTGATTTTGCTTATAGATGTTTTCTATATTTTGGTTATAAACCTAAAGAAATACAAACTGATAATGGATTAGAATTTACATTTAATAAAGAAAACATTAATAAAATACATCCATTTACAGAACTTTGTTTAAAAGAAAATATATATCATCATAAAATTAGACCAAGAACTCCTAGACATAATGGTAAAGTTGAAAGAAGTCATAGAAATGATAATGAAAGATTTTATAATAATTTAAAATTTTATTCTTTAGAAGATTTAAGATATCAAGCAAAGTTATATTTGAAAAGATCAAATAATATACCAATGGCAGTTTTAAATTATCAAACTCCAATAGAATATAGAAAAATATTAGAAAATAATTAAAAATTTAACTCAATTTCTTGAATTAACTTTATTTATTATTTTGTTTCACATCATTTACAAACTTACATTCTGAAAACACTAAAATAATATGATATCTTTTCTTTGATTTTATTACCACATCAAGTTCAACACCAGGCAAAACATTAGTGTTAGTAAATTTAGAAGCATACCCTACTTTTAGGAGTTCAATTACATTTATTATATTATGATTAGTTACTGATACTAGTTTCAAATCATTTTTTTTATTTCTTTCATAAAAATTGATAGGAGAATAAAATTTTCCAATATCTGTTGCTTCAACAGTATTATTATAAGTTTTGCCTTGTTGTGTATGAATGTGTAAATCTAGTTTTTGCCACTCATCTATCGAAATCATCCTCCTTTTTACGACAATTTAATTATAACATTTTATCCCCTAAAAATCATTAGTTTGGCTTTATATTAGCCAAGAAATTAAATATTTGTATAATCAAAAAGCATAAATTAATCATTAAACTAATCTATGCTTTTTAGTTTTGCTTGAATTTCATTATTAAAATATTCTTCTTCCTTAATGATTTCACCTAATCTTTGATGCTTTTCAAAAAGTAATTTTTCAGTCTTGTCTAAATACTCTTTATATAAGTTACGAGAAAGCCAATCAAAAAAGTTTCTACTATATACTTTTGCACGAAGTTCTTTTACATGTTCTTCTATAGGTTTAATAACAAAATCGCAATACATACTAATGATATCCATCATTAAAAATCGCCTCATAAAATATTATAAACGAAAATTGTTTTTAATACAAGTGTATAAAAGACTTTATTCCTTTAAAAAATTATAATTAATATGGAAGGTGTGATAATTTGAAAAAATTAAGTAGTAAAGATATATTAGCAATTAACTTAAAATATCATCGTTATCAACTCAACTTATCACAGGAAAAGTTTGCTGAAAAACTTAATAGTACATTACCTTATATTAATCAATTAGAAAAAGGCAGAAGAAAACCGACACTAGAATTACTAGATAAGTTTTCAAGTAAGCTTGGTGTGAGTAGTGCTGATCTTATTACATATAATGAAGAACATTATGTAATTTCAAAAAGAATAGATGAGAAAAAATAAAATATTCCAATTTGCTCGGAATATTTTTTTATTATGTAGTAGTATAAGTTTTACCTTTTTCTTTACTGCCTTTTTTTCTAACAGTATATGTTATCTTAAGATTTTCTTGATTAGCATATAACTGTACTAAAGTTTGAATCATATCATCAGCACCTTCTTCAAATGCTTTTTTTAAATCTTCGCCTTCTACTAGCCCATGATACTTATATTTTTTTGTTTCCAAAGTTTATCACCCATACACTATTTTATCACTTTTTATAGTTTTAAACCATTATTAAGCAGGTCACACAATATCTTGCTTTTTGTGTTTTTTGATAGGTATATTCCTGATAACGTAGGAATTCCTTTATTTCTTTCTTGTAGTCATTATTTTAGTAATAGACGCAATTAAATAAGGAGCATTAATATTATGACCTTCTAATACTCGATTATTATCTGAATCCATAACGATATATGCAGTTGCATTTATTGCATTTACATTAAGAGGGAAAAGCATAATTAATAATAATATAATTTTTTTCATAAGACCACATTAAATATTATGATGTTATAAAAAAAATACCACTAGGTATTTTTAGACTATGTTATATTTAATAAAGCTTTTAAAAATTCTAATATCATATCTGAATTACAATAACATAACAATAAGCTTACGGCTAAAAAAGGTCCAAAAGGTAAAATTCCATCTTCATTTTTAATAGAAACATATATAGCATATGGAAAAGCTAAAAAAGAGCCTAAAATTACATAAAATATTCCTAAAGGAATTCCTAAAACCATGCCGGCAATAAAAGATAATTTTATATCTCCCCCACCTAAAGATTCTTTTTTAAAAATAAAATTTCCAAATAACATAAATGAAAAAATAAAAATAAATATTAAAAACCCATAAGATATACTTGCCAAAGCTGCTATTATTCCTTCAAATATTATTTTTATAATAAATATTAATACTCCACTTACAATAATTGCTTCATCTAGTATTATCATATCTTTAGAATCAGTTATAAATATTAAAACTACCAAACTAGATAATATTATAGCTATAAAAAATTCTCCACTGATACCAAATAATAAATAACTTATCATAAATAGTATTGCCGTTAATAATTCCATAGCAGGATACATTAAAGATATTTTTTGTTTACAATTTTTACATTTTCCTAATAAAAAGAGATAAGAAATAACAGGTATATTCTCATACCATGATAATTGATGTTGACATTTAGGACAGTGACTTCTCGGTTTAACAATAGATTCATTTTTTAATAGTCTAATACCTACTACGTTATAAAAGGATCCTAGTAATAAACCAAGTATAAATATAAATATTATCATATCTACCTACTGTATTTCTTGATATAAACCAAACATTGGTAATATAACTGCCATTACTATTCCACCAACAACAACAGCCAAGAAAATAATCATTGCCGGTTCGATAAAACTTTTCATACTATTTATAATTGATTTATGGCTGGTTTGATAATAGTCAGCTACTTTACTCATCATATCAGCAAGTTCTCCAGTAGATTCACCTGTAACAATCATATAATATGCTACATCTGGAACAGCCCAATGATTTTTAAATGCTTGGGAAATTTTTTCACCCTTAGCAATATTATCTATTGTATTAATCATAATTTCTTTATAAATTTCATTAGTTGTTATATTTGTTAAAATACTAATACTTTCTGTAATAAAAACATTATTTTTTAATAATGAAGAAAAAGTTTTAGCAAATATATTCATTTCTTTATATATTATAATTTTGCTTATCAATGGTAATTTCATTAATATTATTTGAAATTGATATCTAAATGCTTTAACTTTTCGATATAAAAGAATAATAGTTAAAATTATAATTATTGTAACTAATAAAATATATAAAAAGTTGTTATTTAAAAACTTACTTGCTATAATTATTCCCGATGTAAAAGAATTTAAAGTTGCTCCTGCTTGAGCATAAACATCTTGAAATTTAGGAATAACATATATAAGTATAAAAGACACTACTCCTAATGAAAATACCAGAATAATAGTAGGATAACTCATTGCACTAACCATTTGTTTTCTGGTTGTCTCTATATCAGTATAATATAATGCCATATCATCAAGAGTTGCTTCAAGTTCTCCAGTTGCTTCAGCAGCTTTAATCATATTTATTAGAAGCTGAGGAAAAATATTATTTTGTTTTTCTAAAGCCGAAGAAAAAGATTCACCTAATGTTAAGTAGTATATTATTGAATCAAATACTCTTTTCTTACTAGTATCTTTACTCATTTGTTTTCCTAATATTCTCATTGAATCAGTTAATGGAATACCTGATTTTATATAGGTTGATAATTGAGTAAGCCAGAATATTAAATCTTTATTTTTAAATTTAGTTGCATTAAAAGAGGTCGGTCCATATAATAATTCAATCAACTTAGATGTTTCAATTTTTAAAACATTATAACCTTCATTTTCTAAGTAGGTATATACTTCCATTTTTGAAAAAGCAATAAATATATTAATTTCTTTTTTTCCTTCATTATTAATTGCAGTATATCTAAATGTTAAAGGTTTTTCACTTCTACCAGTTTCTTCTTGAAGAGAACTAATTAACTTATTTCTAATTGCATCTTCTTTAGCTTGTTTTCTTTTACTTAATCGAGGTTTTTTTTCATCGGCTTTTATTTCATCTATATGATCAATAATAGTTTCTTCAGCTCCAATATTTAAATTGGCTGATTCATTGGGGGCAATATCTTCTATATTTATTTGTTTCTTTTTGTTTTTTGTATATATTTTATAGACACTATCACTGAAAATTTTAAAAAATATTCTAAAAGGGTATATTAATCCGTATAAAACATAATAACAACCTAGAAAAAAATACATAAAAATTAAATACAATATTTTAAAAGGATTGTTACTTTTTTTAGATTTATTTTCCATCACAATTACACCCTTCTACTATCATTTATTATAGCATAAAATATTTTTATATTAAACTATTTTAATGATTTATGTTTTTTAAAAAACTAAATACAATAAATTTTATTTATTTAAAATAAGTTGCGTTTAATTTGAGATTCAACTATTTTAATTATATAGCATATAATTAATTAGGTGAAACTAATGAATTATAATAATTCCTTGTCTTTAGGAAAAATATTAACCGGTTTATCAAAAACTTTAGGAATTGCAAATCAAGTAATTCCTCTTTATCAACAAACTAAACCTTTAATAAAAAATGTGCGAAGCGCTTATAATTTAATTAAAATCAATAATAAAATGCCTAATTCGGAAGCCAAAGTAATTAAAAATAACATTCAACCAAAAGAAAAAACTATTACTTATCCAAGTAATAATCCTCAATTTTTTTTATAATATTCTAGTAAATTAATAAATTCTCTTTTGCGAATGTCTAATTCTTTTTCATTAGCTGCTTCAAATCTTAATGTAATGCATGGGCTTGTATTACTACATCTTATTAATGAAAAGCCATCATCATAATCTACTCTTACACCATCAATAGTATTTACATTTTCATATTTAGTCACAGCATAATTTTTAATTTGGTCAACTATATTCCATTTTAAATCATCAGATGTATTAATTCTGATTTCAGGGGTATTATAATATTTATTCATATGCTCATAGGTTTCAGAACTTTTTTTATTGGTATTTGACAAGATATTTAAAAATCTAATTCCGGCATATATACCATCATCGTAACCATCAAAATCATCTCTAAAAAAGATATGGCCTGAGTATTCTCCACCAATAAGAACAGGCGTTTTATAAACCATTGTTTCAATATAAGCAGAACCATTTTTCAACATCATGGGGATACCACCAATCCGATTTATTTCTTGTTCTAATGCTTTAGAACATTTAACATCTATAATTACTTTTTTATTATCAGATATTGGAATAATTTCATTAGCAAACACCCCAATTAAAATGTCAGTAGGAATCATATTGCCTTTTTCATCAACAATACCTACCCTATCACCATCACCATCAAAACCGATTCCAACATCAGCTTTTAACTCTAATATTTTATTTTTTAAAACTTTTAAATTTTCTTCATCATTAGGATCTGGATTATGAACTGGAAAACTACCATCACTTTCAGCATTTAAATATATAACATCTAATCCTAATTTATCAAATACTTCTTTCACTATAATAGATGTTGTGCCGTTTCCAGTATCAATTACTACTTTTAATGGTTTAGTAATTTTAGCTTTTGATACCAACATTTGAACGTATTCTTCTTGATAGTTAATTTTATTTAGAGTACCATTTCCAGTTGCAAATTTTTCTTCTTTAATTATCTTATAAAAGATATTTAATTCATCATGATCTAAATGTAAATAATTTTCTCCAAATACTTTAAAACCATTATCACCTGACGGATTATGACTTGCAGTAATTATAATTCCATAAAGAACCTTTAATTCTCTGCTAGAAAAATTAAATAATGGTGTTGTTGATAAACCGATATCTATTACATTAATACCAGTACTTAATATACCTTTTATTAATGCTTCGTGTAACACTTCACCACTAATTCTATTATCATGACCGACTACACAAGATATTTCTTTTTTTAACTTTATATATGTTCCAAAAGCTTTACCAATTTTTTCGGCTATTTGAGAATTAATTTGATCAGGATATTTCCCTCTTATGTCATTTTCTCTTAATATATTATAATCCACTTTTTATCCCTCCATAATAATTATATCAATAAAAAAAATAAATAATTCAATTAGTCATTTATTTTTTATCACTTTACATTAAATATCTTCAATTATAAGTGATTTTGATTCTTTCATATCTTTAGGTATTGCTATATCTAAATATTTTAGCAATGTTGGTGCTACATTAGTTAAATCTCCTTTATTTTTTAAAATAATATTTTTATCCATCAAAATAAATGGTACCGGTGACATTGAATGAGTAGTTACTGGATTATTATTTTCATCTAGCATAGTATCGGCATTACCATGATCTGCAACTAATAACACTTTATAAAAATTATCCTCAGCACTAGATATTAATTCTTCCAAACATTTATCTAAACCTTCTAATGCCATAATAGTTGCTTTATAGTTACCAGTATGTCCAACCATATCAGGATTAGCATAATTTACAAGTACAAAATCATAATCTTTCTCTAAACATTTAATTGTTTTTTTAGTAACTTCTTTAGCGCTCATAATTGGGGTTAAATCATATGTACTTACACTTGGACTAGGTATTAAATAATTGTCTGTTCCTTTAAATTTTTTTGATTTTTCAGAATTAAAAAATTTAGTTACATGAGAATATTTTTCTGTTTCAGCAATTCTTGCTTGTGTTAATCCTAAATCAGAAAAATATTCACCAATCGGATATAATTCTTCTTCATTAAATTCAAATAAAGGCGTTACATTCTTAATATCTTCTTGTTTAAATAAAGTATACACTTTTAAATTATTAATTATTTTATTTTGAAAGCCATTAAATTCTCGATCATTAATAGAATTTAATATTTGGATTGCTCTATCATGCCTAAAATTCAGCCATAATAAAGCATCATGCTCTTCTAATTTAATATTACTATTTAATAATAAGGGTGGAATAAATTCATCATATATATTTTTATTATAACAATTCTTAATGGCAGTTTCTAAATTTAAAATTCTTAACCCTTGACCATTAACGACCATATTATAATAATGTTTAGTCCTTTCATATTTATTATCTCGATCCATAGCAAAATATCTACCACATACTGTTGCAATTTCTCCTAATCCTTGTTCATTAAAAACATTTTGTAGTTGATTAATATAATTTAGAGAAGTATTAATGGCAGTATCTCTACCATCAGTAATAACATGAAAATATAGTTTTTTTATTCCCATATTTTTTAATATTGGAATAAACTTTAAAATATATCCTAAATGGCTATGAACGCCACCATCTGATAAAAGACCCATTAAGTGTAAGTTAGAATTATTTGTTTTAACATGATTAATTAAATCGATTAAATTATTATTTTTATAGATATTATTTTTATTTACCTCTTCATTAATTACGGTCATTTTTTGTTTTATTTTACGACCTAGCGCAAATACTCCGTGACATATTTCACTATTTCCAAATTGATTTTCAGGTAATCCAACAAATTCCCCTGATGCCTCTAATATTGAATGAGGATATTCATTCCATATTTTATTAAAATAAGGCATATTAGCTTTTTTTATAGCATTACCATGTTCTTCTTCTCTTATCCCAAAGCCGTCTAATATTATCATTAATATTTTTTTCATGTATTTCTCCTTTATTTATGATTAATTTATTTATTTTATTACTCACAATCAGTTACAAATTCGGCACTTAATGAAGCATCTTCTATTTTAAAAGTAAGTTTTATATATCCATCAAGTTTCCTATTGGTTATAGGATTATTTATTTTTGGTGTTCCATCATTAT
>Ga0265294_10000367_pt1 | contig 59964 bp, 47 predicted proteins | sample MunlanPumphouse3_FD_192504 | JGI IMG/M metagenome (GOLD analysis project Ga0265294, IMG submission 192504) | Groundwater microbial communities from a municipal landfill in Southern Ontario, Canada - Pumphouse #3 | ecosystem: Environmental > Aquatic > Deep subsurface > Groundwater | place... | reverse complement strand
GGTGCTTTCGTTTTATCGGCTGGTTTTAGAGACAAAAAAAAGCCCTATCTGACTGATAGGGCACATAAAAAAGTCTGTCTGAAATTTGCTATTACCTGGCTGGGCCTCTCTTTTTCTTCGCGATTGCCGCGGTCGGTTTTACCTTTGCAGCTCTTTTTTCTTCTTTTTTCTTTTTCTCATATTCCTTCCTGATGTTTCCCGTTTTTGGTTGGTTATTCCAAGCCGCCAGGGCTTCTTTCTTAGAATACAAACCTCCTGTCTTCCTTTCTACCCCCAGTATGTAAAGTGCCATTTTTATGGAACGGGCCTTGAGGGGTATTATTTTCTCTAGCTCTTCCGCCGTTACCCATTTTTCCTCTTCCTTAGGCTCCCCCTTGTCTCGTACTACTTGTATTATCTCTTTCTTAGCGAACTTTATATAGTCGAGAGTGAGTTCGCGTTTTTCTCCTTTGCTTGCCAACGGTTGGTTGATTTGAAAGTATTGAATTAAGTCCCCATAATCATCCCAACAAAACTTGCGTTTCGTTTTCGTAACCTCTACTTCGAGTTTGAATTTGAATTGCTCATTTGTGCCCCCATCTAGTTTAAAGGTATCCAATATCCCCTCGACTCCTAGCGGATAGCCTCCAGCCACACTAGATGTTAGGGTCTTGCCTGTCGCCTTGTCCTTAATCACCAAAGAAAAGTTCACATTATTTTCATTATCATGCGCATCACTCTCTGCTTTTTCTTCGTTATTTTTCGAAATCTTTAAATTCCTGATAGAATCTTTATCCTTAGCCAAATAAGCCCGGAGTAATTGAATATTATGCAAGGAGGCATCACTAGACGAGCGTACCTTCTCAAGATACTTGCAAACAAAGTCCACAATCTTCAATTTATTTGAATCTGAATCAAACCAACCCAATAGACTTTCTTTTGTTCCCGCGTCATTCGTATCCCCGTACTTCTTGCCATGATCATATATCTTATCGAATAATTGCTTTTTCTCTGCATTGAATTCCTCAATTTTAGAGTCTATGTAGCAACTTTCTTTTAGTTCCCGGATTGTGTACAATAACCCATTTCTTTTTAGAAAATCACGATAGTTTTCATCGGGTTCCCAAATAAAAGAGCTGAAGTCATCCAAGACTTTGTCTAGCTGGGCAATCACCTCCTTGATATACTTCTGCGGGATATTGATTGCATCGGGTCCCAACCTCGAATCAATCTCATTCAACATTGATTGCACCCTCCAGTTATCCTCATCTTCTAGCGGTTTTTCGCATTTATCAAGCAGGCGTCTCCTTTGAGAGTAGATTTCTCTGCTTTTCTTTTGGAGCCCGGCACATGTCTCACGATATTTGTTCTTTGTATCTTCAGGAATAGCTTCCTCCCTATCAATACAATCGCTAATGTTCTTCAATATCAGAGAAGCCTCGTTCTCTATTTGTGCGAATTCATTTTCCAGTTCAATTTGTGTTTTCATCCTTCATCTCCATATACTTTTCCTTTCAGTATTTCTTTTGCGGTTTAGTCAGTGAGTAGTTCTTTAAGCTGTTCAAGCGCCTGGGCTAGCTTTTCCGGGGGTGTGTCTTTCAGGATAGAAACCGCCAGGGACTTGCGTTCTTTGGGCGTTTGGGCCTTCTTCATGGGCAGGGTTAGTTTGGGCGCTGCTTCTTTCAAAGCATAGGCGGGGGCTTTGCTGGTGAAGCCTTCCTGCATGAAAGTATCGTCAATTTTAATGTAATGCCGGACAATTACCCCTACAAGGGAAGAGCCAAGAACCTTCTGAATAAGTTCCATCTGTACCCCTGCTTTAATTGCTGCCACTACAAAGGAGCCGCGGAAGCTATGCCAGCCGCGAAGAGAGGCTCTGATTGCTCTGCCTTTTATATCGCTATTCAGCCTGCCGCGGCCCTCTGGCTCTTCTTCGGTTTGGGCCTTGAGCTTTATCCTTCTCAGGATTCTCAGGCCGCTCAGCTCTTCCAGGGCGTTCAGATTCAAAGAAACGGTGCCTTTGCTGACCTGCATTTCACGGGCAATCTGGGGAACCGTCTGGCTTTCCAGGTAACGGGTGACAATTTCCCGGACTCTTTCCTTGCGGTCTTCTCTCCAAAGAGAGAGCTCAATCCTTTCCAGAGCCAGTTTAAGGGTTTGGCCCGGGTTTCTGTTCTTCACATTGCGAAGCTCCTTCCGCTTTGTCCCGGTATAGCCCAGAGCAAACAAAACTCTGTTCAACCGGTCTTTCAATACCTTTTGATTTTTGAGATATTGCTCTGCGATTCCGGGCAGCACATACTTTGCCGCGGCTCCTTCTGCCTCTCCCTTTCTGGCCGCAAGCTCTTCAAGCTCGTTATAAAGTAAAGGCCACATGCCCAGGGTAACATTGCCGCCCGTTTTGTAGGTATGCAGGGAAATGAGATTGCGTTTGAAGTCTACTGAGTCCCATTCCAGCAAACAAATATCCTTCAATCTTAGCCCGGTGCAAGACGCCAGAATTACCATGCTTTTAATTTCTGAATCCAGCTCAGCCGCCTTTTGGATAATCTGGCCTATCTCTTCAGGGCTGAATAGTTCCCGGGAAATAAGCCCGCCGGTCAGGCGTTTCAAGTCTTTCAGCCATTCATAGGTTTTAGAAAAGGAAGAGTACCGCCGGAAAACAGCTCTCAGTGTAACAAGATTGTCATTCCAGGTGCGGGGGGTAAGGTGCAAGTCATTTTCAAGATACCCAAAGAAAGCGCTCATTTCTTCGATAGAAACCGTTTCCAGGTGCCGCGTCTTTGGGAAGCGCTTAGCCATAAACCCGGTGAACCTTTTAACCTTTGCCCGGGTGTAATTGTCGTTTTTAGTGAATACCCTGCCAGTGTAGAGTTCCCGGGCCATTCTCTCCCAGAGCGTCTTCAGCTCTATGCCCGCGGCTTGGGTTTGCCCATATTTGACTTTGAGAAGATGCTGGGCCGCTTTTATCTCCAAACGCTGGCGTTCCCCTACTTCTTTCCAGTCATGGGTCTGTCTTTTGAGATTTTCCAGAATCTCTTCGGCTTGTATCCTTGAATGCTCAAATTCAGAATCGCCTCTATCCTGTGCCAGGCCGCTGGGCGGGGGCGTTCCCCTCCAATGGCACAAGCTGACCTCTAAGCGCCTTCCTTCTTTCATGTATCTGCCGAACCAATGAGGGCGCAAATAGCCAGAAGAGTTTTTTCTCAATTTTAAGCTCATAATTTTTTTGAATAGGTGGGGTGCGTGAGTGGGGTACACGGCGCAAAGGCATAGGGAGCACAAAGGAAATTTGAATTCTCCGGTTTAGAATTGCTCTTTTTCCCGGTCAGCTCTCTAAGTTGAAAAATTCGTCTTTTCACAAAGCGGCTTTCTTTGCTAAGTCACAATGTAAACCTTTGTCTTTTGTTGGTCAACCCTTGCAGGCTATGCGTGGAAAAAGTGGGGGGTGGGGTGCGTAGGTGGGGGACAAGGGGGGTGTTCAGCTCTTTTTCTGGCTTTTTTAGAAAACACGCATTTTCGTAAGTGATTGATTGGGAAGTCTTTTGAAGTGGTACCCCGGCTAGGACTCGAACCTAGGACCAATTGATTAAGAGTCAACTGCTCTACCAACTGAGCTACCGAGGCACCTAAATTGTAACGCTTGCGTTACGTGGGGGAGATTCTGCATTCTTCCGGCTCTTGTTTCAAGAGAAAAACCTTTTAAGAAGGCTTTTTCCTCTTTTCTACTCGAAACGGCACCACTATTAACGCCCTCAGGACAAACCTTAAAAACGAATATCCCAGCTATGCCGTTTTTGTAAGGAGAAAACAGAAGAAACCTAAAGGCCCCGATTTGAGTCTGCCAATGAAAGTTCGTTGCCTTTGCCTAAAAGCGCCCTGTCAATCTTTCACTCGCTCCCCAAATCCCCGTCTATTAAAGCGAATTAAAAACAGAAAGGCCGCCACATATAATCATTAAATCAAAGACCTGCCGGAGAACTGCAGAAATTCTCCTCCAAGAAGCCCTTTCAGATCGCGCTTAATCTCTTCATCGCCAACATCCCATCCGGAAGCTTCCAATGCTGAATATTTTTCCCCAAGTGTGAGAATCAATGACTCCTTAAAATGAGTCCATTTATAGAGAAGCTGGTCCAAAACACGTGCATCAGAATGCTGTGGCGTAAAGCTCAACCCCAAAAGCTCAAAGCGTAAATTAGAAATTTCGTCAATCAGGGAGGGTATATTAGTAAACCACCAACATCCAAAGGGGTGTAGGTTAGGAAATTTACGTGATGCAACGCAGAGATGGTGCTGATTTTCCCTCGAGAGGGCTGTAACCAAGAATTTGTTATCTGGAAAAGTCCTACATAACTTCTCAATAGCCTCAATCGAAAAGCACCCGAGGCTATCTCCGGCCAAACCCAAATGCGGATTCACCGAACGAGTAACACCTGCCATTATGGCAAAAGGCAAGCCCCGCGTTTTACAAAACGGCAGGACAACCTGAGTTAATATCGAGCTATCCTCAGAATCCAAATCGAGAGAAAAATCCGGAGGGAGAGAGACCATGAGATACAAAGGCTGAATTGTGTCTGCCCAGAAATGGAGAAAGCGGATTAACTCGTTGCGAGTTTTCTGATCCAGATCAGAACGAACATCATAACCCTGCTGGCAAAGAAAACCAACCACACTATTATATTCCAAGACCAGCGGGTCAACCCTGAGCGCGGATAAAAACCGTGAGTCTCGAGAAAAACCTTTCTTCCAAAGGGCAATTTCTTCCGGATCAAAAGGACTGTTTGTCATAACCGCAGCTGAAAGATTGGCCGATTCAAAAACCTCTTCGACATGTTGTTCCACCGTTCGTTGAGCAAACCATTTCCGAACAGAATTTAAATCACGCCTGTTGACATCCAGGCCAAGCATATTCAGAGTCGTAATGACACCCCTGCAGGATTCTGAAATCGGGGAATGTTTGATAAAAAGCTCGTTCCAAATCAATTCAGCCTGCTGCTTCTTCTCCAAAACAAAGAAATCCTTATAAGGCATCTTGAAGAAGCGGAAAGACTCGGCCACCAGATAGTGGTAGGTGAGCAGTTCATCTATCCCCCAAAGGAGCATCTTCCCCATGGCCGGATCATAGAGGTGAGTGTGAATATCCAATATCTGAGTTTGGCTCAGAGCATTGGCAACACGAGTTTCGACAGGAGGCTCCTCCGGGAGATTTTTGAATTTCATTTATAAACCTATTTTTTCAACCAAATGACGGCATTAACAATGTCATCGGTGTGCATACCTTGAGCTTTATAAAGCTCTTCAACCTTGTACGCAGAACGGCCAAACTCTCCGCGAATACCCAATGATTTCATCTTGCATCTGACTCCTGCTTGGCCAAGGGCATGAGCAATCTGAGCACCCATACCGCAAGTGATCTGGTGATCTTCCACTGTAACAACACGACCTTGGGCGGCTTCCACTGCCTTCCCAAGTGTTTCAACATCCACCCGATTCGTGAAAGGATTATTGATCACGGTAACCTGGATTCCCTGAGATTTCAAAACTTCAGCGGCCTTGAGGCTATATCCAAGAAGCGGACCGCAAGCTATGATCACGGCATCAGTTCCTTGCGTTAAAACTTGCGCCATACCCCATGGATACTGAGCATTGGGCATCCAGGAAACCGGATAATTTTCCCTTCCGACAAAAAAGAGGACCGACTCGCCATCTCTACCGGCTTTACGGTCAGTCTCCAATTTTTTTATAGCCTGATACATCAAGGACTGCGCCTCATCTGAGCATGATGGAGTAATCACTACTGTATGGGGTATTGCGGAAACAGCTGCAAAATAGGTAGTCGCCTGGTGTGATGCGCCATCAGCTGCATCCTGCAAGCCCACATGCGAAAACATACCGATAACGGGTGCCTGAGACAAGCTGGCCATCGTGAGGGGGAGATTGCCCTTAGTAACTCCGAACTGTCCAAAGGCATCCACTATGGGAATAAAACCCATTTTAGAAAATCCTGCGCCCACGCTGATCATATTGGATTCGGCTATGCCCACTTCCACGAAGCGATCCGGAAATGCTTTTTGAAATTCAGCGATCCCGGTTGACCCTTGAACATCGCAGCAAATGGAATAGACCGGAGAACCTTCACGGGCTGCTTCAATCGCGCCTTTAGCCAGACCAGCCTGGATTTTCGCTTTTTTAACTGCCGCGGGAGCAGACAGCTTTGCTTTTTTGGCAACCTCTGATAGCATCCACTGCTCATTGAGTTTTTCAGCCCAAACCCGAAATTCACCCGGCAGATATTCAAAACCACCGTAAATTTCAGCAAGAAAATCAACTATTTTTTCGGCGTTTTGCAGAGGGTAGCCGTGTCCACCACTGGAACTGTCTTCCGTAGATTTGACTCCTTTACCTTTGGTCGTCTTGAACCAAATACAGACTGGCTTTAAAGGATTGGCCCTGGACTCCCCTATTCCTTTCTCAACGGCTTGGTATACAGATTCCAAACAATTCCCCTTCTCGACCTTGATAACAGTCCACCCCAAAATGCTAAGTGCCTCAAAAGAAGGCTGCATGGAGAAAGAATCTTTATCAATACGGCCTGAGAGCTTAGTGTTGTTATCAGAAAGCAGAAGGACAAAAGGATTTACTTTCCCCCTGGCTGCAAAACCGGGAAGTGCACTCAGAGCTTCTTTAGCCTCACCTTCCATACAAGCCCCGTCGGAAACTGTGCAAAGCGTCACACGATCATTACCCGAAACTCTATCCGCCATTGCCAGCCCCTGGGCTTGGGGGAGAGCCGACCCTAAGGGGCCATTACTCAGGAAAACGCCTTCAGGATTTATATGGGATTCCCCATGTCCGGTGAGTTTGCTATTGAAACTACGAAAACCCTTGAGGCTCTCAAAGCTCATCCCATCAAACCCATAGTTGGAGCGCAAAGCGTAGATACCATTTTCCGTATGGCCGGCATCGTTTACAAAATTATAGGCTTCATACCACTGACATCCTTTGACAGAAAACATAATTGCGTGGGCTGCCGCCATGATTTCAGCAAAGGCAGATGGGCCACCCCAATGACATGCAGCTCCCCCTATGACGGCGTGTAAATCCATCAAAGCGACCAATGCGCGAGTTGCACGAGGGTCCGCCACTGTCACCTCTTGCCCTGAAACGTTCTTAATCCGGACCGAGTAACGCGGAGCCTGAGTAGGCGTAGGCGCCAATTTATTGGGAAGGGAAAGGGGAACCAAGGCTGGAGTTGGGGTAATCTCTTTTTTATTATCTGGCATAGACATTTTTGAAACCTTTCGTTTTATTCTCTCTTGGAAGTCAGCCTATGAGGGGCAACTTCTGGGTGGTATGTTAAAACAAAGCCTCCTTTATGTCAGTAAATTATTGATTATTGGTTGGTTCAAAGGTTAAACAGCCAAAACCTTTTCATCTTCTCTAGACAAAACCTTTCCACCTATAATAGAATGCTGCCGACGTCAACCGGGCTGAACTGCCCGAGCTACTATTTAAAATTTTATGCAGGCACCATTCAAAAAACATCTTCAGAACACCTTAAATGAAATCCGCGAAGCCGGATTGTACAAAGAAGAGCGTCCTATTTCCACTCCACAAAGTAGTGTTGTGAGAGTCAAAGATGGTAAACCCGTCCTTAACCTCTGCGCAAATAACTACCTGGGACTGGCCCAAAATCTGAAAATTCGACAAGCAGCCCAAGTGGGACTGGAGCAGTGGGGCTATGGAATGGCCAGCGTGCGCTTTATTTGCGGCACTCAAACTCTGCACAAGACTCTGGAACAAAAGCTAAGTGAGTTCCTGGGAACGGAGGATACGATCCTCTACTCTTCATGCTTTGATGCTAATGGGGGACTTTTTGAAACTCTATTAACAGCTGAAGATGCCGTTATTTCTGACGAATTGAACCACGCCAGCATTATTGACGGTGTACGGCTATGTAAAGCCAAGCGCTTCCGCTATAAAAATAATGATATGGCAGACTTGGAGCAGCAGCTTAAAGATGCGGCTTCCTGCCGGTTCCGGTTAATTGCCACAGATGGCGTTTTCTCTATGGATGGCTATATAGCCAACCTGCCGGCTATCTGCGACCTTGCGGACAAGTACGATGCTATAGTGATGGTGGATGACTCACATGCCGTAGGTTTCATGGGTAAACACGGCAAGGGAACTCATGAATACCACAATGTCATGGGGCGGATAGATATTTTGACAGGAACTTTTGGAAAGGCTTTGGGGGGTGCCTCTGGTGGCTATACAAGTGGACGCAAAGAGATTATTGATTTGCTCCGTCAACGCTCTCGCCCTTACCTTTTCTCCAACACTTTGGCACCGGTTATTTGTGCGGGGACACTCAAAACTTTAGAAATACTCAACCGCTCCACGGAGCTGAGAGATCGTCTTGAGGAAAACACCCGGTATTTCCGAGCAGCCATGGTTCAACTGGGCTTTACCATTCCGGAAAGCACTCACCCTATCGTTCCTATTATGCTGGGTGATGCTGTTCTGGCACAAAAATTCGCAGCTCGAATGTTGGAAAAAGGCGTTTATGTGGTCGGCTTCTTTTATCCGGTCGTTCCTCAAGGCAAGGCGCGGATTCGCACTCAAATATCCGCAGCGCACACTCGCGAGGAATTAGACCAGGCTATAGCTGCTTTTGCAGAAACCCGGAAAGAACTCATGATATAAACCAAAATATTGGTTGTGACAAAAATCTCTTCCGCATCTTCCAAAAAACCGTCACTGCGACTTCTGGTCGTAGATGACTCTGCGTTTGATGCCCAAATGATTGCAGCAAAACTGCAGATTTACGGTTTCGAACCTGAGATGGAACGGGTAGAGACATTAACTGATTTTCGAAAATCAGTCATTTCAGGCGGGGACTGGGACGTCATCATTTCTGATTACTTCATGCCTAAATTGAAAATGATGGACACCTTAGAGTGCCTGAAAAAGACCAAACTCGATATCCCTTTCATAATCGTCTCCGGCGGCATTGGTGAAGCTGACGCCGTAGCCGCCATGAAGGCAGGAGCCAACGACTATGTTCTGAAAGATAATCTGCAGAAGCTTGGGGCTGTAGTTGAGAGGGAACTACGAGATGCCCGGGTTAGACGAGCTCAGAAAGAAGCCGAAAGAGCACTCAAAGAAAGTGAATATCGCTATCGCACACTTTGGGAAAACTCCAAAGATGCACTCATTCTCGTCAAAACCGACGGAAAAATTCTGCTATGCAGTCCGGCTTCGGAAACCATCTTTGGCTACCCTGGCGAATTCCTTCAACAGCAACTGCTCTCCACATTACAGCCGCCGGAACGATTCCCTCAACTGCCTCTCTTAAACGAATGTATCAAAAACGGAGCAGTACACCTCTTTGAGCGCACTGAAACACAGGCCTTGCATAAAACGGGAAAAGTTGTAGATATCGAGGTGGATGTCAGCAAAATCATTCTAAAAGGAGAAAGCATCGCCTGTCTTTCCATTCGTGATGTGACCGAGTGGAAACGTTCTCAAGCCGAGCGCAACCGGAGTAAAGAACAGCTGCGAATTGCACAAGAAATTCACAAAAACCTTTACCCATCCGAGCCGCCGGATTTTCCCGGTTATGATATTGCGGGAAAATCCTATCCGGCAGAAGAAATAGGGGGCGATTATTTTGATTTCTTCTCCGAGTCTGAACATACCTTGGATGTAGGTTTGGGGGATGTATCCGGTCATGGTCTAGGGCCCGCTATTCTGATGGCTGAAACTCGTGCCTATCTGCGAATACTATCTAGAACCCGAGAGTCTTTGGATGAAATCCTAACGCGAACCAATGAAGTATTAGCAGAGGATATGGCCGGCAAGCACTATGTCACTCTGACATTGTTGCGATTGATCTCCAGGCCACCATCCCTGATTTATGCCAATGCCGGTCATATTGCCGGGTATATTCTGGACTCCGGCGGGCAGGTAAAACAGCGTTTGACGCGAACCGGTATCGTTCTGGGGCGCAAAGAAAACTCCACCTACACTCAAAGCGAGTTCATCGCACTGGATGAAGGCGATTTGATTCTCCTCATGACCGACGGGATGCAGGAAGTTTTTTCGGAATCAGAAGAGATGTTCGGTCCGGAACGAATACTGGAAGTCATCCGCAAGAATATGAAAAAGACCTCCAGCCAGATCATTGACGAGATTTACAAAGCCGGAATTGCTTTTGCAAATAGTCCCTCTTTGGATGATGACTTCACTTGCGTTATCATCAAGGTCACACCTGTGAATTAAGAACAGAGACTGTGGCGCTTTATAAACACATTCCTTAATGAATTATCACTTGGCGGCGTTGGCTCCCTTGTGCTTCATTTGAATGCTATATAAACCCTTGCTTGCGGTGATAAAAAGAACATCATGGTTTTTCCCTCCAAAACTGGCATTTGCGGTCCAGCCCTCAGGCACTTTAATAACTTCCCTTTCTTCACCTGCTTTATTATAAACCACAACACCACGGGAATTTGTAATATAGAGATTTCCGGCTTCATCCAGCGTCATGCCATCAGATTGAACTCTACAGAAAAGCTGTCTATTCCCCAATTCACCGTCAGAGAGGATGTCATAGCGATAGATGATCCCGGCCCCGATATCCGAAACAAAAAGCGTTTTCCCATCCGGAGTCCCGATAACCCCATTGGGCTGTTTTAAATCATCCGTGAGGCGTATGGGGAACTTGTCTTTCCCGGCCTCCAGGCGGTAAACATGCTGTCCGTCCATTTCTTTACCAGTACGGTCGCCCCACCAGGGTCTTTTGTAAAGAGGATCAGTGAAGTAGCAGTCGCCGTTGGGGTGAACCCACACATCATTGGGGCCGTTGAAAAGTTTTTCATTAGCGTCTACCCCTTTCATCAGCACCTCTTTTTTTCCATCCAGTGAAATTCGCCAAAGCTCATTTTTCTCATCCGCACAGGCGATCAGGTGGTCTTGTGCATCCATGAACATTCCGTTCGCACGCCCGGATGGGCTCATGAAAACGGTTAAAATTCCATCCGTACTCCATTTCAAAATACGGTCCAAATTCTGGTCGGTAAAATAGACATTTCCTTTAGAGTCACAGGTAGGCCCTTCTGTATAAGAAAAGCCCCTTGATAACAATTCCAGCTTTGCCCCTTCTGCTACGACTGATTGCGCTTCGGCGTCTTGGACAAAGAAACTAGCGACCATTAAGCCGGTAACTAACAATTGTGTTTTGATATTCATTGAATGACTATTTTGCTAATTGATCTACCTTTTTTAAATGCTCTGCAATCTTGCGAGCCCAAGCTTCGTATCCGGCCTGATTCAAGTGGAGATTATCGTTTTGGTAATACTCCGGAATCGGTTTTCCCTCACCATTCACGGTGATATCAAAGGTATTCAAGTAATACAGATTATCAGCCAAAGAAGCCCATACGTTAAGCTTTTGATTGAGTTCATTCATCTTCTCTATTTTATCTCGCCTCGCTTCAGAAGGTTTGACTGAAACAACAGTGACGGACACTTGCGCATATTGCTCTCTTATCCTCTCCAGCAGCTTTTTATAATTGCTTAACACCAGTTCCGGCGTTTTGCCCGATGCCAGATCATTATCTCCTTCATAAATAACGATATGTTTGGGGTTATAAGGGGCAATCACTGTATCAAAATGTTCTATTAAATCGGTGACTTGAGAACCACCAAAACCGCGATTAATGAGAGGGATGTCTGGCATATCTTCCTGCATACTCTTCCAGACAGTAAAAGTTGAACTTCCCACAAAGAGATTGAGTCCCGCCTGAGGTGGGTTTTCTTCATCCATTTTTTTAAAGGCAGCCATTTCTTTTTCCCAAGCCGCAAAAGTCTGAGTCGCAAACAAAACACAACACACGAGAACACCTAATACTTTTTTCATATATAGCTATTATTTATTGTTTTCAATCAATCTCTTTAAATTCATTTTATGAACCGGCTGGGTATAAGCCGGCCGACCATTTACTGATGACTCCGCTGTCCAAAAATCCAGGGTGTCTGGCATAAAAAGCACTATGTGCAAAGCAGAGGTTCGGGCTACCCCTTCACCCATAATCTGCCAGGCGACCTCCGGATTGATTTTTCCATGATGGGCTTCAATGCGGTCCGCCAGTGTTGTGTAATAGTGACTGCTTGCAACAAAGCATGTATCTTCTATCGCCTTAGGTAAAATATCTATTTTTTCTCCAGGGTGTAGAACCAGTATATCTTGTTCCAAACCTTTTTCCTTAGCCAGAGCCGCAGACCAGGATGCAATAGCTACAGCGCCATGCGTCTTGGCATCTGAAAGTACATAAAAATACTCACAGCTTCTCGGAACGGACTTGATCCACTCCACCGCATCCGCGGTCGTTTCAAAACGTTCAGCCACCTCACGCATCAGAAATGTCATCGGAATGCCCTCCAGGTATCCTTCGCCGCGTCCGCCCATCATCCCAAATGCGAGGCCTTTCTCATTCATGCAAGTAACCGTACCGACACACCCCGCATAACCAATATTGACCCAAGCAGTTCGATCTGTTGGCATAAAAACAACGGTGACGGCAGCTCTTTGCAAACCGATTTCTGTCATATAATCCAAAATCCGTCCATGCAAAAGCTGTCCATCCTCAGTTGCCTTACCCTTAAAAGCCATGACTGAACAATGAAAAAACTCCGGGAAAATATTGGCTGCATAAATATATTCTCGCGGAATTTGTAATTCGTCAGCTAAAGCATCCATCTCTTCGATGTAGTGGGCAGGCAGCCAGGCTTTTTGAAGTTCAAAGGCTTGCAATAAAGAGTGTGGAAACCACTCACCTTTTTCAATCGCGTGGTAAACACCGAACGCAAAAAGAATTTTACGGCAGTTGTAAATCGTTATTTGCCTCAGCTGCTCTGCATAGCTTTTGCCCATCTCTTGGGGCGTGCCTTTCACCACGATTAGCGGACGCCCATCAACTCTCTCCACACCTTTCATCAGGTCCGGTAGAAGTGAAGGTGCTACTTCGGAATAGACTCTTTCTTCCAAAAAATCCAACGTTGCATTGGCCATTTCGCTCAACTGACCTTCGTTAACATTTACCTCAACGCCCAAAGATGGATTTTCTTTTAGCAGGCTGGTTAACCTTTGGCATGCCTCCTGATTGCCGCCCCAGCGTTTGATAGTAAAAGAAGCCGAATGACGGCCGGTTAACTTCAGGACCGTGGGAAAAGAATCCAGGATTCCCCGTATACTTAGCTGATCTTTTCCTCCCTGAGTAGTAATCGACCAATTTTTCTGCCCTTCCAATTGCTGTACATCCACTTCCTCAGGCCAAAGTGCCAACTTACTTGCATTGAGTGCTACTAAATATTGGACAGCATTGGTAAAAAGAGAAAACTGGGTCATTTTCAGGGGTTGCGAGTCTTTGAAAGTTTTCTGATGTTTTTGCATTATGAACCGCGAACCCGTATCCTCTGAGGCCAAGATAAGCTCTCCGGTAAAGTCGGTCTTTAAACGAAAAAAGACCCTGCCCTGCGCATCCCATAGAGCCAGTAGATTAATCTCTTTCACCAAAGCTTCTATTCCGGCTCCAGAATCAATGACACCCTCTAATTCAATCTCCCAGGCGCATCCTGCTTCTGCCGGCGCCATAATCGGCCAAGCCAATTGGGCAGATAAGGAGCGAAAATCGTCTTTCCAAGCTTGCGGAACATCGTCGGCAAGACAGAGCACGCCCGCAATCCATCCGCATAAAAGATAGCCTAATATTCTTTTCATCACTTTATATCTTTCGCGCAGCCTGTAAGGCCCTCTAATATTCGAAAACAATTCTTACCCAATACAACTTTTTCGCAACTATATTTTGAGTCTCACTTTAATCTTCATAAGCAGCCAGGCAATTCCAATGCATGCCAGTGAGAACACCAACGAGCGTGATAACCCCAACAAACCATCATTCAGCATTTTGGGATAATCCCATCCGGTCAAAGCCTGCACGTTGTACCAGACATGGGGAATCATGTAGCAGGAAAGAGAGGCTATTCCAGCAGGAAGCAATAACTTGAACCACTTTCCTTTCCCAGCCACATCCACAATCCAGAATATTAAGACAAAGAGGGCAAAGAAAATCGCGCAGCAAATGAAAAGCCATGTTGGTGTAGCGTCTGCCCTGGAAATAACCCAATGATGTCTAGCCCAATAGGCCGCAGCCAGCGCACCCAGAGTCAATCCCAGTAACATGGGGAGCAACGTTTTGTTGAAATTGACCTTTTCTCCGAAGCGATTCACCAACACGCCTGTCATTGCCCCTATCAGAGCAAAAGCAACATGAACACCCCCGCCCGGTACAAGGTAAGCCCACTGATGTAGATGAAGTTGTTTAATGATACCGGAATTAGGAAGAGTGCAAAGTGCGATTGCAAGAGCCGCTGCAACCAGGCTCAGAAGAAGATTAAAGCGTGTAACAAGAATGACGACGGCACAGAGCAGATAGCTCCAGCCAAGAATCCCTAAATCCCCCCAAGATTGAAAAGAAAAAGAACCTCCCCCTTTGGCTTTATATTGATACCAAAACCAAAGGAGACCTCCTATTCCAATCGCTTTCAGCCCATAAATCAGGTAGCCCTTTGCTTTTGCATAATCATTCCATATCAGGAAAAAACAAACCACCAGACCAATACCCAACCATTCCTTAGGCACCGCACTCTTCCCCATGATTACGTAGTTTACAATGAAAACACCCATCACCAAAAGTGCCAAGGTTCGCAATACTACATGCAAAGAGACGGACCAGAGTGGATCGCCCTTTTGACGCCGGCTTTCAAGCGCATACGGAACAGCCATCCCCATAGCAAAAAGAAATCCGGGCAACACTATATCAAGAAGTCCTAGCTGATCTTTACCCTTCAGAGTATCAAAAAGCCAAGTGGGCACATTTTTCAGAGTCGAGATATCATACAGAAAGATCGCCAAAAACAGCATGATGGAGCGGAATACATCCAAAGACTCCAGACGAGCAATTTTCTCACCACCTCCCGTAGATTTTTTTGATTCACTTTTGCGAGCTGCTTTGTCGTTAGCCATATCCTTACTCTATCCTTTTCGGTTATTAAAATTCAACCTATGAATTCAAATATCCTCAGGAACTTCATTAAAATATTCTAAGGCGCTGATGTCCAGCCGGACATAAAGCCGAGACTTCACAATTCTGGCAATCCGGCTTGCGCGCCTTGCAACGGCGGCGACCATGCCAAACGAGCAGGTGGCTAAAAAGCGACCAGTCTTCCTGTGGGGTTAACTTCATCAGGTCCTGCTCAATTTTCTCCGGATTCGCCTTTTGAGAGAAATCCAAAAGTCCCGACAGGCGTATTACATGGGTATCCACAACCACACCTTCATTTTTCCCGAAGACTGTTCCTAAAATAACGTTAGCTGTCTTTCTGCCGACCCCGCTTAATTGAGTCAAAGTTTCCATCGTATCGGGAAACCGCCCACCAAACTTATCAAGAATGATTTGGCATGCCTCCTGGATATTTTTGGCTTTATTTCTGAAAAAACCAGTCGGCCTCACATCCTCCTGCAGATCTTCCAAAGGAGCTGCGGCATAGTCTTCCAAGGAGCGATATTTTTTAAACAGTTTCTCAGTGACAATGTTAACCCGCTTATCAGTACACTGAGCTGAAAGAATGGTTGCTACCAATAGCTCTATCGGATTTTTATGATCCAGCTCACAGCGAGCATCGGGATACGTTTTTTTGAGAATGTTGTAAACTTGGGAAGCTCTCTCCTTCTTCTTTCTTAATGACTCCATGCTACAGCGCTCTATTGTTTAGGGCAAAGGACTACTTTCCCTTCAAAATTCTGAATCAACAGGTGTTTTTCTTTTTCCCCCATGACATAAACAGGTGGGATAGGCGTTTTCCCCCCACCATTGGGAATATCCACCACAAATTCAGGAATGGCAAAACCTGTTGTATTTCCTCTTAGGGAGCGAATGATTTGGACGCCCCTCTCAATCGGCACCCGCAAGTGAGATGTTCCACTAAGCATATCACATTGATATAAATAGTAGGGTCTCACTCTGCACATTAAAAGTTTATGAACCAGCGCGGCCATCACACTCACATCATCATTTACCCCTTTGAGCAAAACAGATTGATTCCCCAACGGAATACCAGCATCGGCCAAGTACCCCAGGGCTTGCTTGGATTCCACGGTAAGCTCAAGAGGATGGTTGGTTTGGATATTAATAAAAAGAGGCGAAAAAGGGCGAAGTGCCTCTGCAAAACTTTTGCTCACCCTTTGCGGCAAGGTAATGGGAACTCTCGTGCCTATACGAATGATTTCAACATGCGGTATCTTTCTCAGCTCCTTTAAAATTGAAACTAAACGCTTTTCCGGCAACAAAAAAGGGTCACCGCCACTGACCAGGACATCTCGAATTTCCGTGTGCTCTTTTATGTAATCAAGCTGCTCTTTCCCAATCTGATAGACATGATTCTGACTCACCAACCGTCCTCGGGTGCAGTAACGACAATAGGCAGGACAATGGGATAGAGCCAGGAGCAAAACTCTGTCGGGATATCGGTGGATCAAATTTGGTGCAACCGTATAAGGCTCCTCACCACATGGGTCATGAGATTCCTGTTGGCTCACCACGGATTCTTCTTTTCTTGGAATAAACTGAATCCTCAAAGGGCAGGATGAATTTTGTCCATCTATAAGCGTTGTCAGGTAGGGTGTTAACGCCATTGAAAACCGCTGCGTGGCAATAAGTACCCCTCCAAGTTCGGACTCAGTCAGATTTGGAAATATTTTTCGAATTCCGCTCTCTGTTGTGATTCGATTACGCATTTGCCACCTCCAGTCGTTCCAATCTGAATCAGCAACGTTCGCCCAGACACCGCGCCCCGAAGAACTAAACCTCTTCAGCGAATGGCAAAGAAGCTCATCCACTGTTTCAATAGCATTAGGATTGTCTTTCACTTTCATCCAGCTGAGGGGAAGATAACCCGAAAAACCTCATTGGTAAACCCCACGTCCTTTAATTCTTAATTTTTTTACTCTTCCCCAAGAGATTAAATGTGGTTAAAAACACAGGAGAGTGCTAGAATGATCTTGCATGAGTAACCGGAAAGCGGAGCTTTGGCAAAAAATGACTAGCAGGAAGAATTTTATTCTCCTGGCAGGTCCTTGCGTAATTGAATCCCCGAAGGTCTGTGAGCAAATTGTCTCTCACCTAAAAGATCTTTGTAAAGAGCTCAACGTCATCTACGTATTTAAAGCGAGCTTTGATAAAGCCAATCGCACAGCGGCAAGTTCATTTCGTGGTCCAGGAATGGAAAGCGGATTAAAAATTTTGGAGCGCATCGGCTTTGAGCATGATGTACCCCTGATCAGCGATATACACGCCCCGGAACAAGCCGCAGGCCTTTCAGAAGTTCTTGATATACTACAAGTTCCCGCATTTCTTTGTCGTCAGACAGATCTCATCCAAGCTGCAGCTCGCACGGACTGCATCGTGAATTTCAAAAAGGGACAATTCTTATCCCCTCAAGAAATGAGTCGTGTGACGGAAAAAGCACTTGAAGTCGGCAATCAGCGATTGATGCTTACAGAGCGAGGAACAACCTTTGGTTACAACAACCTGGTCGTAGATATGCGCTCGATTCCCATTATGAAGAAAACCGGTTACCCGGTTATCTTTGATGCCACTCACTCGGTGCAATTACCTGGTGGAAAAGGAGACAAAAGCGGCGGAGAAAGAGAGTTCGCTCCCGTCCTGGCTCAGGCTGCTGTAGCCGCAGGGGCTGATGGACTCTTCATTGAAACCCATCCGAATCCCGATAAGGCTTTGAGCGATGGGCCAAACATGATTCCTCTGGCCCAAATGCGTGAAACGCTGGAACGTACCCTTAAAATCTGGGAGCTTCAAAAACAAGGTTAATCTTTTCAACGGTTGCATCGTCTTCTCTCAAAATGGATTCAATCATCTCGCCGAACTTCTCAGATCTAAATGCTGAGCTGAAGGAAAAATTAAAAAAGGTAAAGCTCTTCCTCTGCGATGTGGATGGAGTCCTCACTGATGGTACGGTACTGAAGGGCGATGGAATGGAGCTCAAGCGCTTTCACATCAGGGATGGTCTGGGACTTCGCCTTCTTATTGAGAACGGTATCCGCGTGGGCTGGATTTCTAATCGCCATTCAAGCGCGACAACGGCACGGGCTAAAGAGCTGGGAATTGATTTTTTAATTCAAGAACAAGGAGACAAAATTCAGTTTGCTGAAAAAATTCTTCATCAGACCGGATTTGTCTGGAACGACGTTTGCTATACAGGGGATGACATCATAGATATGGGAATGCTCCGTAAAGCTGCTCTGGCTGTTACCGTGCAAGATGCTCATCCTCTCATTAAAAATCTGTGCCATTACACCACTTCAAAGAGCGGTGGACAGGGGGCTATTCGTGAAATCTCAGAATTAATCCTCCATGCACAAGGTAAATGGGAAAACCTTGAAATTTTGAAGAGAGGCCTTTAAACGAAAGCACCCGAAGACCATTTTTTCTTCGAGTGCTCTGACTTAGTTTCAATTTCTATCCGCTCCTTACTCACCTTCTCCTACCTGGATTGCCTCCTATACCTCGATTATCAGGTCTCTCTCTGGAAGGGGGCACTGCCATTCGTGAAGGTTCTGAGGACCGTTGCCGAATTACCGGCGATGGAGATGATGGTCTCACCTGCGGAACAGGTTGAGGTTGTACCCTTGGTCGCACCGGAGATACAACCTGCCTATTTTCTGTAGGTCTTGTCGGCGCAGGAGTTCTCACAACGGGAGTGGAACGATTTTGCACCGAGGGTCTCACCTGCGGAACAGGTTGAGGTTGTACCCTTGGCCGCATCGGAGATACAACCTGCCTATTTTCTGTAGGTCTTGTTGGTGCAGGAGTTCTCAGAACGGGAGTGGAACGATTTTGCACCGAGGGTCTTGCCTGAGGCACAGGTTGGGGCTGTACTGATGGGCGCCCCGGAGATACAACTTGCCTATTATCTGAGCGCCTTGCCAATGCGGGAGTTCTCACAACGGGAGCGGGGCGGTTTTGCACTGAGGGACGATTCCGGATATCTGGTTGAGGGTCCATGACCGCAGACCGCCCCGGAGTTATCATTCGACCATTTTCCGAAGATAATCTCGTCTGATAAGGAGCAGAGCGATTGTTCCCATTTCCTCTATTTGGATTTTGTCTGACCTCGGAACGTTCGGTGTTTTTTGGAATATCCATCTCTGACGCCGAATATCTTCCGGTTGTGCGGTTATTCTCATCGAAAGGACGCATTTTTTCCGGAGTAGGTTTAGGAGTAGTCAATATGCGTCGATTATCCTGAGCTTGACGTCGATGATAATCCCCAATATTGGGCCGTTTAATCGCATCCCTTTGCGGTAATTCAGGACGTAGCTCAGTATCTTTTTCACGCTCTCCTGGCCGCCCCGGACGATTTCCATCGACATTTCCGGACGGAGGTCCGCCCGATCCACCCCCTCTTCCTGGGGGATTAACTCTTACATCACCTTCACCACGTCCATTCCGAGGCCCATCGCCCATACCGTTTCCGCCGGGTGGTCTCCCCCCATCATGAGGCGGCCCCATATTGGGATTTCGAGGCGGACGATGAAAGCCAGCATGCGGAGGAGGAGGAGGCCCCGGTGGCAAAGGTCGATACACGGGAATCAGCACAGGCCGATTCACAATAATGATCGGCGGAGGGAAAAAAACAGGTCCTGACTCGATGATAACAGCCCCGGCTCCAACATAAAATGGATTGGAATAGACAGTGACAATTTCCCTTTCTACTATGACAGTCCTGTTTTCCACTACCGGTTCTCCTGCATCTGCAACAGGCGAACTCTCAGTCACCGTATACTCAGGTTCAGTCACCTCTATTTGCCTGTTGCGCCATTGCGCCTGCATTCTTCCGGAAATCATCAACAATTCGGTGCGAGTGATGCCGGGCTTATTGGCTTTATACACGGCAACCATTCCTCCAAATAATGCCGCATTTGCCGACGTCCCGGCAACCACGACGTCATCGGAAAAGACAGCGTAAGGAATATCTGAATAGACATTGGTCTGACCTTCCCGTATCCAGGGAGGCAATATAACCTCGGGTTTTCTGCGGAAGTCGACCGTAGGTCCGGAGGAAGAGCTTTCCGATAAGTCACCTACAGCGATTACGTCCCGGTTATCAGCTGGAATCATAATTTCTCCTCCTTCAGTGTGATCATCAAAAGTGAGAACCCCTTCATTGGCCTGAACGATGACTCTTATTTTATCCTTAGATTTGGAAAAGTTTTTGCTCACATCACGAATCACAATCGCATAGCGCTTGTCCTTACGCAAGGTGCTCAAAAAAACCTCTTCTCGGGCCAGCTGGCTGGATTGACGCTGCGAGAGCTCTTCGCTAACTGATGAATCAACAGTTACTTGGGCATAAATTGATTGCCCCACTAAGTTTCCCAGTTTATCTCCATCATACTCGTATATGTAGAGGTCCAAGTCCTTAATGGCCTGATAATCACGATCATTTGAAAAGTCATTCCACACACAAAGGACACGGACATCTTTCTCATCCGATTTCACTGAGAAAAAGAGTTTATCCTTATTCTGAGAACGATTGACCTTGGAAAAAAGAAGGTTCCCATCTTCAGTTGTCTGGATGGAGTCATTATAGACTGCTTTACCGTAGTTGCCCGCGGCATTAATCCAGGTTATCCCGGCCTCAATTGCTTCGTATACGGTCGCATTTACAAAACCTTCGCCATCATAATTTCCACCGTATTCCCAGTTTTGTGCATAGACAATAATATCTACCTTTTCCTGAATGGCATACCGAACAGCCCGTCTAAAATTGGTGAGACCATTCGCATTTAAAAGATAAATTTGTGGTGCCACATCATAGCTCATACCCGTCATTGCCCAAACAAGCTGAGCCACACGACGACCATGGGCTTCGTTGGCAGGAGGAGCCTCGTAACCAGGGTTTAAGTCGTACTGATTGATCATTTCCTCATCGTATTGATTGACGATGACAGAGCCCGGAGGCAAATTACCCGCCTCTTCAGCTCCGGCAAATCCACGCTCAAGAACAGCTATCTTTATTCCGGGCAAATTCTTTTTCACTATGGCTCGCTCTAAGTAGTCTGCTATCCCATAGCTTTTAAGCATGTCTTCGTGATATTCAGGCAGACTTACGGCTCTACCTGTAATGGCCATCGTTGCTATCACAGCAAATATAAACAGAATCTTTTTCATAGTCTCACTTCTTTCCTCAGATTTTGGCCTCTATCTGAACTTTTCCCTTTGCATTCTTCTCTCCCCTCAGTCTGTTGGAGAGGAAGGGAGGACCTTCTTTTTTCGCTTGGAGCATCCCGAGGATACCTTCTGCTACTGAATCAGTTCCTCCCCATGTTACAGAATGCCTCTACACAATCACAACTAGAATCCACTAGCACCAATAGAACCGATAGTGGCATCTTGGATGCCAGTATGGCCGACTATAGACCGGGTAATAATGCCGCACCGGACGATAGTAATAGGTGGGGTAATAGGTATGAGAGTACCAGTAGTAGCTGGGAGCCCAACCAATTCCCACGCCCAAGCCACCAAATCCAATATAGAACCATTGCGGGGTAGAAGTGGTTTGATCCATCTCATCCTTGCTCTGGGCTCCAGGTTTTGTGATCAAGTTCTTATCGGACACGATTTCAGCTATAACGTCATCGGCCGAAGAACTCTTATCCTGAACTGCATCCTTGGAGACTGTCGTCTTGCCGGCATAGTAAGTCTCTTTACCATTTTCATCCACTTTAACGACAATCACATTGGGATTGTTCTGGGCAGCAGGCTGAATGGCTGTCTTAGCCTCGCTCACTATCGGAGTGGGGTCCATTTCTGAGGCCACCGCAGCCACAGTCAGCGCTCCAATAACCAGAGCACTCGTCCACATTCTGTTTGCATACATTTTTATCATAACATGATGCCGATGTTTATGTTCAGTTGAATGCCTGCACTTGCGCAAAATACGCTCGGAGACTGCAGCGATTCATCCGGAGCAGACCATCGTATCTACTCGTCTTGTTGGACGCTGAGGGCGGGAAACTTATTCATTCTTGACTAGTAAGTATCTATTAATTCTCTTCCTCTTCCTGCTCTTTAGGATTGCAAAAAAATATCTCCCTCTTAACCTAGAGTCATGGCGTCACGGAAGCGCGGACAGAGGATAGAAGAAAGCTCCATTGAAAAACGTTGGGAAATAATTGGAATTACCGTTGTGGCTTTTGGAGTACTGCTCTTGCTTGCCCTCTTAACTTACGACAAAAATGATCTCCTACCCTCAGGTTCCTCTGATCAAACCGTCAACTGGATAGGGATTTTTGGAGCTTATATTGCTCGCGGTTTTTTGAAGACCTTTGGCTTGGGAGCTTTTGGTGTCCCTCTCATTTTTATTGCCTGGGGGCTTTCCATTCCCATTTCTATTTTAAAACATCTGCAGAGAAGATGGCCATGGATGGTGTTGCTTACTCTTGCCTTTTCCTGTGGTGCAGATATTCATAAAGACCTTTTCCCCGGCACACTCTCTGCGAACCTCAGCACAATGAGTCCGGGGGGCTTCGTAGGACACATTCTGAACAAGTACATCTTTTTTGCCTTTGGAAAAGTGGGTGCAACTACTATCCTCCTGACACTTTATATCATCAGCATTATCAGCTTAACCCACGTAAGGCTCGACGAATGGATTGCTTTAATTTTGGAAAAAATCCAAAAGTTGAGGGAAGAAGCCCAAATACGCCGCAAGGAGGCAGAAAAAAAGGCTGCCCAGCAAAAAGAAAAACAACTCCTCCTGGAAGCGAAAAAAAAGGCTGAGGAAGATGAGGAACGTAAGCGCAAGGAGGAAGAGTCTCGTTCCGAAGCAAAAGAGGAAGACGTGCCTTTTGAAGAAGAGACTCCAGTGCCCGAACCAGAAAAAGGCACATATAAAATAATTGATGCCTATAGCGCCGACAAACTCGCAAAAAAAACCTCAGTCGGGATACTTTCCTCTCCCAACAAATCGGGTGATTACCACCTTCCTTCGATTGACCTTCTTGCAGAGGTAGAACCTTACGTCCAAAAGGGGGATGAAGAGGAGGAAATGATCACTAACGCCGATCGTATCCGACAAACCCTGGCTGAATTCAATCTTGAGGTCAAACCGGGCAACATTACCAGGGGCCCAACGGTTACTCTTTATGAGTTTTTGCCGGCCAAAGGTATCAGGATGTCAAAAATTACAACCTTAAACGACAACCTTTTAGCCGCTCTCAAGGCACTCAGTATTCATATATTAGCTCCAATTCCTGGAAAAAACTCCGTGGGTATTGAGGTTCCGAATCGGGTAAAAATTAAGGTCGTAATGCGTGAACTTCTGGAGTCTCCTGAGTGGATTAACTCCAACGCCCTGATTCCAATAGCTCTTGGTAAAGATATCTACGGCAAACCCATTGTAGCAGACTTAGCAGAAATGCCTCACTTGCTGGTAGCAGGCAGTACCGGATCTGGTAAATCAGTCTGCATCAATGCGATTGTAGCTTCTTTGCTTTACAAATTCTCACCTGAAGAGCTCCGTTTCGTCATGGTCGACCCCAAGGTCGTTGAACTGCAGCAATATAACAATCTACCTCATATGATTGTTCCTGTTGTGACTGACCCCAAAAAAGTCGTACTGACTCTCAAGTGGGTTGTCAGCGAGATGGAGAAACGCTACAAAATCTTTGCTAAAGTCGGAGCTCGCAATATCAAGGGTTTTAATTCTCGAAAATTAAAAACCGCGGATGAAATTCAGAAAAAGATCGAACAAAAACCGGGTCTGGACCCATCTAGCGAGAATGTCCCAACTGAAGGCGTTGCCGTGGAACTGGATAAGGAAATATCTGTTCCTCGTGATGAAGAGCTCGTTATCCCGGATAGATTGAGCTATATCATTCTAATTATTGATGAACTGGCAGACCTCATGCTCGTGGCTGGTAAAGAGGTTGAAACACTGATTACTCGAATCACTCAAATGGCACGAGCTGCAGGAATTCACTGCGTCGTTGCAACCCAACGCCCCAGCGTGGACGTGGTAACTGGAGTTATTAAATCCAACATACCAACTCGAATTGCGTTTCAGGTTGCTGATGCCATTAACTCACGCACCATCTTGGATTGTATGGGAGCGGAGAAACTTCTGGGAAAGGGAGACATGCTTTTTCTACCTCCGGGAAGCGCTCGAACCACCCGCATTCAGGGTGCCCTTATTACCGATAATGAAATTACATCTATTTTAGATTTCATCACTGAACAAGCAAAGCCGAACTTCTTCGAAGATTTCTTAAGGCAACTTAGCCAACCTAATGCCGAGGAGGGTGAACAGGAAGACGATGAAGATGAGGATCTGATTCAGAAGAGCGTAGATGTTATCTATACTCGCAATCGTGCCAGCGTCTCCATGCTGCAGAGAGATTTGAAACTGGGCTACAACCGAGCCGCCCGCATCATGGAAATATTGGAACGCAGGGGAATTGTAGGCCCTAGCAGAGGTTCAAAGGATCGGGAGATATTATAAGCTAGTTTAAACCCACTCAGATTCCGGATAAGATCCCAGAATTTTAACATAAGCACCACGCTTTTCCAACTCGGTAATGGCTGCCGCCACCTGCGTATCTTCTGTATGTCCCTCAATATCCAGGAAAAAATAATACTCCCAAGCTTTTCGCTTGTTAGGACGTGACTCAATACGGGTCATATTCACTTTAGCCTTCGTAAAGGGCTCCAGAGCCTCGAAGAGAGCTCCAACACGGTCCGGAACGCTGATCATCAAACTGCTCCTGTCTTTTCCCGTACGAGGAGGACACTGGCGGCCCAAGACCAAAAAACGTGTAAAATTGGCCTGACTATCCTGAACATTGTCTTCCAGAATATCCAGATCATAGGTTTCTGCCGCTAAGGCTCCAGCCAGAGCAGCGCTGGAGGGATCACTGGTTGCCAATTCAGCAGCACGAGTCGTAGAAGAAGTTTCCACTAACTCAGCATGAGGCAGGCTGCGCTGTATCCAGAAGCGGCATTGGGCAATGGCCTGCGGGTGAGAATAAATTCTTCTGATATCCTCTTTCTTTCCCAAGCCAATCAGGCACTGGCGTATTCCCATCATGATCTGGGCAACAATCTTAAGATCTGTATCCACCAGCATATCCAAAGTATTATTCACCACCCCTTCAGTGGAGTTTTCCACCGGAGCCACTCCGTAATCCGCGCATCCTTTACTGACCTCCGTAAAGACATCGGCAACCGTCTTGAGCGGCAAATAAGTTAGACTGGATCCAAAGCGTCTTAATGCAGCCTGATGGGTGAAAGTCGCTTCCGGCCCCAGGTAAGCCACGACTAACGTTTTCTGTAAAGCCAGGGCTGCAGACATAACCTCACGATAGATAGCGCAAAGGGATGCATCTTTTACAGGTCCCTGGTTCATGGTTTTGATGCGATCAAAAACCTCCTTTTCCCGATGGGGGGCGTAGATTTCCTGGCCATCACGTTGCTTGATCTCTCCGATGCTCACCGCATGGGATATCCGGTCGTTCAGGAGTTGTACAATCTCTTTATCCAAACGATTTATCTCTTTACGATGGAGTTCAAGCTCTTGTTCTGTAAGATGTTGTTTATTCATGAGTGTTATTTAAATTTTCAAAGTTATCATCCTCTTTTAGGAATAGCTCTGACTGACAGACTGCCGGCTCAACTCCCTCAGGCCGACTTTCTTTTTCATCTGTTTGTCTTTCTACTTCTTTGCCAACTGTCTGTAAAGGATTTATTGCGTAGCGCCGCAATTCTGACGCATCGGGGAGATCATCAAGTGAAGATAATCCAAAATATTGTAAAAATTCAGGGGTAGTCCCGTAGAGTGTAGGCCGCCCCGGTAAATCAGCCTTGCCTTGCTGGAAAACCAGTTTTCTTTCAAGCAAGGTTCCAATTACACCGTCCACAGATACCCCGCGGATATCCTCCACTTCAGAACGGGTAATTGGCTGCCGATAGGCAATGATAGCCAAAGTTTCCAGTGCGGGAGGAGTCAAACGTGGCGGCCTTGCTTTTTCTCCCGTGAAAAAACGAATCCAAGGAGCGTATTCCGGCAGGCATACAAACTGCCAACTCTGCGCCACGCAGGCTAAACGCCAAGTCCTGTTTAGCTCTTCATATTCGTCTTGGAGAAGCCTCAATTCTTGCTCAATATTATCTCCCTTCACATTCTGGAAGACTTTGAGTGAAAGGTCCTCGCTTTTATCCCCTACCCCTTGGATCACCTGGCGAATATCTCCCACGGACAAAGGGCGCGAGGAGGAAAATAGCAAAGACTCTATGATTGATTTCAGTTCCATTACAGTTTTAGTTCTTCTCCCTATTTACGATAAAAGCGTCTGGTACTAACATCAATTATTACTCGCCGCAGAGATATCCAGGATATTAATTTCACCAAACGTTTCCGCTTGCTCTAACTGCACCTCATGCAATCGGGCCAACTCTAAAAGTGCCAGAAAAGTCACCACTACTTCCAAACGCGTTGCCGCTGATCTGAACAATTCTGAAAACATCATCCGACCACACTTCCGCAAGGTATCCTTGAGAAAGGTTATTTTTTCCCTGACAGTCCAGCGCTCACCTTCAATTTCTTTTGGCATTCCACGCTCTTCCATCCTCTCCAACACACTGTTGAGAGCTCTCAGAAGGTCCATGAGAGAGACGTTAAGCTTGAGCTTTTCCTCTTGGTTCGGAAAATTCTGCTTGCCGATCTGATGGGGGAAAACATCCTCCTGCTCAACTTCCCATCGCTGCAGCTTCCCCGAAACTTCTTTAAATTTCTTATATTCCACCAGCCGCTGAATTAGTTCCCAGCGTGGGTCAATTGTGTTCTCATCCTCCATATCCTCAAGAGAGCGCTGATCCACTGGAAGCAACTCCTTACTCTTAATCCAAACCAGAGTAGCAGCCATCACCATAAACTCACCCGCAATATCCAGGTCTGTCTTTTTCATTTCTTCCAGATACTCGATGAATTGCGTCGCTATCCGGGTAAGATTAACTTCATAGATATCCACCTCTTCCTTCTTGATCAGGTAGAGGAGTAAATCTAAGGGCCCTTCAAAAACAGGAAGTTGTATTTTGTATTCAGCCATGAATTATCTCTTACAAAAGCCACCCCATCATTACTGTTTTTGAGTCTTTTTGCAATCCTTTCAGAAGCTCTCGGTCCACAAAAGAGCATCCCATTTCAACAACAAAGGCATACCTCTAAAGAAGAATTGTCACAGCTCAAAAGTATATTGCATATTCAGATACCAGAAACTCTTGTTTATAAGGTTTTATTCAAGGTTCCCTTGTCCGAATAGACTATCCAAAACATCACCCTTTTCCTCTTTTACAACGGACTCCACGCCCCCGTCCTTAAAAAGAGTGATAATGTTTTTTCCCGGAACAAGTTCTGACTTGCTCTTGATAATGTTCTTGCTCGAAGCATCTATTGTGATCGAGTACCCCCTCTTGAGGCTGTTTTTGGGATCAAGCAGTTCAAGGGAGCGTTTCAAATAGTCCAGTCCAGATCGAGAAACATTCAAGAAATTTTGGAAACCCTCATAAACGCGACGTTTATTATCCAACAGTTCGGCATTTGCACCTGTCAAACGATCGGCAAGCCGCTGTCCCAGAATTCTCTCCTTGAGATGCCGTATCTCTGTAGCGCGATCGCTAAGGGTATTTTGCATAACCCGCTCCAGCACCTGGCTGATATCGTCCAGCCGCAAGTAAAAATCCTCCACTCTTTTTTGTGGGGAAAGAATGGATAGCTGAAAACTCATATTTTTAACTTCTCCAACGGCCCAAGCATAAGAACGTTTAGCCCAAAGAGTCATACGGCTAAATCCTTCTTTTAGCTCTTCGCGCAGAGCTAGCAAATTCTGGACGATAAATTCAGCAGCTGCCGTGGGAGTTGCGGCCCGATGATCAGCCACAAAGTCACTGATACAAAAATCGATTTCGTGTCCTACTGCAGAAATGACCGGCAATGCCGAAGCTGCAATGGCTCTCGCCACCACCTCTTCATTGAAGCACCAAAGATCTTCCGTGCTTCCACCTCCGCGCGTCACCAGAATCAGATCCAGCTTTTCACATTCTTCTCCCTTCGCGTGATAGGAGTTGAGGAGCTCAATCGCCTTTACGATATCAGCGGAGGCTCCTTCGCCTTGTACTTTGCTTGGGGCGAGAATAACATCCACCTCCAGAAACTCCTCCTCGTTTCTAAAAACTTTCAGTATATCCTGTAAGGCGGCCCCAGTTGGGGATGTAACGATCCCCACCCTTCGAGGATAAAGCGGAATGGGGCGTTTGCGCTCCGGGGAAAAAAGACCTTCGGTTTGAAGCTTTTTTTTGAGCTTTTCAAACTCCGCTGCTAATTTTCCGACACCCTCTTCTTCAATTTGCCTGACAATCAGCTGATACTGTCCCCGCAGCTCATAAAGACTTATCTCTCCCTGAAGAGTGAGCTTTTTACCATCCTCAATCAGTTTTCGGTTTGCCCCTCGGGTTCCCTTAAAAAGAACGCATTGGATTTGTGCTCCGGCATCTTTGAGCGTGAAATAACAATGACCGGAACTTTGAATCCTGAGTCCGGATACTTCACCGGTTACCCAAAGAGTGGCGAACGTCTTTTCCAGCAAAGATTTTATTTCTGATGTCAGCTCCTCTACAGAATAAACCTTACGTTTTGATTCTTTTTCAGTCTGCTCTTCTTCTTCTTTCGGGGGTGAAAGGAGATCATCAAAATTCCACTGTACAAACTCTTCTCCCATTGATTTCTCTGGCTGATAATATATTAAAATTAGCTTTCCATTTTTTCAAATATTCGCTCAATAGCTGTACATTTGCCTGTGGTATCATCCACATTAATCAATACAGCACTGAACCGAACATCTTCATCCGCCACTTCAAAGCGTTGAGGCAATCCTGTAACAAAACGTTTCAGAACTGGCTCAATTCGGCGGCCTATGACGCTTTCATGGGCACCAGTAAAGCCCACGTCGCACAGAAATGCTGTTCCACCCGGAAATATCTGCTCATCGGCCGTCTGCACATGGGTATGTGTCCCCACCACGGCAGAGACTTTTCCATCCAGAAAACGTCCCATCGCAATTTTTTCACTGGTAGCCTCAGCATGAAAATCCACGAAAATCACCGGCGTTTTTTCTTTCAAAACAGGCACTAATTTCGAGGCCACTCGAAACGGGTCATCTATGGGGTCCATGAAAGTGCGCCCTTGTAAATTAAGCACTCCAATAGGAGGACAAAAACCGCTAATTTCAAAAACGCCCCAACCTCGCCCGGGAACCCCTTCCGGATAATTAGCCGGACGGACCATCCTTGCCTCCTTCTCAATATATTGGGGAAGCTCCCGTTGATCCCAGGTATGATCACCCAGAGTTATTACATGAACGCCTGATCGAAAAAGATCTTCCGCCGTAGCCGCTGTAATTCCAGAACCTCCCGCTGCGTTTTCTCCATTAGCGATGACTGTATCAATCTGCCTCTCCTTGACCCAAACTGATACTCTTTTCTTTACGGCCTCTCTTCCCGCACGACCGACAATATCTCCTATAAACAGAATCTTCATTGTTTCAGACTCACAGGAAAGATTCTATCTGATGCATCTGCCTATAAAAAGGTTAAAGTCATCTGACAGGAATCCGAAGATATTCTCTTTACCCCGGGATAGTTCTTTTTCTTGACGTCTGCTTCCTAAGTAGGGATAACTCCAGTAGTTTTTATGAGTACTCGAGGAAACTGGTCTGGAACTTACGGTTTTATCATTGCGGCAATAGGCTCAGCTGTTGGTTTAGGCAACATATGGAGATTCCCATACCTGGCCGGAATGAATGGTGGGGGTGCCTTCGTATTGCTCTATTTGGTCATGGTGGTTTTTGTAGGTGTAAGTCTCCTTGTCGCTGAACAAGCCCTGGGGAGATATGCTGCCACCAGCCCCTATGGTGCCTTTCGCTCCATTCATTCAAAATTCGGTTTTGTTGGTACCATCGCAATCCTAGCTAATTTTTTGATACTTTCTTTTTACAGTATGATTGGCGGATGGGTTATTTACTACTTATTCGGCTCCATTATCGCACCCCATACTTTGACAGCGGAAGGGTTTCAAACTTTTTCGGCATCCACAGTTTTGCCCTTACTCTCTCAGTTTGTTTTCATAGTGCTAACGAGCTTCTTTGTATGGCGAGGTATTTCCAAAGGGATAGAATGGGGAAACCGCATCATGATGCCACTGCTTTTCCTCATGCTGGGTTTGATTGTAATTCGATCTTTGACCTTACCGGGGGCCATGGAAGGAGTCCGATTTTTCTTTAAAGCTGATTTCTCAAAAATCAACGGTCCAACGGTAATATCGGCCTTAGGTCAGGTCTTTTTTTCCATGAGTGTTGGCTTTGGAATTATGCTCACTTACGCCAGCTATCTGGGAAAAGACACCCCACTAAGCCGTTCAAGCTGGCTGATTGCCATGAGTAATAGTTTAGTAGCTGTCTTAGCGGGCCTGGCTATTCTCCCTGCTGTTTTTTCCTTTAAAATGGAACCCGAACAGGGTCCGGGGCTCCTCTTTGTCGTCATACCTGAAATCTTCAGACAAATGTCAGGAGGGTATTTTTTCGGAATTCTCTTTTTCCTGCTCGTCTTCTTTGCGTCACTGACTTCTTCAATATCTATTCTGGAAGTGCCGGTTTCTTATCTGGTAGATGAACGGAAGTTATCCCGGAAGAAATCCGTTATTGTTGCATCACTTATCATTTCTATCTTAGGAGTTTTTTGCACACTATCAATGGGCAGCACTCTTGGGTGGTTTAAAATATACGGGATGGGCATTTTTGACCTTTTGGACTTTGTAAGCAATAATATGCTTCTACCAGTAGGCGGCCTCATGCTTTGTATTCTTATCGGCTACGTATGGAAACCAGAAAAAGTTCTGAAAGAAATTACTCAGGACGGCAAACACCCTTTTTTTGGGAAAAAGTTTTGGCCTTTTCTGATCAGATACCTTGTTCCGCTGGCAATCATAGTAATTTTGATCAGCAGCTCAGGCCTCCCCGAAATCGCTAGGTCATTTTTCGAATAAAGCCAATACTTTCTCTGCAGCTCGGTGGCATGCTCCTTCCCCTCCTAAGGTAGCAAGCATCGTTTGTAAGTCGACCTGAGTTTGAGTGCGAACATGTTCCTGAGTCAAGAACCGCAATACCGCCTTGCTAAGATTGGCCGGGGTGGCATTTCTTTGAATAAATTCGGGATAAACATGGCGATTGCCCGATAAAATATTAGGCATCCCAATGCACTTGACCTTAATAAATAAACGCCCTAGAAATGCGGTTAAAAACGAGGTCTTATAAAGAATTACCGTCGGCACCTGAAAGTAAGAGCACTCCATGGTTACCGTTCCTGATGATGCAATAGCCACATCTGCCCAGAGAAGTGATTCCGCCAGCTTTCGAACGCAAATCTCAACGTCATTTTTTGAAAAAGATTTTTCCACAATGGGCCTCAATTTTTCGTCAGGAATCACCACGAGGAATTTTGCCTTCACATTTCTGGCAATCAGCGACACTGCTTTTGCCATTACGGGAAGATGCCGAGCCAATTCCTTTTCCCGGCTGCCCGGAAGAAGCAAAACGTGATATGGCTCTCGTGTTACTCTCTCTCCAACCCGTGAAGCATATTCCTTATATCGATCTAACAGCGGGTGCCCGACATACTCAACTTTTAAATCCGGAGCCCTGTGTTGATACCAACCTTTTTCGAAAGGGAAAATGCTCAGGATCATGTCAATATCGCGAGCAATCTGACGAATTCGGCTTTCATGCCAAGCCCAGATTTGTGGAGAGATAAATTGGATCACCTTAGGATTCCAGCCAGACTCTGGATGCTCTCGAACGTGTTTTTTAAGTGCCTTGGCAAACCGCAAATTAAAGCCCGGGTAATCCACTAATATCACAACCTGCGGTCGCTTCTCTATAGCTTCGGTCAAGAGCTTCATGAAAAGACCTTTCAGCGTCTTGTAATGCTTGAGAACCTCCCACAAGCCAACCACTGCATGCTGGGTCAGATCAATGGAAAGCACAGCTCCCTCTGCCTCCAATCTTCCACCGCCTGCTCCAAATGCATCTATCGGAACAAGGCTCTTTTTTCGCAGCTCTCTTAGGAGTTCAGCCGCAAGAGCGTCTCCACTGGCTTCTCCAGCAATGAACATTATGGATAGGCAACTCATGCACCTGCTGTTCTGTTCATCTTCTCCTGAATTTGCCGAGTAATCTCAAAAGCCAAATCTAAAGCTCTGCACGCAGATTCACCCGAGACGACCGGGGCGCAATGTGTTTTAACACATTCGACAAAGCTCGCCAGCTCCAACTTCAAGGGTTCCTCTCTTTCAATCGGAGCCGGCTCTCGCACAATCTTCTTCCCGGCATACTCACTCACAATAGATGAATTGCTCAAAGAAGGGGTCGCGGCTGCTAAAAGTTTTTTGAAAACACTCGATTCCTTCTCATCTTCTCTTGCCATCCGATAGACGTACCCTTTTTGTTGACGATAATCCAAAGAAAGATAACAAGGAGTTTCTCCCCCACTGAAAACTCGAATTTTACGCATCCGCTCCGGGCTCACCCGGCTGGCTGTCATGTTGGCAACGCACCCATTCGCAAAGTTGATACGCGCATTCACAATATCCTCAGATTGGCTCAGAACAGGAATACCAACTGCATCTACATGCGACACAGGAGACTTCACAAAAGCCAATACAACATCCAAGTCGTGGATCAACAGGTCCAGCGCCACACCAATATCAGTACTACGAGCGGGGTAAGGGCTCAAGCGGTGTGTCTCGATAAAGCGCGGATCAGGGGCGGCTTTTTGCAGATAACCAAAAACGGGATTAAAACGCTCAACATGCCCTACCTGAAGCACGCAACTGCGGTCCTGAGCTAATGTAACCAATTCATAAGCCTGATCAGCTCGGTCACACATCGGTTTTTCCACCAAGACATGTTTGCCGGCTCGCAAGAGGTTTTTCGCCAAATCAAAGTGAGTCACTGTCGGGGTAACGATGCTCACCGCATCACAACGCTCAATCAAGTCTTCCTGGCTTGTAAAAACATTTACACATCCCAGCTTTTCACTTACAACTCGAAGCGCTTCCGTTGAAACGTCGTAGATTCCAGCAAACTCCACCCTACCCTCCGCCTCCAGCTCGGAATAAACTCTCGCATGTTCTTTACCCAAAGAACCCGTGCCCATGACTCCAACTTTTAATTTCGATCCCATATCAAATATAATATCTTCTTATAGATCAGTATTATCTATTTTTTCCTTAAGCTTCTTTAGCTTTAAAAAAGCTTTGCCGGCACTTCTACCCAGGGCCCCTCCTACTTGAGCTGCATCGGGACGTCCGACTTTTTCATACACTTGAGCTGCCAGTCCTTGTGCTTTTTCAACCTTCTCTTTCAGAGCATCTGAATCCTGATACACCGACTTACCGCGCTTCCACAAAGCCAAAGCTCTGATTCCTAATTTGATCATGTTGACGATGGACATGTGAACATTTGAATCCTATTTTTTACGTAAGCCTTACTCGACATTCTGCACTTGTTCACGAAATTTTTCCAACTCCGTCTTAAATTCTACGGTGCAGGCTGAAATAATGCTGTCATTGGCCTTGGAGGCAATCGTGTTTATCTCCCGACCCATTTCCTGTGCTAAAAAGTCCAACATTCTCCCCACGGGTTTACTCGTCTGGGTAGCATGTTTAAATTGGGCAAAATGGCTTTTAAGCCGGGTGATCTCCTCGGTGATATCACTGCGGTCCGCAAAAAAAATTACTTCCTGGATAATCTTCGGGTCTTCAGCGCTCAATGATTCTAAACCTGAACTTTGGATTCTTTTGAGCAGCGCTTTTTTATATTTTTCTGAAAGCCCTTTGCTCTCCATTTCTATCCTTTGAAGAATCTCCTTCAAGCCATCCATTCGCTTGACCAGCTCAGCCTTCAAGTATTTTCCCTCGCGCTCCCGCATGGCAATCAGCTCTTTCATCGCTTTTTTAAGCGCTTTTTCAATTAGAGGCCACCCTTCCTCAGCAGACATTCTGCTTGTTCGGTTCTCAATTACTCCAGGAAACTCCAATAGTTTTTCTAGCGGAATTTCAGAGGGTATTTTTAGCTTTTGAGCAAAAAGAGTCAGATCCTTGAGATATTGCTGTGCCACCCTTTCGTTGAATCGAATGGGGTGTGACTCTTCCATCGCTTGAATTCCAATCCGAATTGAAAGCCGCCCCCTTGAAAACAAGGGGTTAACAAACTCCCTAACCGTTGAATCAAGGCTTTCCATCCCTCCGGGCAAAGAGATCGAGAGTTCACTCTGTTTCCGATTCAGAGAATTGACATCTACAGTCACTCTGATTCCCATCTTAGAGGCTTCTCCGCCTCCATATCCTGTCATGGACTTCACTGCACCGAGAATATGTACTTTTTCGCTCGTAATATCCAGCTCAAAAGGCTCAACATTTCAGAGCAACTGAAGGGTTAGTCAGATAAAGCATTTGGCTCAACCCCAAATAAATTTTCCAACAGAAGGTAGTACCCTTTTGGCACTTCTCCATCCATTGAAGGAATTTCGCCTTTCATCGTCAAGGTTTGCCCAGTAACGGTCGTCTGAGGTTTCTGCAATTGACTCATCAGGTTTCCCTCATCAGCCACTTGGAGTACACTCAAGGCTATTTGAATCTGCTTACTGAAAGACTCGACATCTGAACCCGTTCGAAAATCAAAACAGAACTCAAGGAAACACTTATCCTTCTGCTCGAAAAGATGTAAACGGAATCTTTCAAGTTCTTTAATTGCTTGAGACACGCCCATCGGTAAGGCCAGCATATCCCCGAGTTGTTGGTCAAAAACTAATTCAATATAGCACCCCTTCGAAACAGGCATTTTTTCCAGCAAAGGGGCCAAATTCTCGCTTTTACGCAGTGCAGACTCCAGCTTCTCCTTATTTTGGCTGACATAAACAACATCGTGCTTAAGTTCTGCAAAGTAACCATAACGAGCCGGCGCTTCTCTATCCGCCTCGAAGCTCTCCCGAATTTTTTTTAGCCTCTGAGCCGAAACTGGCTTAAAAAGATAAACCTGTTCAGAGTGGTTCGTGTATACCCCATCTCCAAAATAGGTAATAGAACCCATGCTTTCAGGAGTCCACTTAACATTGGGAGATACAATGGTGCCGTAAGCCTCCAACATCGGAGTGATCCAAAGCTTTTTCAGTTCCTGGCCGTTCTTTTCTTGTAAAGCTTGCTGAACGTTCACATGAACCAAATATCGAACGTTCTTCGGCAATAACGGAACTAAGCGGGCAAGAGAAAAATCAGACGAGTAGTTTTCCAACTGAGTTTGTCCGTTCAGGACGCAAACCACAAAAAAGAAAAGCAGAGTGACAAAAACTCTAATTGGTTTTAATGCGTTCAAAGATGTTTTTTAAGAGGGCAGCACCTTGCATCTGAAGTGGACACACCTCTTCAAATACTCATCTCAGGACTATAGTAAAGCATGCACCCGCAATTAATGCAGTTGGTGATTTCGTCGGAACGGCAACTCAATATTAGCTGTTGCGGAAGTTTGATATGGCACCCTCCACAAGAACCACCATCCACACCCACTAAAACGTGCCCGCGCTTATTCGCAAACATCCGTTCATAGACAGCTCTCAATTTTGGTTCCACCAAATCAGCAATTTCACTTCTTTTTACTTTTCGCTCTTGAACTTCTCGCACATGACTCTTCTTGATGTCATCCAGAGACTGGATACGCTTTTTACAGTCTACTTCTACTGACTCATTGGCCACTAGAGCCTTCTGATACTTTTTGCGAGTCTGGTCCTCAGAGTCCATCTTTTCCAGAACCTTCGTTTCAAGTTCGCTGATATTCTTGCGTGTGGTTTCTATCTGGGATTGGAAAGCACGGTATTCTTCGTTCTTTTTTGTTTGAAGTTGTTGAGTGGCATACTTGTCGGCCATTGCCTGCAGTTGGGCTATCTGAGATTCCAGCCCTTTTCGCGCAACTTCGAGCTGTACCCACGCCTGTTTAAGCGCTTCGGCTTGTTCCCTGCCTTGAAGTACTTTAGCTACCAACTCTGCACGCTGTGGAGCCCACGAATTTAACTCGCTTTCCAACCGCATTGTATCCAAGTCCCACTGCTGCAATTGCAATAGGAGGCCTAAGTCCTCTCTCATAGGAGGGCAATTCTAGTGGTAGAACCGACAAAGAACAACCTCTTTTCCAAAAAAGAACGTTCTTCGGTTAATTTCCAGCTCTCTTGCACTGCTTCTATTGGCGTTCTTTCAGGGGTGGGCATGGAGTCAGACGATTGCCCACATAGACTTGGCGAGGACGATAGATGCGAGTCGAGGCATCTTCACGTACTTCTCTATAATTGGCAATCCAACCTGGCATTCTACCAATAGCAAAAATAACCGTGAACATTTCTTGGGGGATACCAATTGCTCTCATAATGATACCGCTATAGAAATCCACGTTGGGGTAGAGCTTTCTCTCAACAAAATAAGGGTCAGAGAGGGCCTTATCTTCCAAGCGTTTTGCTATATCCAAAAGTGGATCATCCCGATGCAAATGACCTAATAATTCATCACAACATCTTTTGATGATCTTAGCCCGTGGATCATAGTTTTTGTAAACGCGGTGCCCAAATCCCATCAGGCGCTTGCCTTCACGCCGATCCTTCACGGCCTCCATGAACTTGGTCCCATCATCTCCACTCTTTTCTATCTCTTCGAGCATCTCTATAACGGCCTGGTTGGCACCTCCGTGACGAGGCCCCCACAAAGCGCAAACCCCGGCCGCTGCACTCGCAAAAAGGTTTGCATGAGAAGACGCCACCATTCTTACTGTCGAAGTCGAACAATTTTGCTCGTGATCGGCGTGGAGAGTAAAAATCATGTCCAGCGCACGAATGGCCTCCGGCTCCATCTCATAATCCTGATAGGGCTCCGAGAACATCATGTGCAAAAAATTGGCCGTATAGCGGTAAAAGGGCTTCGGATAAATAATGGGTAAGCCGCGTGACTTCCGATAAGAGAAGGCTGCTATCGTACGAACCTGTGCAATCAATCGAGCCGATTGTATTTCATAGGATTCCTGAGTATTGGGATCAGCCAGCTCCGGGAAGAAACAGCTGGAGGCATTGATCATGGCTGAAAGAATAGCCATGGGGTGGCTGGTGGATGGAAAACCCTCAAAGTGTATTTTTATATCTTCATGGATCATTTGATTTCGGGTCAAAAGATCTGAAAAAGTTCTTAATTGAGAGGGATTTGGAAGATATCCCATTACAAGAAGATAAGCTACTTCAATAAAAGAAACCTTTTCCGCCAGCTCTTCAATAGGAATACCCCGATAGCGAAGAATCCCATTTTCCCCGTCTATGTAGGTTATGGCACTTTGGCAAGAGCCTGTATTCATGTAGCCTTCATCCAGGGTGATATAGCCGGTCTGAGCGCGAAGGCTGGAAATATTGATCGCCTTCTCGTTCTCACTCCCCACAACACAGGGAAACTTATACATTTTGCCATCCAACTCTATCTTCGCCATTTTGTCCATATGCATAATTATTCTATTCGAACAAATCCCAGACTTTTTTACATCCGGGTATCACTCTGTAGGAAACTGTTTCGTGAAAGTCCTTTAATGTTTACACCACCATGCGTGCAGAAATTAAAAAGAAATCATGAGATCATAGTCCCAAAAAGCAAAAAAATCTCTCGTAGCATTCCGCTTCCTGCCAAACTCGCCCCACCCTACATCGGAGCACCGGCATTCTGCCACAAACAAAGATAGGAAAACAAAAAAAAATTGCTGCTCCCTCATTTTTAGTGCCATAATCCCTGCGTGTTGTGGATCGGATTGTTTGTGAATGCGGTTGCTGTTGTCCTGGGGATCGGAGTCGGCCGACTATACCAATGGAACATATCCAAAAAGGCTCAGGTTTCTCTCCTTTCATTTTTAGCAGCGCTGTTGATCTTCTCTGCCCTAAGCAATGGCTTTTATCTTTTTAGCCAATTTGCAATACTCCCCCTTCTCAAAGCACTTTTTGTTTCATGGGCTTGCCTGGTAATCAGCTCAATCGGATTTCGCAAATCTCCATTGCATCGGTTTTTTTCTGCTTACACCAAATCAGCACAGGAGTCCATCTCAGACAGCAGTTCAGCTCTAAACAATTGGAAGAAAGCCATCCGGATCGGCTCCGCTTTTTATGCACTTTCTCCTTTGAATTTTATTGCATGTGCGTTGGTCGGAATTTATTCGCAAACTTCCGAGTCATGGGTATTGATTCCTTTTATCGTCAAGGCTCTTTTTGATTTTATTGGCAGCCTCTCATTTTCAAATTCTTTGGGAATCAGTTCCTTAGCCATCGCTATCCCGACTGCAGCCTCTCAAGTTCTCCTGGTTTGGATATTTGCTCAAGCTGCATATTTGTCTTTTGAAACAGATGCCCCGATGAAGATGTGTGCAACAGCAATCACGGTACTCTATCTCTGCCTCCACAGTGCAATTGTCCTTCTGGGATGGAATAAATCTGTGAAACTCTTCCCCTATACGCCTGCACTTTTGCTGGCACTGATATTCGACCTCCTCCTTTTCTAAACGAAAAGGAGAATAAAAAGAGGCTGAAAAAAGGGATAAAAGTTCTTCGCTACCACTCCAGAACGATCGCTCCAGTCGTGAACCCTGAGCCAAACGCCACCAAAAGCAGTTTGTCCCCACTGTGAACCGTCCCGGTTTCAATGGCTTCATCCAGCGCAATCGCCACAGAAGCGGCCGAAGTATTGCCATATTTATTCACATTAACAAACACCTGTTCTTCTTTAAGTCCAAGGCGCTCGCCCACTGCTTTAATAATCCGCAAATTGGCTTGATGGAAGATAGCTAATTTTACATCCTCTACTGAGCATCCTGCTCGTTCTAAGGCTGCTCTGCCACAATCCACCATAGAGCTGACAGCACACTTAAAAGTCTCTTTGCCCTGCATCCTCATATAATGCAGGCGTGCATCCAGGGTTTCTTGAGAGGCAGGGGTACGACTACCGCCCGCAGGAACTTGAAGCAAATCCGCTTTGGAGCCATCCATTTGAAGAACACAGGATAAGAAGCCTTTCGTCTTTGAATCGGCCCTGCTCAAAATGGCCGCACCGGCTCCGTCACCGAAAAGGATGCAGGTGTTACGATCTTCCATATCGGTAATTGAAGTCAACTTTTCAGCACCTATCGCAAGGATATTTTTATAATATCCCGTGGCAATAAACTGGCTCCCGACCTCCATGGAATAAAGGAAACCGGCACAGGCTGCCTGCAAGTCAAATCCCGCTGCTCTTGTCGCTCCTAAATTGTGCTGAATACGCGCTGCCGTAGAAGGGAAAATATGATCCGGTGTCACTGTTGCCACAATGATAAGATCAATTTCTTCGGGGCTAATCCCGGCCCTCTGGATTGCTTTTTTAGCAGCCGCAGTTCCCATATCCGAAGTGCACTGGTCTTCTGCAGCAAAACGCCGCTCTTTAATACCCGTACGAGCCACAATCCATTCATCATTCGTATCAATGAGCTTTTCCCAATCGGTATTAGTGACGACTCGCTCTGGGAGATAGGAACCGGTACCTGCTATTCTACAAGAATATAATTTCTTCAATCCCTCTGGTTTGATCTCATTCATGTGGCATTTGATATTTATATTTGCGCAAAACCGCTACTTAAAACAATCACCTCAAGTATCATTTCATTCACTGCACTTGAAGGGTCTTATCCGCATCTGCTACTTCATCGATAATAATTTGATTAATGTTTTGATGGGCCGCATTTGCACCAAGTCGAATGGCATTAAAAATAGCCCTATCCGTGGCAGAGCCATGAGCTTTCATGACGACTCCGTTCAACCCTAAAAGCGGGGCGCCCCCCGTGTTTTCAGGATCCAGACGGCCCTTAATCGATTTGAAAGCACCTTGAGCCAGCATTGCACCAATGACACGAGTAGGACTGCGGGAAATTTCGTGCTTAATCCAGTTCAAAAGGTGTTGACCAAAGCTTTCGCAGGTTTTTAAAACGATATTACCGATAAAACCGTCACAAACCACCACATCCACGTTGTTATCGAAAAGGTCATGCCCTTCAATATTTCCGATGAAGTTAATAATCTGTGCTTCATCGACTTTGGAGAAGAGATTGAACGCACTCCGGGTGAGCTCATTTCCCTTGAGGTCTTCGGTCCCAATACTTAATAATCCCACACGTGGCTTGGCATAGCCTAGCACTTCCCGGGAATAAACGCTCCCCATGATGCCATATTGCAAAAGCTGATGGGGGCGTGAATCAACAAAGCCCCCCGCATCCAGGAGGACAAAGGAGTTGTTTTGTGCCGGGATCACCGCAGCAATCGCAGGGCGGTCAATCCCTTTGAGTGGACGTAAAGCAATGTGTGCAGAACTCACGACACCTCCGGTGTTACCCGGTGAAATCAGAACCTGCGCTTCACCTTTTTTGACAAGCTCAACCGCACGGGCAATAGAGCTATCTTTTTTACGTCGTAACGCTTCTACAGGTTTATCCTCCATGGTGAGCACCTGCGACGCATGCCTGATCTCCAAACGAGGATCGAAACACTGGTTGCTAACGAGCTCCTTTTCCAAAATCTTCTGGTCTCCGACCAGATAAACCTTGGAGATGGAATAAACCTCCCTGAGCGCGCGCAAGACTCCTCGGACCACAACACCAGGTCCGTGATCCCCACCCATTGCATCAACTGCGACACGCATAATAAAACAGACAAGCGGGATGCGACTTTCGCACTTCGCACTCCCGCATTTGTGCCAAACAACTTTTGGCGCTTAGCCGATGGGTGATACGGTGACTACCTGACGCCCTTTATAATATCCGCACGAAGGACAAATCCTGTGAGAAAGATAGGGTGCCGCACATTGCGGACAGACCCCCAATTGAGGGAGCTTCATTACGCTGTTATAAGCGCGGCGCATACGTTGACGGCTATGAGACGGTTTCCTTTTTGGTACAGCCATATATACTCTTTATCTTATCTAATCCAACTTTAACTTATCTAGTTCTGCCCATGCGGCCGAGGAATTTTTCGATTCAGCACAGGCGCCCCTTTTACTACCTTTTCGCGACGGCATCTGGGGCAGCCGGTCGCATTCTTCATCGCACAGCGGATGCTGCGGATACGCAAGGAGGATATCTTCTCTTATGTGGTGAGTCAAGTCTATGCTATCATCTTTTATTTCAATCTTCTCTTCTCCCTCCAAAGCCAAGAGCTCGTCAAAATCTAATTTGACAGGCTTTCTGAAATAATTCAGACAACGCACGCACTCGCAATTTAGCACGAATTGGATTGTCCCCCTTACCAATACAAAGCTTTCCTGTAAACTCGCCTGAAGAGAATACTGAACTGGCTCCTGCAACTGGATGCACTCGTCATCTTGAGGTAAATCCAGCTCTTTGGGGGCAAGATTTCCCTCTAAAAGGAGATCTTCCTTTTCCAATTTCTTCAGGTTAACCCGAACTGACGTGACAATCATTTCCTCTTTCACAACAGTTTCTTTATGAGTTCTCTTTTAACATGAGGCGGTACAAACGAGTCCACATCTCCCCCCAGCCGAGCGACCTCTTTCACCAGACGAGAACTGATAAAAGTATGGTCTTCCGAGGGAACCAGAAAAAACGTTTCAATGTCTCCGCCCAAGCGGCGATTCATCAGCGCCATCTGAAATTCATACTCAAAATCACTGACAGCCCGAAGACCGCGAACAATTACTCCCGCTCCCCTTTTGTGTGCATAGTCAATCAAGAGCCCACTAAGAATATCGGTCTCCACATTGGCAAAATTCTTGAGAGCCTTTTCCACCATGAGCCTTCTTTCCTCAAAGGAAAAGCAGGGAGTTTTAGCGTCATTGTTGGCCAAAGCGACGATTACTCTGTCAAAAATTCGGGCCGCACGCTCTATTACATCAATATGCCCATTATGGATTGGGTCGAAACTACCCGGATAGACTGCTATGGCCATGATTCACACCTTTCAGCCGGGGAGTCACTCCCCGGCTACAAATCAAAGCTAACCTTTCCGAGAGAAATTGACAAACCATTTCACAGTTAAAACATCCATTTTTTTCTCAATACTCACACCCTCTCGAGGTGGAGTTTTTCCGGAACTGAGGCTCTTATGGATTGCTTGGCGTTTGTATTGTTCCCACACAGAAAATGCTTCAAAAAATTGATTTATTGTCCTCTGGGGGCTCCGCTTTAACCCGAAACAAGATTCACCCTCTGACAAAAATGCGCGCTTTTGAGGCAATGCATATCTTGTTTTTTCTTGTTTTCATATTGCTATTCTTTCACAATGGGAAGAGAGTGCGGGGTGGAAATAGTTTCTCAAAATCAGGCACTCCGTAAAATTACATTTATGGAAAATATTCAATCTCCTAAGTTTGGCTTCATTTCGTTTCGGTGGAAGCCGGCTCTCGCTGTCCTTCTTACAGCTATTGGTGTTTCTTGTACTCATGCCGCGCAATCTTACACAGCGGATATTATTGTCTATGGAGACACATCTGCTGCGGTTGTGGCTGCTGTTCAAGCCAAGAAGGAAGGTAAAAGCGTTATCCTGGTAGCCCCTCAAACACATTTGGGCGCGATGACTTCTGCCGGGCTGGGATTCACCGATTCGGGCAAAGCCTATACCATTGGCGGAATGTCCAAGGAGTTTTACCATCGGGTTTGGCTCAAGTACCAGAAAGACTCCGCTTGGAATTTACAAAAACGGAGCGAGTTCAATGCCCAAGGTCAGGGAACGGCAGCCATCAACAATGAAACTCAAACCATGTGGGTCTTCGAGCCCAAAGTGGCCGAGAGTATCTATGATCAATGGTTGGAAGAATACGGTATTCCGGTTTATCGAAATGAAAAGCTGAATCGAGAGAAAGGTGTTCGTAAGTTGGGAAAAAGAATCACCTCCATTCAGACTTTGAGCAAAAAGAGGTTCAGAGGGAAGATGTTTTTGGATTGCACGTTTGAAGGAGACCTGATGGCTGCGGCGGGTTGCGAATACTACGTGGGCAGGGAGGCAAACTCTCAATATGGGGAAGACTATAATGGGGGCCGTACTACGCTTGAATACAACGGCCATCACTTTAAATCCAAAATATCGGCTTATAAGGCCCCCGGGGAACCTTCAAGCGGCTTGCTCAAGTTCATCAGGCCCGATCCTCTCACCCCAGAAGGAGAGGCCGATAAACGGGTCCAGTCTTATTGCTACAGAATGTGTCTGACCGATTACGAGCCCAACCGTCTACCTATCACCAAACCTGAAAATTACTCCCCCGAGGATTATGAACTCTTTGCCCGCTACTTTGCATCCGGGGAAAAACCTCCGGTTATGACCACTTCCCGAATGCCCAATTTCAAAACTGATTCCAATAATCACGGTGCCTTCAGTTTGGATTTCATTGGCATGAATTATGAATACCCCGAAGCCAGTTATGAAGAGCGTCAGAAAATCATGGATGCGCACCGACAATATCAGTTGGGACTCCTCTATTTTCTTCAAAACGATCCCCGGCTCTCTGATGAAATCCGTGAGCGTTGGCAAAAATGGGGCCTGCCCAAAGATGAGTTTACCGATAACGATCACTGGCCGCACAACCTCTATATTCGAGAAGCAAGAAGGATGATCGGCCACTACGTCATGACTCAGGCTGACTGCCAGAGCAAGGTCAAAACACCTATGTCGGTTGGAATGGGCTCCTACACCCTTGATTCTCATAACACACACCGCTATGTTACAGACGATGGATATGTCCAGAATGAGGGTGATGTCGAGGTGCGACTGAACGGACCATACCAGATAGCCTATGGAGCTCTCATTCCACAAAAGAAGGACTGCAGTAATCTTTTGGTACCTGTCGCATGCTCAGCATCTCACATTGCTTTCGGCTCAATCCGAATGGAGCCAGTCTTTATGATCTTGGGTCAATCGGCTGCGACAGCTGCCTCTCTGGCAGTGGATTCAAAAAAAACCGTGCATGAGATAGATTACTCGATCCTAAGGGAGAAGCTCCTCAAGGATGGACAAATCCTTGAAATTGAATCAAAATAATAAAGTATAAGATGCCGATTTACGAATTCACCTGCGGAAACTGTTCGCAACAGTTTGAGCTTCTGGTTTTTCACAAAAAACTAGATCAGTTGAAATGTCCTTATTGTGGAGCTGGCAAAGTTGAAAAAAAATTTTCCACCTTTAGCTCTGTTTCGAATCGTCATCATTCATCCCCTTGTGCCGGAGGGAGTTGTCCTTTCCCAAATGCGATGGCACAAGGCGGAGGCGATTGCGCAGGTGGGTGTTGCTGCCACTAATCTGCGCAGGCAGATAATTTTGCATAAGAATTTGAAGGACAAAATGTTTTATCTCATTTCCCGTTTTTATTTATTACATATTTGTAATTCTTTTGTAAGGATTATGAAAGGTGTATCTGGTACCATGGTTTTGAGTGAGAGAGAATCTCTCCACTTTCGAAGGGAGGATTCGCTTCTCAACCATCACAAATGGGTTAAATAGAGAAAGTGTTTAATATATATGCGCAGAAACATAATTAGAAAAATCAGTAGATGGGTGCTTCCTCTTGCAGCATGCGCCATTATTGCAATTGCTGCAGTCAAAGCAACCGAAGCAAAACAAAATCTGGAATTTGACGCAGATCGCACACCGATTACCCGAAATGAAGGAGTATATCTCTCCTACTCTTCCGTGGTTAAAAAGGTAAGACCTTCCATTGTCAGCATATCCACCAGCAAAACGATTCAGTCTCACAGTACGTTTGGCGATGGGATGGCCCCGTTTGGCGATGATCTTTTCCGCCGCTTTTTCGGAGATCGAGGTTTTGGTTCTCCTCAGCAACAGACTCCGCAAAAGCGGACTGGGCTTGGTTCTGGGGTTATAGTCTCAAAGGATGGGTACATTCTTACCAACAATCATGTCGTAGATGGGAGCGAAGAGATTAAGGTCACCTTGAATGGAAGCGATAAAGAGTACGACGCAAAAATAGTAGGCGCCGATTCTCGCTCAGATATCGCCGTACTGAAGATAGAAGCTGAAAACCTTCCGGTCGCCACTCTGGGCGATAGCGATCTGGTTGAAGATGGAGACGTTGTATTAGCTTTTGGCAATCCCTTTGGAGTCGGCCAAACGGTGACCATGGGAATCGTAAGCGCTACTGGCCGCAATAACCTCGGCATCGAAGAATATGAGAACTTTATACAAACCGATGCAGCGATTAACCCGGGCAATTCCGGCGGAGCTTTAACTGACGCTGTTGGGAGGGTTATTGGTATCAACACAGCCATTTATTCCCGCACTGGTGGTTCCCTGGGAATAGGGTTTGCAATTCCAATTAACATGGCTGAGAACATCGTAAAACAAATCGTCACGAGCGGTAAAGTTATTCGAGGCTACCTCGGCGTGACACTCCAAAAGCTGACGGACGATCTGGTTGAGGGGTTTGAGCTCAAAGGCAAATCCGGAGCGTTGGTTACTGAAGTTCGAGAAGGTTCTGCCGCTGAAAAAGCCGGAATTAAAGCGGGAGATGTTATCATCGCTGTCAACGGTAAAGAAGCTAAAGACAGCGCTTCTTTGGGATTAATGGTTGCTGGCTTAGCGCCCGGAGAATCAGCTACTGTCCGTGTTATTCGCGATTCCCAGGAAAAAGATATCACCGTTGTGTTGGATGAATGGCCTGAAGGACTCGACCGATATGGTTCTTCAGGTTCTTCCCCGGCTTCCCCCACAGGAGGCATCATCAAAGGAGTCGGACTCAAAGAAATTACTCCCGATTTGCGAAGTGAGATGCAAATTCCTGATAAGATCACGGGTGTTTTTGTCAGTGAAGTGGATCCAGAGTCTGCTGCCTCAGGAAGCGGTTTGATGGTGGGTGACGTCATTATGGAATGCAACGGAAGGTCCACCAAGACAATTGAAGAGCTTAAGTCAGCCTTGGCTGCCAAAAATCTGAGGACCCGACTGTTGGTTTACTCCCAATCAAGAGGTGTAACTCGATTTGTAATCCTCAAAAAATAGCACCATGCTTTTTCATAGTTAGTTGTTAGTGTTCATAAACAAGTAATCATCATATAGGTTCATAGCATACCGGGGCGATTCTCAAAAAGGAAAGCCCCGGTTTTCAAAGCAAACACCTGTCCTCTGTGTTAGACTGAAGTCCCGCAGCGGACAGTTTTTGAGCCAAATAGAAAAAATAAAAATCAACACAAGAGGAACCGGATAAAACCACGCGCGGCAGACTCACCGCTCTTGAAGCTTCCCAGCCCTTCTATTCTGTGCTAACCTCCTGGCGGATTGTTGAGTGGTATCGACAAATAGTAATGTGTAATGTGAATCAAAAGCGGTTAAAACTGGGGGTATTAGGCTCTGGGAAGGGCTCTAATTTTGTTGCTATTGCCGAGGCAGCGCGAAGTGGCGAGATACCAGTGGATATCGTTCTGGTCATGTCTGATTCTCCTGATGCAGGGATTTTAGATAGAGCAAAATCTTACGGCATAGCCTCCAGGTATCTTTTCCCGGGAAATTCTAAAACCCGATTAGAAGCGAAAGAGGAGCAAAACTACATCACGGCGCTGAAAGAAGCAGGCGCTGAGTGGATTGCTCTGGCGGGTTTTATGCGCATCCTGAAAAAAGATTTTCTCGATGCCTTCCCTGAAAAAGTCATCAATATTCACCCCTCCCTTCTCCCTATGTTTCCCGGGCTGTGTGCTTGGAAGCAGGCCATTAATTACGGCGTAAAAGTCACTGGAGTGACAGTTCACTACGTGGATTCAGGAATAGATTCTGGACCTATTATTGCCCAACGAGCCGTCCCTGTCAAAAAAGATGATACACCCGAAACACTTCACCAGCGCATTCAAATTGAGGAGCACAAACTATATCCAGCTGTCCTCAAAGAATTAGCCCTCGGTGAAAAAGGGAAATATACTCTCACATGATTTGTCTGTTTTCATTCAGATTTTCACTTCTGAACCACTCAGGCGTTCTTGGAGTTTTTCACTATCAATAGTCTATTCAGTAAGTGAGTTCTATTTTTAAATGGTTTAAGTCTGCTGATAGCAGGTTAGAGAGTGGAGGTCGTTTTGGCCCTTACCGTCTACACGAACTGGTCAATGAAGGCGGCATGGCGCAGCTGTGGCTGGCATCAAACAATCGCGAGGAAACTTTTGCGCTCCGAATAGCCCTTCCATCTCTCTCCTCTATAAATCGCAAACGGTTCGTTCAAGGGTGCGAAGCTCTATCAAAAATCCCCTCCCATCCCAACCTCATTCAATATTTTGATCATGGGAAATGCGACCAAACTCCTTATCTGGCGATGGAGTATATAGAAGGAGCTAACATTCGCGAGCTTCTCGCTGTAGAGGATGAAATCTTAGTGCTCAAGATATGGGAAATTCTTTTTGGCAGCGCATCTGCTCTTGAGCACATTCATGACCACGGTTTCCTGCATTTAGATTATAAACCAGAAAATATCGTGATATCCAGGGGGGGTACCCCTAAATTGATCGATTTTGACCTTTGCGTCCGTAAACCAACAAAGCCCATCGTTCTTAAGCCGGCAGGCACTCCTTCCTACATGGCTCCAGAAATACTCCTTAAAAACCCGGCGGATCAGCGTAGTGATATTTTCGCTTTTGGAGTCCTGGCTTACGAGCTTTTCACTCACCGACGTCCTTTTGTAGGCGATTCATCTGAAGAAGTGCTTCGAAAAATGCTCGACCCCAAAACACCTCTGATTCCTCCTTCTGAATACAATTCCGACATATCCAGCGGTCTGAACCGTGTTATTTTAAAGTGCCTGGAGCGTAATCCCGATAAACGCTACCCCCATATGTCAGTTGTCATTCGTGATCTCCAAGATGCGCCTTAATCTTCTACATGAACAGGAATTCCAACTTCGATATACGAGACCAAAGTCTCGGCGTCCCAGTTGGATAACCGGATGCACCCGATAGAGCCGGTGATTCCAATTTTTTCAGGCTCTGGAGAACCGTGGATTCCATAACCTTTCTTACTGAGGCCGATCCAAACTTTTCCCACTGGATTATTGGGGCCCGGAGGTAAAATAAGTTCTTTTCCCAATGCTTGAGCTTCTATTGAATTGGGGAAATTCTGAGGACTGAAACGATAAGCTGGGTTCTTCTTAATGCTGATAACTGTCCATTGGCCTCTGGGGGCTTTGTCACTCTGTCCGGCAATGCTGCAGGGACAATAAAAAAGAACTTCCCCTTTCTTCCCCATCAGCGATAGCGAGCGCTTTTGCAAAGAAATAACTATTTTCTCAGGTTTTCCCTCCAACTTGGGTAACCATACGTAGGGCACAAGAAGAGATGTCCCCTCGCCTACGTCACTCCACTCAATCTGAGGATTCATGCGCCTGATCAGGTCCTGAGATGAAAAGGAGCGTTCCGCTACCAGCTCCAAAATATTTTCAAAATCCAAACGCTTTTCCTGGGATTTGGATAACCAACCTTCCGGGATTTTCATCAGACATTCCCTATCTAACCGACTCACCGTGTATTGTGCAAAAACAGGTTCATAAATGTGAAGGACCTGACGAGTTGATAAATCCATTTTACCTGTTACATCCAGACCATATTTTTTTTGAAAAATAGAAACGGCCTTGCTTGTCTGTGCCCCATCAAATCCATCCAGCACCCCAGGAGATATTCCCAATCGCACCAGCGCAATCTGGGCCTCCAACATATTTCTAACTTCTCTGGATGAATGTAATGGCGTTAAAGCAAGGTCAGCATCCTCTTTGGCAAAAGCTTCGAAGAATACGAACAAAGCCGCCAAAAACATGACCAACGACAATCGCCTTAGCATCTCTTAACAGGTCTTTGGGCCTGGGACTCTAACCAGTCGCAGGCAATAGGCAATATTTGAGACCAGTGGAAACTTTTTGATCGTTCCCAAGCAGCAACGCGGATCCTATTATAAAACTCCTCGTCCTTCAACCTCTCCAAAAGGCAAGAAGCCAGTGACTCTGGACTCTCTTCTTCAGATACGAGCCCTGTTTGATTTTTTAACGTGCTTTCCGTCAGCCCCTCTGTGGGATAAACAGCTGCAGGAGTCCCCATCGCATTGGCCTCAATCACGTTAAGCCCCCATCCTTCCCGCACGGATGTATGTAAAAGGAAGTGTGAGTCCCGCAACAATTCATTCTTTTCAGGCTCTGAGAGGTATCCGACAAATTGAACCAAACCTTCAAGCTGATGCTCGGAAACAAAACGCTTCAAATCCTGTAAGCTATCACCTGTGCCTGCTATCTTAAGCGTCGCGTTCACCCCTTTTTGTCTAAGAATATGAGTTGTCCGAATCGCGTGGTCCACACGTTTGTTAGGGGCTAGACGGGAAACAAAGACCAACCTCAATGGCTCCTCTTTTAGAAATTTGCGAGGAAGTTCTTCCAAGGCCTGTGTGTCTACACCATAAGGAATACGGGTAATTGAGCGTACACCGTTTTTTTTCAGGGCGCGTTCAGTCGATTCGCAAGCCGTCCAAAAAGGAACGTTTCGATACAACCATAACATCAAGCGTTCCTGCTGAGGGCCTACCATTCCGACAGGAGCTCTCCAGCCGTTGTAGAAGGTTTTCCAAATGGACCCCAAAACCTCGTGTATATAAGCAATACAGCGCGTCTTACACCACCAAGGAGCATACCAAGGGACGCCATGATGCTGGTCTATCACTAAATCAAAAGATGACTGGCTTCGATACCATTTGTGAGCGCTGATTGCTCGGCTCAGTATGTTCCTCCCGCCTCGCACCACCGTTACCCCTTCGATGACCTCCTCGGGAACACAACCATCAAACTCTTCGGAAAACCAAAATACTTCATGCCCACGGCGAACCAATGCCGAAAGATAACCTTGAGTTACTCTTTCGGCTCCACCATGCTTAGGGTTTTTCATATCCCTCCAGTTAAGCATCAGGAAGCGCATCAGAAACCAAACCTTTTTCCGTTAAATAGACTCTTCCTTTTGATTAGTAGGCTTCCCTTTGGGAGATTTAGTAACCGTTGCACCCTACTCGCGGGATTCAAATTCAAAACCGACCCCTTTTTTATTATCCAGGACCAGAAACGCTGAGAATTTTCTCTTCTTTTTCTGAGAGAAAAACTCCGTCAATAAATCTGTTTTTCCCTGAGTAAGTAATTTCTGAAGCTGCTCTCGAGATACAGGCTGTCCCAAAATAACTTTCCCGGTCCGAAAATTGCATTTTTTCCCTTTTTGGGCCTGACTGTTTTCGCAGAGATAGGTATCGTCCGTCTCGAAAACATTTCCTCCGCATTTAGGGCATACTCCCATCGGTGTTAAACCTGAAAAGTCTATTTCTTTTTTCTCTATTTTGTTCTCAGACTCCCCTGAATCAGCGTTCTGTTTCTGAGCAGTAGTTGATTTTTGCTTTGAAGATTTGGTCCCCTTTGCACCCCGCTCACGAGGCTCAAATTCAAAGCCGACGCCCTTTTTATTATCCAGAACCAAAAATGCTGAGAATTTTTTCTTCTTTTTCTGAGAGAAAAACTCTGTCAACAAATCTGTTTTACCCTGATTAAGTAATTTCTGAAGCTGCTCTCGAGATACAGGCTGCCCCAAAATAACTTTCCCGGTCCGAAAATTGCATTTTTTCCCTTTTTGGGCCTGACTGTTTTCGCAGAGATAGGTATCGTCCGTCTCAAAGATATTCCCTTTGCATTTAGGACACACACCCATCGGTGTTAAGCCTGAAAAATCTATTTCTTTTTTCTCTGTTTGACGTTCATTATCTCCAAAATCGAAGTCCGCCTTCCATTCTTCTTTATTGAGCTTCAATGAGGCAGAAAAAGGACGGCCCATCTTGCTGACAAATCCATCCAGAGGTCCAATTTGCCCAGCCCTGAGAAGTTGCACAAGTTCCTCGCTACTAATTCGTCGTCCCGCCATTACTTTCCAGACTGTAAACTGGCATTCTTCGCAATGATACTTTCTATAGACCTCGACTATTCTGCCTCCACAACGCGGACAAGGTGTCTCTATTGGTGCAAAATGGACTGGTATTTCTTCTTCGAATCCACGCACCTTATCCACGATGGATGAAGTCATTGAGCGGATCATCTCCATGAATTCTTCCCGAAGCAATCGACGCTGCTCAACCTGCTTCAACTTAAACTCCCAATCGCCAGTCAGCTCAGGGCTACACAACTCGGGCAGTTTCAAACCACGCAGGAGGGTAATCAGATCAAATGCTTTTAGAGTAGGAATAATCTCTTTACCCAAACGTTGTATGTACGTTTCAGTGATGAGCCCCTCAATGATGGATGCGCGAGTCGCAGGCGTCCCTAATCCCTTTTCGTTCATGGCATCCCTCAATTCCTCATCTTCAACGAACTTACCGGCTGTCTCCATCGCTGTCAGGAGGGTAGCTTCAGAAAAACGTGCAGGCGGTTTTGTTTCGCAAGATTTCAGTTCTAACTCATCTGTACTCACCCTTTCCCCAGGCAAAACCGGAGGTAAACTCGGGTTCTCAGCGTTCTCAGATGCCTGGCATCCATAGACAGCTGTCCAGCCCGGAGAAAGCAAGACCCGCCCTTCTGATTTGAAAAGGTGTTCACCCACGTGGGTTGTTCTATTCGTTATCAAATATTCAGCCGCGGGGAAGAATACAGCCAGAAAACGGCGCGCCACCAAGTCATAAATCTTCCAATCATCGCCATCGAGTTTTTTAATTACACCTGTTGGGATGATCGCGAAGTGGTCAGAAATTTTGGAATTATTAAAAATCCTCTTGTTCGGATGTATCCAATTCGAATCTAAAATTTGTCCGGCCAATTCCGAAAAATCTGTCTCTTTCAAAGACTGCATAATGGAACGGACCTCTCCCAAGTAATCTTCAGGCAGAGCTCGAGAATCTGTTCGAGGATAGGTCAGCACTTTGTACTTTTCATAAAGGGCCTGGGCGATCTGTAGCGTCCTGCGGGCAGGAAAGCCATAACGAGAGTTTGCCTCCCTCTGGAGGCTGGTCAAATCAAAAAGCAGAGGAGAAAGTTCGGTCTTCTTTCTACTCTCCTCTGTAACTGTCCCGGTTTTTTCAACACATTCTTTGAGAATACGTTCGGCGTCTTCTTTGCGCCATATTCTCTGGGCTTTAGAGTCCTTATCCTCCGTGCTTTTAGAAAAATCGGGATTGAACCAAATTCCAACATATTGCCCAGCTTCGCAGCCAAAAGTCCCGTGTATTTCAAAATATGCTTTTGGGATAAAAGATTGAATCTTTTCCTCCCTCTCCACGATCATGGTCAAAGTCGGCGTTTGAACGCGTCCCACGGTCGTTTTGAGAAAACCTCCTTCGCGTGAGTTAAACGCGGTCATCGCCCGAGTTCCATTGATCCCAATTAACCAATCGGCCTCAGAGCGGCAGGCCGCAGCATCAGCCAAAGGGAGCATTTCTTCATTAGCACGCAACCGGCTAAAACCTTCACAAATTGCTGCAGCGGTCATGGATTGTAGCCAAAGTCTTTGAATTGGCAATTGGCTCTGAGAATACTGAAGAATGTATCTAAAGATAAGCTCTCCTTCACGCCCGGCATCACATGCATTAACGACTCCTGAAACGTCTTTGCGTTTCATTAATTTAATTAACAACTTGAGACGGGACTCCGCTTTTGGATGTGGCTTAAGAGAAAACGTCCTTGGAATAACCGGCAAGTTTGCCAATGACCATTTCCCTTTAGCAGGCTCGACGCCTGGTGGCGGACATATCTCCAAAAGATGGCCCACCGCTGAACTGACTACATACTTTTCACTTTCAAAAAAATCCTCTTTTTTAGAAAAACCACCCAAAGCCCGGGCTATATCCCCTGCCACAGAGGGCTTTTCCGCTATTACTAAAATCTTACCCATACTCTTCTTCTTTGTAACCCTTGTGCCATTTCAGGCATCATTTCTGATATTCAATCCTTGAAATTTATATTGATAAAAGTTCATGTGTTTAGATTCAAAAACACACTTCCCCTCCTCAGCACAACGCACTGAAAAGTCGACATAATCCGCGATCTTTTTTCCTTCTTTTCCCACAAATCTATTAAATAACCGGGCGCTTGCCAGCACCTTTTCGGGGCACAAACCTTCTAGCCTTTCCAAAAACTCGCCTTTGCTGTTTGGGTTTTAAGCCTGAATTTTGAATGGGACCAATGGTAGATCCCGGTGCAGAAGAATCTTTTTGGCTCGTAAGGAGTTGCTTTTTGAAATCATGAGATTTTTGCGAACTACCCACAACTTTTTGTTCAGGTGGCAAAGCCTTACTCAAAAAACTTCCAGAGCTGGTCTGTTGCGAATTTTTTGAAACCTTCAGGCTTTCAACTTCCTCAGTTGCGGGAAGGAAGCCCATACCTGGATGCCAATCCTGTCCGGGGGGAATAGGAGGAAGAACTTTACCCGTTTGCTTATTGCGTATTTCGATATTTCTCTCTTCTCGCCAATCGCGCCACTCGCGAGCTGCGCTGGCACCTTCCCTGCAGGTCCGGTTGTAATCCACTTCAGAGCCTTGCACTTCAGCAAACGATTCACCCTTCGAATACCGCTGCTCCGGCCGAGCCTGATGGCGAAAAAGTTGAGGTCTCAAGCGCTGGGCCTGATGTTTCGAAGGCATCGTTTGTTTCTTATGAATATGAGGCGGGCGGTTTGACGGATGAAGCTCCGCTTGAGGGCGATTCTGTGGCTTGCTTTCCTGCAAATTCTGCCGAGTTTTGAATAGCGGCTCTCTATGGCGTTGTTCACCCCGAACCTGTTCACCTTTTCGAGCGCCTTTCTGATTCCCCTGTAAGTGCTTCCCTGAAGCAGGCTGGTTGCGCCTACTCTCATGCAGATTGTTTTCTTTTGGCCTGAGAAATCGTCCTTTGCCAGCAGCGTCTCCCCGCTCCCTCTGGGGATGAGATGGATCTCTCACAACTTCCTTTTTGGAAACGGGCTCTGTGCGTCTGGAAAGCGAAGTTTCCTTTTTAAATTGCCTTGGGTTGCTCGGTTTGTTTGAAAGCCTCGGTTTTAACCTCCTACCTCCTTTGCCCCCGGCATCAGCCTCCGAAGCAACTTGGCGGGCCTCCGTCAGTGTCATCTTTTTTTTGGCTACGGCGATAGCCGCAGTCATCGTCAAACGACACTCCATAATTAAGCTTCTAACTTGGCGAGCCTCGCTCAAAGTCAGATTCTTTTCTGCGATCAAACGTTTCAGGTTAATATCCCTGTTCTCCACCAGGGCGGTATATTCTGTTTGAGTAATTTTTCCTGCCTTACATCTGCCCCAAAGCATTTGATTTAATTTCTGGGCATAAGCTTCGCTATCTAGGTCAGCCTTGGTAAATCTGGTCATATAACAACGACTTATACTGTTTTGAACAGTTTTTTTATTTCTGAAATTGCGCTATTAAGCCTCTTCTCGGAAACCGGCTCAGAGGTTCCAAGCTCTTGCGCATAACAGGAGACCTTGAACTCCTGCATCATCCAAAACAAGTTCCACAATCGACTACGAGCCTCTGGAGAAAGATCTTTTTTTCTCAGCAATTCATCCAGTTCTTTCTGCCATATCTCAACATGCTGCGACTTCTTTTGATCCTTTAAAGGATCTGCTGCAGCCCTGTCGGCACGAATAAGTAACATCTTCAAATACCGCGGCAGATGTCTTAATCGCCCTAGGGGAATATATGCTAAAAACTTCTGTGAGACCAGCATATTTAGTTCTTTTTTCAACCAGTCAATTTGTTTTGGGTAAACCAGTATCTGCTGGCGTAGCTCCAGAATCTCACGAATTAAGTCTATTAACTGAGGTAAGCCTTCACTCAACTTTCTTCGAGCACCTTCCAGAAAAGTCTCAAAATACTGACGAGTCAAACGAGGTTTTTCATCAGAATCAAAAATATAATTTCTAAGGTTGAGATAAGCCGTTTCAGCAAGTTCATCACCCGTACCCAGTGTAGAATACGAGAAACTTCGTGTGGCCATTTTATTCAAATCTCTTCTAACCCAGGAAAGCTCTTTCTGCATCACTTTTTCCGCAAGAGCGGATAGTCCGCGCATCAAGACCTTATCTCGTTCAGCGGGTGTCCGAAAAAGTCTTAAATTGACATCCCCATTCTCAACATCCAATCCCGGGAAAGCTAGGAGAGGGCCATGCTGATCTTCCTTAACCACGATACTTTCAGGTATATCCTCCCAAAGCCAATCAGCAATATCATATTTTTCCCACTTTTCGGAAAGTATCTGCCAATCTTTAACATTTTCCTTTTCAGCATGTTCCTTGATTTTGGATTGAAGCGCTCTCAGATCCACTCCGGCAAAGACTTGCTTGTTTTCTCTATTGAAAACTTCAATTTTAGGAGTCAGATAATCGGGCAACTTCGTCTCATCCCAGAAATGAGCTGGAATCTCAACGCCCCATTCTCGAAGAATAAATTCACTGGCTTGCTTTAGGCTTTCCTCGGAATTCCAACTGACAGCTTCAGCCAATCGAGAGGCTTTTTCTCGAATTGGCATGAGTCTACGCCTCAACTGCCGAGGAAGACTTTCCAAAAATTGTTCCCATCGGGCTGCGCGAAAACCTGGAACGCTCCAATCCAATTCACGCTTATCAACCATCGGCAAAAGAGACAAAGGAATCTGAAATGTGACTCCGTCCTGCTGCTTGCCCGGAGCGTAAGCATAACGTGCTCCTACCGAATATCCGCTTAAATGGATTGTGTCAGGGAACATTTCTGAATCGTAACTTTGAGCGCGCTCCCCGAGAAGATCCCTTTCCGTCGCGAAAAGAAAATCTTTCTGGTGCCGATTTTCTTTAATTATGCGATTTAAATCATGAATGGAAGAAACATCCTGAATCCGTTTGGCATAGAAAAGACATATCTCTTCATAAACGTTCACAAAACCAGCCCCTCCCTTATGCGTTTGCCATAGCTCCAATTTCTGGCAGAGATTCCGATTGTGCTCAATAAACTTCAGTTTTTCTCGAAATCCACCGTGCGATTCGCTCTGAATTGAACGGTCTCCATCATCTTCATCCGATTTCACCAATGCCTGCCTAATAAAAATATCCGTAGCTGCTTTTGAATCAATTTTGCCGTAATCAATCCAGCGTTCTTGAATAAGGAGACCGTGGGCACGGACCCGTTCTAAAACTACCACCCTCTCTTTTTTTTCATTCCAGTGTGCATCGTGATACGTTTTTTTGCAGATGTGAGGTGCGATTTCTTCCACCCACATTATGTCGATACCTGCGATTGTTCGGGCAAACAATCGAGATGTCTCCACGATTTCACCAGCAACAATCCACTCCGATTGAACTATGTTCCCCTCTGATTCGGAGTCTTGCACTTTCTTTTTTCCTTTGCCTGAGGGAGGTTTGGATTTATCAAATAAGATGGAGCCGGGAAAGAGCATTACTTCTCGATCTCCCACTGCTTTATATTGGTTTCGAGACTTGCGTTGAGCAATATGACCCAAGAGCCCAGATAGCACTGAGCGGTGAATTCCCTCTCGAACGGCTTCGCTCAACTCACTTACGGCGCGAGGGCTTTTCCTCCCCTTTGGCGAACGCTGAGGAGCTTTTCGGTCTATAGAGACACCCTCGCCCGCACCGAGTTCTGAAATGATATCTTTGAGCTGCTCATAAAGATCACTCCATTCGCGCATTCTAACAAAAGAAATAAAGCGCGCCCGACAAAACTTGCGGACTTGATTTTCGGTGCGAAGCTCCTGCCATGCAGTACGCCAAGCCTTCCAAACATTGAGAAGCGTGATGAAATCCGATTCGGGGTTGGCAAACTCCTTGTGAGCCGATTCTGCCTGAGCTCGTTGATCTGCAGGGCGCTCCCGGACGTCCTGAACGCTAAGCCCGGCCGCAATAATGATAACCTCTTCTAAAACTCCCTCTTCACGTGCTTGTAAAACCATTCTGCCCAAAGACGGGTCCAAGGCCATCCGAGCCAGTTCCATACCCAGCCGGGTTAGTTTTTGGTTTTCATCCAGTGCTCCCAATTCTTGCAAGAGCGAATAACCAGCATGAATCGCCTGAGTAGAAGGTGGGTTGATAAAAGGAAATGTCTCTATTTGCCCCAAACCAAAGGCCTTCATTCTTAAAATGACCTCAGCTAAATTGGCTCGTTGGATTTCAGGCTGGGTATAGGGCTGAAGCTCATTAAAATCTTTCTCTGAATAGAGACGGTAGCAAACACCACTGGCAACTCGCCCGCAGCGGCCCTTGCGCTGATTAGCACTACTTTGCGAAATAAACTCAATTGGCAGGCGTTTTGTCCGAGTCTTGGAGTTATAGCGGCTAATTCGAGCCATCCCCGTATCTACCACAAAATGGACGTTAGGAATCGTAAGCGAGGTTTCAGCCACATTGGTGGCAACGATCACACGGCGACGTTTTGAAGGTGTGAAAACTCGTTGTTGTTCTGCAGAAGACTGGCGACCATAAAGAGGCAAAATTTCAATCCCAGGCCATTGCCGTCCATTCATTACCTCAATGGTTTTGTGAATATCCCGCTCGCTCGGCATAAAAACCAAAATATCTCCGTTATAGGTCTGGTGTAGTATCTGAGATACTGTGTCAACAGAGCTTTCCGTAAAGGTATAATCATCTCGCTCTTCCGAAGCGTGATCCATTTCCTGATAACAGATTTCTACCGGATACATGCGCCCGGAGACTTCCAGAATGGGAGCCCTGTTAAATGCCTCAGAAAAAGATTCGGTGTCGATAGTCGCCGAGGTGATAATGATTTTTAAATCATCCCGCTTACGAGTGAGCTCTTTAAGGAACCCTAACAGAAAATCAATATTTAGTGTTCTTTCATGCGCCTCATCCACCAGAATCGCGTCATACTCGCACAAGAAGGGATCGCTTTGTATTTCGGAAAGCAGAATCCCATCCGTCATCATTTTGATGTAAGTTTCCTGGTGACAATGCGTTGAAAAGCGTATTTTGCATCCCACTTCCCTGCCCCAATCCACACCCATCTCCTCCGCTAAACGCTTGGAAAGAGACATGGCTGCAACCCGGCGTGGTTGAGTGCAACCAATCATCGCGCGCACCCCTAAACCCGCTTCAAGACACATTTTAGGAAGTTGCGTTGTCTTGCCTGAACCTGTCTCTCCTGAAATGATAACGATCTGGTTATTGCGAATCGCTTCTACAATTTCGTCTTTATGCTCAGAAACAGGAAGTGAAGGGTAAGATAATTGTGGAATATTTTGCTCTCTTTTCTTACGAAGATCCAAGGACTGACACGCTCTGTCCGTCAACTTTTTGAGCAAGGTTTCGTTATTCCGTTCGGGATTTTTTAGAATTCTTCTAAGCTGCAAGCCCAGTCGCACTTGATCGTGCAACATACACTGCGGAAGCAAACGCCCTAAACTCCTTATATTTTTTTCCAAAGGCAACTTCAACTTTTACTCATTAAACCGTCCGCCGAGCTTTCTCTAAATCCTTACAGAACAAATGCAGGTTTTGTACGTATTCTTTATGGTCCTTACACCCTCTCAAGCGAGTCAAGAAAAAATGAGTCTTATTCAAATATGGCTCTATATCAACATAATAACGCCCGCGAACCTTTTTGGATATTGCCTCTTCTACATGAAAAACTTTCTGAGCCACGGCTGAATTCATCAACTTGCCCATGAAGACGACTATTGCTGCCAAATGCGCCAGCTTCAAGTCTTTTCGCAAGATGATTTTTGAAACGTCCAGCAAAGTGGGTCTACCCAAGCAGGCACCATCGGATTCCATCAACTCGGGCTGTTCTTCTCCCCGTAGTTTAATGGCTTCACTCATCGGCAGATACCAAAAATTTTGTGTAAGACGACCTCCATAATCACCCGGCTTCTTCAACTCCAAGACGAAACTCACACTCTCATGCTGTATGCTCAAGGGATTCTGACAAAATGAAATTTCTTCTCCCAGCTCACGGATCAAATTCACCTTATCGGTCTCACCTGGATTAAGACTGCCTCCCGGAAATATCAAACTCTTATGCAAAGCGCCCTTTCTAAACTGTTCTTGCACAGAAAGCACGACGGCAGACACTCTCCCCTCCTCTTCAATTTGGGCGATAATTCCAAAGTTAGAGCGACTGTGTTTATATAGTTTACGATTAGTGTCTGGCACAGGTGATTGCAGCTGAGTTAAGACGTTTACTTCCAAACCGCCGACGAGTCAGTATCCCATTACCTATTACAAATGTAAAGTTTTAAGAAAAATACAAACCCATTTTGCTGCTTCAATAATCATCAAAACGATCAAAAATACTTAGAAGAGGCCGATGTCTCCAAGGAATGTTGACGAATTACAAAGTCAAAATACCCAAGGAAAATAGAAATGAAGCAAACAAATCCGCACCTAATAAACCAACTATGGCGGAGAAGGGGGGATTCGAACCCCCGGTACAGTGTTACCTGTACAACGGTTTAGCAAACCGCCGCCTTCAGCCACTCGGCCACCTCTCCATCCATGTAGTACGACTCCTGCTTTTTTACGGGGAGAAGCCACCCGTGCGGGAAACAATACCGATCGAACCCAAAGCAGTCAAGAGCTAAGTCCTCACTTCTTCACAAACGCATTGCCTCAAAAATATGCGCACCGAAAAGGGGAAGATGTAGGAGTAGAAAAAGGTGGTTGCCTCAAAAAGAACGCACTAAAACATATGTATGTCTCTGAATATGAGCATGGAAGCAACAAAAGA
>Ga0265294_10000366_pt1 | contig 60183 bp, 52 predicted proteins | sample MunlanPumphouse3_FD_192504 | JGI IMG/M metagenome (GOLD analysis project Ga0265294, IMG submission 192504) | Groundwater microbial communities from a municipal landfill in Southern Ontario, Canada - Pumphouse #3 | ecosystem: Environmental > Aquatic > Deep subsurface > Groundwater | place... | reverse complement strand
ACTTCTGTTATGTTTTAAGATACGAAAAATAAAGATACAAGCGTGCTGGAACAAAATTATGGATACGATCTTGTAAGTTCCTACAAACTGCTTGAAAAGTTTAAAGGAAAGGAAATCGCAGTCTCGGACGAGGAAGGAAACACCTATAAAGGAACTTTGCTCAGCAGCGACGGAGAGCTCATTCTCAGGCAGGCAGACGGGACTGTTTTGGCCTTGGATCGGGCCTCTAAAGTCGAGTTTCCGGATTCGGCAGACCTTCTTACAAAACCAACTCTAACCTGGGAGGTTTACTCTCCAACTGCCGGGAAAAGAGACGTATTAACCTCTTATCTAACAGGAGGCCTTGACTGGCAAGCAGACTATATTGTAAAGACAAATACAGACGATACAAAAGCTGATATAACGGGTTGGGTCAGCCTTGATAATCGGGCAGGTACAGATTATGAAAATGCAAAATTAAAACTTGTTGCAGGCGAAGTTCATAGAGTCGAGCCTCCAAAAGCAGAATACGATATAGGAGGAGGACCCGAAATGACTTTTGGAGGGGCTGGGGCTAAAGAGAGTTTTTCGGAAGAAGCTTTTTTTGAGTACCATCTCTATACTCTTGAAAGACCCGTAACCCTTAAGGATAGACAAATAAAGCAAATATCCCTCCTCTCCGCAACCTCGGTACCCTTGGATAAGGAACTTGTCTTTGATAGTCAGAAAAGCAATAAGGTGCAGGTCTATATAAATATGGAAAACTCAAAGGAAAAAAATCTCGGAATGCCTCTTCCCGCAGGCACAGCAAGGGTTTATAAAGCTGATTCCGAAGGGCAGCTTCAGTTCCTTGGAGAAGACCGTATAGACCATACCCCAAAAGATGAAGAAGTAAAGCTTGTTGTCGGAAACTCCTTTGATGTAACTGGAAAAAGAACCCAAACCGATTACAAACGGGTTAGCGACAATGTAAGAAGAACAAGTTATGAAATCAAACTCAAAAACCACAAAAGCGAACCTCAAAACGTCACGGTTGTAGAACATTTCAACAGAGACTGGGAAATTACAAAAACTTCAGACAAATACGAAAAAACTGACGCATTCAAAGCTGAATGGGAAATAAAAGTTCCAGCAGGGGGAGAAAAAATCCTCTCCTACACAGTTGAAACCAGATACTGATCCTAGAAATAACCAGTGTAAAGAGCCCTGCCTCAAGGGCTTTTTTCTTTTTCCATTCATTCTTCTTTTAATATTAAGGGAAACTACCATGCTAATCTTTCTTTTTTCTATATAAAGGAAAAACTCCTAAAGAAAACCTGTTTTTTTAGGAATAAGGCATGATATTAGACAACACAATATAGACAAACGCAATAATCAAAAGAAAGGATTAAAAGAAAAAGACAAAAACAAGCTTAGAAGAGGAAAACGGCCTGGAACGGTTTCCCGTTCAGGACAGTTTTAAAATGATGATAAAGATACATAATAGGTGTTTAAAATAGCTTGTGCTTTGAAAAGGGTTTGCAAGATCAGTTACAGAAGAATTCTGTAAGCTGAATCTGTTTGCATTTATCCTTCAAGCACAATCTCAATGTTGATGTCTTTTGGGACCTGAATCCTCATAAGCTGACGCAGGGCCCTTTCATCGGCTGCTATATCGATAAGGCGCTTGTGCACCCTCATTTCCCAGTGATCCCAGGTTGCAGTCCCATCGCCACTTGGGCTTTTCCTTGTAGGAACAACCAGTTTTTTGGTTGGGAGCGGAACTGGACCTGAGATACTAACTCCAGTCCTTTCCGCAATAGACTTTACTTGGTTGCATACTCCATCAAGGTCAGTAGGACTGATACCTGAGAGTCTGATTCTAGCTTTTTGCATAACCTTTTTTCCCCTATAAAAAATAAAAAGGAGAGTGTTTATTTCTGCTTAACACTCATGCACATACCGGCAGCGATTGTCATACCCATATCACGGATAGCGAATCTGCCAAGCTGTGGAATTTCCTTTACGGGCTCAAGGACCATTGGTCTGGTCGGCTTGAAGGTCACAATTGCAGCGTCTCCGGCCTTTAGGAAGGTCGGATTTTCTTCCTTGACCTGCCCGGTCTTAGGATCGAGCTTCTTGTCAAGCGAAAGGAACTGGCAAGCAATCTGAGCGGTGTGGCTGTGGAATACCGGAGTATAACCTGCAGTAATTGCGGAAGGGTGCTGAAGGACCACAATCTGGCCTACAAACTCATCTGCAACAGTTGGAGGAGTTGAGGTGTGCCCACAAACATCTCCTCTGCGAACATCGCCCTTGCCAATACCACGAACGTTCCAGCCAATATTGTCGCCAGGTGTAGCTTGTGGAATTTCTTCGTGGTGCATTTCAATGGACTTGACTTCTCCGCCAGTTCCTCCTGGCATAAAGACTACCTTGTCGCCCTTCTTCATAACCCCGGTCTCGACTCTGCCGACTGGCACGGTTCCAATACCGGAAATGGTGTAAGCATCTTCCACAGGGATCCTAAGGGGGAGACTAATTGGCTTTTCGGGTTCCTTAAGGTCATTGAGGGCCTGCTTGACAGTAGGACCTTTGTACCAGGGTGTGTTTGCGCTGGCTTCAGAAACGTTGTCGCCTTTGTAGGCAGAAGTTGGGATGAAGGGAATTTCGCTTGGCTTAAAACCGATCATCTTAAGGATTCCGGAAACCTGCTCGACAACTTCCTTGTACCTGTCTTCACTGTATTCGACTGCATCCATCTTGTTAACAGCAACAATAAGCTGGTTGATTCCAAGAGTCCTGGAAAGGAAAATGTGTTCCTTAGTCTGGGACATTACCCCATCAGGAGCTGCAACAACAAGGACTGCGGCATCGGCCTGGGAAGCTCCGGTAATCATGTTTTTGACGAAGTCACGGTGCCCCGGGCAGTCCACGACTGTGAAATAGTACTTGTCAGTGTCGAATCTCTTGTGGGAGATGTCAATGGTAATTCCTCTCTCACGCTCTTCCTTAAGAGAGTCCATAACCCATGCAAAAGCGAAGGATTCTTTCCCTTTTTCTTTTGCTTCTGCTCTGTACTTGTCGATAATGTGGGCTGGAACTGCGCCAGCTTCAAACATTAAACGACCTACAAAAGTGGACTTTCCATGGTCAATGTGACCAATAACGGCTAAGTTCATGTGTGGTTTTTCTGCTGCCATATTAAATTCTCCTATATTTCTTAATAAGTAGAGATATCAGACATATCGTATCAGATGTATCCAATATCAGGTAATTACTATATCAATATTGGGGCAAACGGCAATATTGAAATCGGCATATCTACTCAAGCCTCAATATTTGCCCTTTAACCAGCCCTTTTACGCTTCATTCCGCAGAGGCAAAATCCAGCCAGTATCCAGCGGCCTGGGCTGTTTCTCCCCATTATAGGCAATCTTACGTTTAAAGTTTTCCACTCCCCGGACATTTCAGACCGGAAATAGCGGGACGGAATATAACGGGATATATCTGAAGCTATCAAATATATTTGAATTTGACGGTTTCCCTTTTCCCGCAAGGCCTAAAAAACCTCTATTCCAAAAAGCCCAAAAAAGAGGAAAAGAACTTAGAAAGGAGTTCTAATTCCAATTCCCCTTGATTGGAGCTTTTTTTGCGCAAGAATTTAAAGTCCAAGGAAATCTGAGGGTTTGGGCAGATCCTTTTTAAGGCCTTTCCTTTCCCGAATCTGGCCTACGATTTCAGGCATAAGGTTTGCAGGCACAAGATCAAAGCCTCCAAATTCCGTGCTCCACATAGCCCGGCCTTCGGTTGCAGATCTGATTTCCCCTGCAAAACCAAACATCTGAGCCACAGGCACTCTGGATTCTATAATTGCCAAATCGCCTTCGGTACTCATATTCAGGATAACCCCGCGGCGGCCCTGCATTTCTTTGGTCGCACCGCCCATGTTAAGCTGGGGGACCTGGACAAAGACTTTCTGATATGGTTCAAGCAAACTGTCTTCTGCAAGGAGCATTCCAGCCTGCATTGCCTGCCTTGCTGCAGGAATGATCTGAGCTGGACCTCTGTGGATTGCATCCTCGTGCAGTTTTGCGTCCACAAGTACGGCCTTGACGTTAGAGACTGGCTCTCTTGTAAGGGGACCTGCCTGCATAACTTCTTCAAAACCGTCGATTACAAGTTCCATGGTCTCGTTAAGATACTGAATCCCTCGAGTCATGTCCAGGAAAATGTTGGTGCCGTAGATGGCAGTAATGGCTTTTGCCTCGTCTTTGTCCATTCCGGCTGCGATAAGCTTTTCCCTGCGTTCGAGTTCAGGCATTCTCATGGAAATTTCGCCAGATTTGACAAGCCCGACAATTTCAGGAGCCAAGGGCTCTACATAGATATAGAACCTGTTGTGTCGATTGGGAGACTTTCCTTCAACCGGTTCGATCCTTTTCTTGACAGTTTCCCTGTATACAACAATGGGCTGACTGGTGGTAATTTCCACGTTTTTATCCCTTTCGATCCTGTGGGCAATAACTTCAAGATGAAGTTCCCCCATTCCGGCCAAAAGGTGTTCTCCAGTTTCTTCGTTAAGGGTAATTTGAAGCGTCGGGTCTTCCTTTGCAACCTGTCTTAGAACTTCAACAAGCTTGGGCAAATCCTTTGTGTGCTTGGCCTCAACTGCCACAGTAACCACAGGCTCACTTACATGTCTAATGCTTTCAAAGGGCACCATGCCATCAAGAGTAGTGATAGTCGAGCCGACGATTGCTTCCTTAAGCCCTGTAACTGCGGCAATGTTTCCTGCAGGAATTTTATCCACTTCAAGCCGCTCAGGACCCATGAAAATTCCGACCTGCTGAACCCGGCTCTTTCGGGCCGAACCTGAGGTATAAACTTCCATTCCTCTGGTAAAAGAACCGCTAAAAAGCCTTCCGGTTGCAACTTCTCCTGCATGAGGATCCATGGAAATATCAGTTACCATGAAAGCAAGATCCCCATTTGAATCTGCACTAGACATTGATTTTCCGATTTTTGAGTCAGCTTCCCCGTGCCAGATAGTTTTAACTCGGTCTTTCTGAGCGTCGAGAGGATTTGGCAGGTGGCGAATAACCATGTCAAGGACAGCTTCGTGCAAAGGACAATCCTTGGCAAGGGACTTCATATCTTCAGCTCGGCAATAGTTGTAAACGTCTCCGAAGGAAACTCCTGTTTTTTGCATCATAGGGACGCTAATTGCCCAGTTGTAAAGCGCGGATCCGAAAGCAACGGTTCCGTTTGCTGCATCCACTTTCCAGCCAGCTTTATACCTCTCCTCGTTCATGCTCCTAATGAGCTTGTTTACATGATCGATGACTTTTCCGAGGCGGATCTGCATTTCCTGAGCGTCCACCTGAAGTTCATTGATAAGCCTATCGACCTTGTTGACGAAAAGCACGGGTTTTACGTGTTCCCTGAGCGCCTGTCTAAGCACAGTCTCAGTCTGGGGCATGGTCCCTTCAACAGCGTCTACGACAACGACTGCCCCATCTACTGCACGCATTGCACGGGTAACGTCGCCTCCAAAATCAACGTGACCAGGAGTATCGATCAGGTTGATAAGGAAGTCTTCCCCGTCATAGGAGTGGACCATTGACACGTTTGAGGAGTCAATTGTAATCCCACGAGACTGTTCTTCCTCATCGGAATCCATGAACAGCTGCTTGCCTGCAAGCTCTGTGGAAATCATTCCGGCTCCGGCCAAAAGATTGTCAGATAAAGTGGTTTTTCCGTGGTCAATGTGCGCAACGATTCCGATATTTCGGATCTTTTCAGGGTTGGCCATAAGCGTGGTTACGCGCTCGACCATTTTCTTCCTTCGTCCCATAATAATACCTTTGAATAGAGATTTGAATTTATGTTTAAATTATAATAGAATAAAGCTGCTAGCCTGCAGAAACAGAACAAACAACCATAAAAATAATAATTTGAAAGAGTCTCAAACGAGACTCGATCAAAAGGCGCCTTGCTTAACGGGCCGCCTTTGCTACTCTTTCCTTTGCGTCCTTTCTGTTTATAGAGAAGCACTTTGAATCGCGGTTAGAAGCTCCTATAAGTTCGGAAGCCAGACATTCGGCTGCGGAACGCTTGGATTTAAAGGAGGCATTGACAACGCCCATGCTGATGTAGCGCAGCGCGGAATCAACCCGCCTTTGTGGAGCAGTATCCACAGCCTTTGGCACGGAAATTCCTCCGTACTTAAGCCTTACAACTTCTTCTCTGGGGCCTGCATTGCCAATCGCATCCACAAGCACCTGGATGGGATTTTGCTTGGTTTTCTGATTCACAATGTCAAAAGCTTCTTCCACAATCCGAAGGGTGGTCAACTTTTTTCCAGTGTTTTGTTCGTTTCTCATGAGGTTGTTAGCCAGCCGCTCAACAATAGAGATTTCAGATTTATTGAACTGCTGTCTAGCATGTCTCCCACTGGAGTGAGGTACAATTACGGGAGTAAGACTCACATAACGCTTAATCCCCGGATCCTTAACCTCTACTTCTGCAAGATCCCACTTTCCAAATATTTTATACAAACTGAATCATCTCCTGGGTTTTTCCGTTTTGCCGATAACCATTGAGTGTAAGCACACATTGTTTACGGCAATAACTTTGAAGCGCACACCAGGGATATCACCCTTAGCACCGCCCATTCTTCCCCCGATCCTCTCCACGGTAACTTCATCGTGTTCGTCGATAAAGTTGACTGCTCCATCTCCTGGACAGAAAGCAGTAACCTGGCGTCCGTTCTTAATCAGCTGGATCCGGACACATTTTCGGATTGCGGAGTTGGGCTGTTTGGCTTCTACTCCTACCTTTTCAAGCACAATACCCCGACCCTGGGGAGCTCCCCCGAGTGGGTCAGCTTTCACGTTCAGTCCAAGGACACGCCTGCTGTAGTAGCTGTCCTTCCAGCGGGCACTCTGCCTTGTATTTTTGAGTATATGAGCTGCATTTTTACCTTTTGCCATAATAGATTCTCCTGATTTGCTGCAATCAAGTTAAAACAATCAATATAATAATTTTTAAAGTTAGGAAACAGGTTCGTTCATGGAAAGAGCAGTTTTAGCTTTTGGAATTCACTGTAAAATCACATCGTCAAGATCATGATGACGACGGGCAAGCGTTTTAACCTTATCAATGTTTCTGCCGCTTCTTCCTATGGCAAGCCCCTTTTCTTTACTGGGTACCTCTACATAAGCTAAACGCTTGTTGTTTTTATTTACTATGTGTACGGAACTAACACTTACAGGCCCAAAGGCATTCTTTATAAAAGAGACGGGGTCACTCGAGGATTCCACAAGCTCAATTGACCTGTCCAGAGCCTTTTTAACACGGTTAATGTGTTCTCCGTTGCGCCCTATGGCAAGCCCCATATCGCCCTGTTTTATGACATAGATAAGCCTGTCCTCTTCTATAATACAGTCCTGAACTTTTGCCCGGGTCATATTTTCAAATAAGGCAATGAACTGTATGCTTTCTGCTGTAAGTATAATTTCGCCCAAAATACTGCAACTCCTTCATTCTCAGGCAACAGCCGCCAGAATATCGGACTCCCCTGCATCAAGGACGGCCATTGCCGCAATTGTGAAAGGTTTCCCACAAATCGGGCCCAGTTCCACACTTGTCCCTTCATATACCAAGACAGGGACTCCTGTTTCCTCTACTTTTGCTTTTACGTGCTCCGGGCAGTTAGACGCTAGCACCACCAGTTTTGCGTTACCTTGTTCAGCTGCGTCAATAGTCCGGTTAGCTCCAATAATAACAGATCCGGTTCGGACAACCTTGATCAATGACTTGTCAACATTAATATCCATTTTCATCAACTCTATATTCTTGAAATTGAAATTTGAAACAGACTCAATCCCAGCCCTCTGACAAATGGTCGGCAAGAAGTCCTCTTGGGAGGGATTTCCTGATTACGGCGAATATATGGTACTCTAAATACCTGATTCCTTATATTTATTTTCTGGTTACGAAGGAAAAGGAAAAGAAAAAAAGGAAAATTTTCCTCTCCCCTCATTCGGGCTTTTCTCCCCGGAGTTCAGGTCTCCTTTTTGCTACAAGGCGCACATCTCCGGTTCCCATACGAATGGGCTGTCCGACAATGATATTTTCAGTTACACCCTGCAGCTGGTCCACGTCTCCGCGCATTCCAGCATCCAGGAGATGGGTTACCGTAACTTCGAAAGCCGCCCTTGCAAAGACACTAGCCTTTTCTCCGGAAATCCCATGCCTTCCGATCTGTTTTACTTCTCCATCGCAGGTCATAAGATCTGCCACAAGCATTATATGCCGGATATCCACAGTCAGCCCCTGTTCCCGAAGAGTATCGGTAGCTTCTTTGATTATCGAGTTTCTTGCGGCTTCGATTCCCAAAACTTCATAAATTTCATTTATGTTGTTTGTGGTAGTTCTGGAGCGATCCACCCCTTCGAACTGAAGCACGTCCCGGAGCGCTGAACCTTCGGTATAAAGGGTATATTCTTCTCCTTCTTTCCGAATCACAACCCTTTTAATTCCTTCGATTCCTTTCAGGGTAACATTATGAATACTTTTGGCAAGCTGGAGCAGTTCCCTATAAGAAGCCTCATTCGGACTAATGACAATCTGGTTATCGATATCCTGAGAGATTACAACCTTTACTTTTAGTTCCTCATTGAACCTTTCTTTTACCTGCTCGATTGTAATTTCCCTTCCAGCCATGGCTTTTTCATGCAAATCGATAATCAGCTTCATCTGGGAAAGATCGGTTGTAACATCTGCAATATGGTCGATTTTCGTAGCCTCAATCTCCCAAGCAAGCGCCCGGGTCTTTTCCCTGTTGTAAGCATAGTCTTCCGGGTCTTCTTTAGAAAGGGCAATTGTCATCATAGGCGTGCTCGGGATTTTTCTTGCATCCACGATTTCGACCAGCCGCGGCAACCCAAGGGTAACGTTAATTTCAGCTACCCCAGCATAGTGGAAGGTCCGCATCGTCATCTGAGTTCCAGGCTCTCCTATAGACTGAGCCGCAACAACGCCCACAGCGTCACAAGGTTCAACACAAGCCACTTTATACTCTTTTAGAGTCTGCTCAATGATCGCTTCCATCTGCTTTTTATTGACTCCGGCTTTGAAGGCTTCCTCCCGGAGGACTTTCATTATATTTGCAGGTAGAGGCAGATCCTTTGTCATATTTTCGATAGTTGCTTCCCCAATCGCCATTATTCTACCTCCCTGTTCATAACATCTCTTATAATCCTTTGGATAGCCTCAGGTTTGCTGAAATCGCTCTTTGTCGGATTAATTCCATCTTCTCCGAACTTGAACTGTACAACTACGCCCCTGGTATCCCGAACCGTTAGATCATAATGCGCTTCCAGATCCTGCAGGGCATTTACGAGCCTGCGCTGAAGGTACCCTGACTGAGAAGTTCGCACAGCCGTATCCACAAGCCCTTCTCTGCCTCCGATTGCATGGAAGAAATATTCAGTAGGATCTAGCCCTTCTTTATAACTGGTTTTTACAAAACCGTGTGCTTCTGAGCCCAGATCCCCTTTTGCAAAATGAGGCAGAGTCCGACCTGCATACCCTCTGTGAATCCGTTCCCCACGAACCGACTGCTGACCCACACAAGCTGCCATCTGAGTCAGGTTCAGAATCGAACCTCTAGCTCCAGACCTGGCCATGATAACCGCAGGATTTTCAAGGCCCATATGGCTGTCTGCAATGTTTCCAGTCTTGTCTCTGGCTTTACCAAGCTTTTGCATGATGCTCATTTCAATGGTTTCATCAAGCGTCCGGCCTGGGAGAGGTTCGAGTTCTTTGTTAAGATAAGACTGAATCAGTCTCTGCACTTCTTCTTCGGTTTCGTCAAGCAAATCATTGATCTGTATACTGGCTTCCTTTGGAATATCTTCATCTGCAATCCCGAAACTCAGCCCTGAACGCATAACCGCTCGGATAGCAAGTTTAGTGAAATTGTCCACAAACCTAGCCCCTTGACCGGCTCCAAACTGCTTGATAATCCTTTCCAGAATCTTGCCTTTAAATGCCCCAATCGAAGCCTCGTCAACCGTTCCCTTAAGCAACTCTCCGTTTTTAACTACCACATAAGAATCATAGGGACAGTCTTCTTCTTTACAGACATCACAGTGCTCACAGACCTGTGCCGGAAAAGCAATGTTTAGATCTTTGGGGAGAATCTGGCTAAAGACCTGTTTGCCTGTCCAATAAGGCTCTCCCTCTTCTCCGTAACTTGCAGGTTCGGGAAGTTCCCTTTCTGCATCCGTCTTCCGAAGCATGTCAATTACATCAGATCTTGGGATTTTCTTCTCAAAACGAGTTAGCATGAAAAGCCCTGAGATATGATCGTGGATCCCCCCAATAATGGGGCCTCCAAACCGCGGAGAGAGAATGTTTTCCTGAACTTGCATAAGAATTTTAGCTTCCGCGCGAGACTCTTCAGTCTGAAGGGCATGCATGTTCATCTCGTCCCCGTCAAAGTCAGCATTGTAAGGGGGACAAACTGCAGGATTTAGCCTGAAGGTTTTATTTGGCAAAACCCTTACAGAATGAGCCATAATACTCATTTTGTGCAAGGAGGGCTGCCTGTTGAAAAGAACAGTATCTCCATCATTTAGCTGTCTTTCAACCATCCAGCCGTTTTCAATTTTTTCAGCCAAATCTTCCTTGTTTATCTCAGTAACCTTAATCCGCCTACCATCTGGCCTAAAGACATAATTTGCGCCCGGATGAACCACTCCCGAATTAAGAATGTAAACTCGGAGCTGCTCGATGTTTCTGGGGGTAACGGTTATCGGAATAGTTAGAATCTTTGCAATAGGCAGAGGAACTCCAACCTCATTGATACTAAGGTTAGGATCAGGAGAAATTACTGTACGGGCTGAGAAATTGACCCGTTTTCCTGAAAGACTGCCTCTGAAACGCCCTTCCTTTCCTTTAAGCCGCTGGGAAAGGGTTTTTAAGGGTCTGCCTGATCTGTGTCTGGCCGGGGGAATGCCCGAGACAGAGTTATCAAAGAAAGTTGTAACGTGATACTGCAGAAGTTCCCAAAGGTCCTCGATAATCAGCTGAGGAGCTCCAGCTTCCCGGTTTTCCTGAAAACGATAATTAATTCGGATAATATCTACAAGTTTATGGGTCAGATCGTCTTCGCTGCGCTGCCCGGACTCAAGAGTAATCGAAGGTCGGACCGTTACCGGAGGCACGGGAAGAACCGTCAGGATCATCCATTCCGGCCTTGCGTTTTCCGGGTCCATCCCAATTACTTTTATATCCTCATCCGGGACACCTTCAAATCTATCCCTAATTTCCGTAGGGGTTAGCTTTTCCCCATCTTCTAAATACTCACTTGGCTTTTCAAATTTGATTTCAAGCTGTTCTTCTCCACAATAAGGGCAGACCTTAACCTTGCTTGCCTCTTTGTAGACCTCGTTTATAACATCATCAGGTCTGTGCCCGATTTCCCCGATTGCCTCAAGCTGACTTAGGAAATGATCTTTTTGAGGAGTTTCAAGGAGTAAGCGACTGCATTTCCGGCAGGTAGACCTAAGTAATTTTCTAATAATTTTGTTAAAGCCAACATGAACCACTGGAGCTACTAGGTTGATATGCCCGAAGTGACCTGGACATTCTCCAGCTCGACCATGGCAGGTCCTGCAGCGAAGCCCGGGATCAATCACCCCGAGTCTCGTATCCATTAACCCCATGTCAATGGGAAAACCATCATCATCGTAAGTGTCAGCCGTATCAATCGAAGTCGCACTCATTTTCCGGATTTCTTTCGGGGACATTAACCCAAACTTAATCGCAGAAATTCTTTTAGGGATAGGGGGAAAGTTTGCCATTGTCCATCACCTCCTTTATACCGCATCTTCAAGTTCCATTCTCGGAGCCACACAAAGGGATTTGATTTCGTCAAGCAGCAGCTTAAACGCATAACTCATCTCCACCGGGAAGATATCCGTATCTGCTCCACACGCTGGACAAAAAGCCATATTGCGCTGCTTATCAAAAGTTGCAATCATGCCGCAATGAGAACAGACAAGTTCAACAACCTTGTCAGACTCGTCAAGCAACCTTTCCTTAAGAGACATAGCAGCTCCGTGACCCACAAGCACATCGCGCTCCATTTCCCCAAACCTCAAGCCCCCTTCCCTTGCCCGGCCTTCCGTAGGCTGGCGGGTAAGCACTTGGACAGGGCCACGGGAACGAGCATGCATCTTGGAAGTGACCATGTGGTGCAACTTCTGGTAAAGGATAACTCCAACAAACACATCAGCTGGGATCAGCTTGCCTGTTGCCCCATCGTAAAAGATTTCTTTTCCGGTATGAGCAAAGCCATGTCTTTGGAGAGAAGCTCTCAGATCTTCTTCATCTTCTCCCGAAAAAGAGGTTGCATTAATTCTTCTCCCTTCCATAGACCCTACTTTTCCTCCAATCATTTCCAGCACGTGCCCAACAGTCATACGGGAAGGAATTGCATGAGGATTGATCATAAGATCAGGGGTTAAACCGGATTCTGTAAAAGGCATATCCGCAATTGGCACTTTTAGACCTATAACTCCTTTTTGCCCGTGCCTGGACGCAAACTTGTCTCCGATATCCGGAATTCTCTCATCCCTTACCGTAACCTTGGCAAGCCGAGTTCCGTTAATTGATTCGGTAAGAATTACTGTATCTACTATTCCTTTTTCGTTGGAACGCATGGTAATTGAGCTTTCCCGCCTCTGCTCTACATGCATTCCAAACTCAGAAGGCTCTTCTAAGAATCTGGGAGGGCTGGTCTTTCCTATAAGCACATCGTTTGGGCCTACAGGCGTTTCGGGATTTACAAGCCCATCAACATCCAAATTCGCATAGGCTTCGGCACTACGGGCTCCACGGTATTCGGAATCAGGAATCTCAAACTTATCTTCCTGCCCCCCTGGGTACCTGCGTTCTTCTCCTTCAAAAGTACGGAGGAAGTGACTTCTTCCAAGCCCTCTTTCAATTGAACCCCGGTTGAATATCAAAGCATCTTCAATATTATAGCCTTCGTAAGAAAGGACTGCCACAACGAAGTTCTGACCAGCTGGCCTTTCGTCAAAGCCTATGGACTCGCAGGTTCTGGTCCTTGAAAGAGCTTTTTGAGGATAGTGAAGGACATGCGCCCTTGTATCAGGTCTGAGTTTCTGGTTGGCTGCAGAGACTCCAATACACTGCTTGATCATGGCAGCTCCCATGGTATTACGCGGAGAAGCGTTATGTTCAGGATGAGGAACCATACCTGTACAGATCCCAAGCATGAGTTCGGGATCAATTTCCATATGAGTATGCTTGGGAGTCAGATCAGATTCGTAAAGCGCAATAAAAGCGTTTTCTTCTTCTTCAGCATCCAGAAACTCCACACAGCCCGCATTTACAAGGTCATCGAAACTGATTTCCTTGCTTTTAAGTTTCTCGACCTGCTCTTCCGTTATGAGACAAACTCCGTTTTCCACAATTGCAAGAGGTCTTCGGGCTCTTCCCATATCGGAGTTAATGACCACTTCTCTAGTGCTGTTGTTAAGAGCGATATTAACCTGCCTGGATATGAAGCCCTGCCGCCGCATTTGTCGGAGTTCTTGAACTAGTTCCGCAGGGTTGTCGTGTGTTCCTACAAGTTCCCCGTTTATGAATATCTTTGCCTTAGTCATTTAACATCGACCCGCCATCATCCAGGCCTTTGCCTGAATATTCATAATAATCATCATCTTTGAGCTTCTCCTCAGAAGGAGGAAGCTTTTCAGTCCCCTCTAAAAGGGTATCCTCTTCCGGTTCCTCCTCCTCCAAAGCCTCAAGCTCGTTAAATGTAGGGGGAAGCTCCGGCACTTTTATAACCACGGGCTCAACGCTTAGCTCATAGAGGATCTTCTTTAGACTCTCAGTATCGTCCATCCCCGTGGAAAGCTCCACCATCTGGGCAAAGTTTTTAACCAACCCACAGTTTGGCCCTTCCGGAGTTTCTGAGGGACAGAGTCTTCCCCATTGAGTTGGATGCAAATCTCTGGCTTCGAAGTGAGGCTGGGCTCTTGAAAGCGGGGAAATTACTCGCCTTAGATGAGAAAGGGTTGAGATATAGTCGTTTCTGTCAAGTAACTGGGAAACTCCGGTTCGGCCTCCGACCCAGTTTCCGGTTGCGAGAGGGTGTTGCAGCCGGTCGGTAAGAACGTCGGCCCGGACAGTTGTCGTAACATTAAGCTCCCGGTTTCGCATGTTAGCCCTTTCAAGCTGATACTTTATGTCTCTGGCCAGACGGTTAAAGGAAACCCTGAAGAGATCTTCCATAAGATCCCCTGCCAGTTTGAGCCTTTTGTTTGAATAATGGTCTTTGTCGTCTTCGGAACGTTTTCCAAGAGCCAGTTCAAAACAGGATTCAGCCATCCGGGCAAGGAAATGAGCTTTTGCCAGTCTGTCAGTGGTTTCGTTTCCAAGATGGGGAAATAGATACCTATCAATAACGTAATTGGCTCTTTTGATCTGATATTCCTTAGCCTGCCCGGCCGCAACTCTTGCCCCAATTTTCTCAATAGCTGCTTCCTGAGAATCCACTTCAGCTTCTTCAAGATTCTCAAGCATGAACTTGATGATTTCAGGGTCGCTTGAAACAGCGTTTACGATATCTTCATCCGTTACAACCCCAAGCGCCCGCATAAGGGTTATAAAAAAGACCCTTCCGGAAATTGAGGGAAATGAGACTTCTAAAAGGGATTTTCGCCCCCTTTCAACGATTACAAGAGCCCGGTAGCCTCTTTTCTGAGAAAAGACCTTTGCAACTTCGATTTTGTCCCCGTATCGTTCCCCGTATTCGACGAGAATCTTGTTTGGAGCTAGGTCTTCAAGAGTCATGACAACTCTTTCAGTTCCCCCGATAATGAAATATCCCCCAGGATCAAGAGGATCTTCTCCATAATGAACTTTTTCAGAATCACTCAGCCCCAAAAGATTGCACATCTTGGACTTGATCATGATTGGAAGCTGTCCTATCTTTGCTTCCTGAACCTCGGACTCAACCCCGTTTTTGACAACACTCATCTCTAGGAAAAGCGGCCCAGAATAGGAAAGATTTCGGAGCCGGGCTTCGTTAGGGAAAAGTCTTTCAATAGCCCCATCCGCTTCCTTGACCTCCGGGTGCTCAACCCGGATTTTCCCGAGCTTTATGTATGTCTCCTCGATATCTGTTTCAATAATTTTCTGCTCATCAATGATCTTCTGCAGCCCACTATCAATAAATTTATTAAAGGAATCAATGTGATGCTGCACGATCTTATCCTGTGTAAAATAAGCCCGCGACAATACACTATTATCTAACGCGATACTAGCACCCTCTTTGCTTAAGTGAAAATCGATAATAAGAATTTAAATAATTAGTAATATTCCATACAGTATGCCTATACAATAGGTCAATACCGCACACCGATACGGCACGACAGAATCCGAATGATACATTGGAAACTTCCTTGGAAGAAGCCCCAAATTATAAAAAAATACCTTTGGAGAAACTGCATGTGGAAAATCTCTATGGGAAATCGGCCATTTAAGAAATGATTCCCTGAAAACCGAGCATCCAGCACGGTTTAAAAAGAGGCCCCTCATTACTCTATGACGAGCCTGTAATAGTCTGCCTCCCCTGCAGTATGGCTTTTACGCTTGATTTTTACAACATCCCCAATCGTTGCGCCGATCTCTTTTATGACGGGATCGTTCACTCGGATCTTGGGAAGTTGCTCCTTTTCTATAGAATATTCGTTTAAAACAGATTTTAACTCAGCCTCAGACATAACTTCATGTATGGGGACTGACTCATGATCGAGCAAGCTGAACTTTGTCAAATCCTTTCCTCCAAAAATAAAGATGTGATAAAAATATATTGCCCAAGTATACCAAAAGATCAATGCATACAAAAAATGAGTATGCTAAAAGATTGCCCACATGGATGGTATGGCGGGCCCGTAGGGATTTGAACCCTAGGCCGACTGGTTAAAAGCCAGTCGCTCTGCCTGACTGAGCTACGGGCCCACACATTTGATCTGTCCGGATAAGACCCAGTTCCCTCTGAGTCCCAGGCAAACTTTACCTGAGTCCCTATCAAGGGGTGGCGCACCTCTCACACCGGTGCAACGCTCTAATTGCAGCTATAATATATATAACTTTCGGTGAAGGAGGAAAAGCCCCTAGAGAGGAACATAAATAAGAGATAATAATTTAAAATGTTGGATCAGAGTACAGGATTTAAAAACATATTCATAGAAAATTATAAGTACGAGAATTTTCAGTTTTTTGAATGTAGAAGAGAAAAAGCGCTAAAATTCTTTAGATAAAGTTGTGATTCTAAGTGTGGGACTTGCCCAGTCTCATAAGCCCGCTTCCCTCAAAACCCTTAAAAATATCCCTAAATTCCTTTCTCTCCCGCTCCAAATCGAGGTTTTGGTTTATACCCCCTTCCCTTCTAACCCTTTTTCTAAACATTTCCTTCTATTTTCTAAATTCTTTCTATTCTTTCTATTCTTTTATTCTTTTATTCTTTCCTTTCTCTCATCTATTTCCCTAAGATTTGCAAACAAAAAATGAAGATAAAAAGAGAATAAAGAGGTGAAGCCTTTTCTCGCCTTATTCCAAGAAAAACTCTTGAAAGAAAAGGCTATTCTCTTTTTGTGGAGTTTATGTCCCTGTGGAGTTTATGTCCCAAACTCCCAGCCAGTCATATAGCGTTCTTGCTCGTTGGTTAGTTCATCAATACTGATGCCCATGGACTCCAGCTTGAGTTTTGCCACGGAAGTGTCAAGCTCAAGGGGAACTTTATGGACGCCGTTATTGAGCTTGTTTTCAGCAATATAGCGGACACAGAGCGCCTGATTTGCAAAACTCATGTCCATGACTTCTGCAGGGTGACCATCTCCTGCTGCAAGGTTTACGAGTCTGCCGTCGGCAATGACATTGATACGCCGATTTCCAAGCTCATATTCCTTGATATTATGCCGGACCGTCCTTACAGACTTTGCAAGAGCTTCAAGCGCTTCCATATCAATTTCCACATTAAAGTGCCCGGAATTGGCTAAAATTGCCCCGTCTCGCATGACTTTGAAATCGTCTTCTCCCAAAATGTCCCGGTTTCCAGTAGCCGTAACAAAGATATCTCCAAGTTTTGCAGCCTCTCTCATCGGCATGACACGGTAGCCATCCATTCGGGCTTCAAGCGCTCTTACCGGATCCACCTCAGTTACAAGTACGTTTGCCCCAAGCCCTGCAGCCCGCAGGGCAACTCCTCGCCCACACCAGCCATAGCCTGCAACAACGACATTTTTGCCTGCGACAAGCAAATTTGTGGTTCTGTTAATCCCATCCCAAGCTGATTGCCCGGTCCCGTAGCGGTTATCGAAGAGATACTTGGTCATAGCGTCATTTACGGCAATTACTGGCATTTTAAGCGCCCCTTCCTTATCCATGGCATGCAGTCTGTGAACGCCGGTCGTAGTCTCTTCGCAACCTCCGAGAATATTCGAAAGCAAATCGGTTCTTTCTTTGTGCAACTTGAAAATCAAATCAGCACCATCATCGATTGTAATGTCAGGTTCAAAATCAAGAACGGCGTCAATTGCTTCATAATACTCCTGATTGTTGCAACCATATTTTGCAAAACAAGAAACGTTTTTCCTGGTATCAAGAGCCCAAGCCACATCGTCTTGTGTGCTTAGGGGATTGCAGCCAGAGATTGCAACTTTTGCCCCGCCAGCTGCAAGAGTCTCCACAAGCACCGCAGTTTTTGCTTCTACGTGAAGAGCCATCGAAACAGTGTGTCCTTTTAAGGGCTGCTCCTCTATGAACTGCTTTCTTATAATTTCTAGAACAGGCATATGGTTTCTAGCCCATTCCATCTTCATATTTCCTGATTCTATGAGTTCTTTTTCATTCATGTTAATCCCATTGATTTCGGATAAGCGATTAAATTAAGAAGCTGTTAAATTAAATGAGCGGTTGAAAAACCAAGAGAAAAAGTAAGAGACAAAGCAGAGGAAAAAACATCTGCTCAGGCCTGAACTCTTGCCACAAGTTCTTCCGCAGCTTTTTGAGCCTCTTCGACCACCTTTTCCTCATCGAGGACAAGGACTTTGTAGTCGTCCATGAGAACTTTTCCATCTACAATCGTGGTCCGGACATCCGAGCCTCTTGCCGCGTACACAAGATGGGAGGGTATGTTATCAAAGCAGGGAGAAAGATGAGGTTTTTTCATGTCCACAAGGATAAGATCCGCTTTTTTCCCGACTTTGAGCATCCCAGCATCAGGCTCGATTGCCTGAGCCCCTTTAAGGGTTGCCATCTCAAGAACCTGTCTTGCAGGCAGAACCGTAGGATCAAAGCTGTTGACCTTGTGAAGCAGAGCCGTGGTTTTCATTTCCTCAAAAAGATCAAGATTATTATTCGAGGCACAACCATCAGTTCCAAGTCCCACGTTTATGCCTTTTGCAAGCATTTTCGGAACAGGAGCAATCCCTGAGGCAAGTTTCATATTGCTTACTGGGTTGTGAGAAACTTTTACCCCCCGCCGATTCAGAATCTCAAGATCCCCGTCTGAGAGCCAGACGCAATGGGCTGCAAGCACGTCGGGTCCCAAAAAACCTATTTCTTCAAGCAAGTTTACAGAACACATCCCGTACTGGGCTTTCATGGCCTTAAGTTCAGCTTCGGTCTCAAGGATATGAATATTAATGCCGGCTCCATCTTCAGTTGCAGCTTCCCTAACCTTTCTCAAAAACTCTTTGGAACAGGTATTCGGAGCATGAGGGCCGTACATTGTGGAAATTTTGCCTCCTGCAGCACCTTGCCAGTTTCGGACAAAGCGCCTGCCTTCCCGAAGTTCGCTTTTGCCTTTTTCTTCATCTCCAAGCTCAATCATCCCATAGGACAAAGCGGCTCTGAGCCCGGAAGCTTCAACAGCTTTTGCGCTTTCATCCATGAAAAAGTACATGTCTGCAAAAGAAGTCGTGCCTGATTTGATCATCTCAAGGCAGGCGAGCTTTGTGCCTTTATATACGTCCTTGGCTCGGAGCTGGGCTTCCGCAGGCCATATATGCTCTTGAAGCCATTTGGCAAGCTGAAGATCGTCTGCATAACCTCGGAAAAACGTCATTGCTGCATGGGTATGGGTATTGACAAGCCCGGGCATGACAACTGAACCTTTTGCATCAATTACGGTTTCGGCAGTTTCAGTCGTTTTTTTCCCGATTGCACTTATTTTTCCATCCTCGATTACAACAGTCCCGTTTTTAAGGTCTCCAGCCTCAGGGTCCATTGTCAAAACATAAGCGTTCTTTATGATTAGGTCAGCCATCTGATACAATACCTCGGGATTTTAAGTGAATTTTTTGATTAAAACGATCTAGAAAATCTTCAGGCTTGAAAATTTTCAGACTACTCTTCGGTATGGAAGAAACGAAGTGAACTACCCCGCCCTGCCTGATGGCGAGGACGGAGCTTCCTTCGAGTAATTACGTCATTTGGATGTTTGCATTACTGCAAATATCCATCTGTAATCCTGTTTGTCGAAGATTATCAGAGAAATTCTGATAGCTTGTCCACAAAGCATTCTGTGATAAGAACCGCTTCATGATATTGACAGCACTATTTCTATCACGATCAATTACGTTTCCACAATCACATTTCATAGTCCGTTCCCAAAGCGGCATATCATGTCTTGTTCCGCAGATACAACACTCCTTTGATGTATAACTTTCATCAATTCTTATTACTTTTTTACCTGCAAGCTCCGCTTTGTAGGTCAAGAATTCGATGAATCGGGAAAGGTATCCTTGATTTTGTGTTGATCTGTTTTGAGAACGTTTCCTCTTTCCAGTTACTTTCTTTGATTGTGCCATGCTTTTTACATTAAGATCACCAACAATTATAGTATTAGATTTGGTGTTCTCAATCATGGTTTTAGAAAGCTTATGCTGGAAATTTTTAATCTGATTAGATTTCTTTGCTTCCATTTTCCGATAGATTTTGTGCAATCTATTCCATCTTCTACTACCTTTTTTACAATGATCCTTTCTGGATTTGATTGAATCTATTTTTGTATTCCAGTATTGATCAGAACGTGGAGTTTTAACTTCAAAGAATTTACCTTGAGTGTTTACTGCTGTCACTATTTTAGTTATACCTAAATCTATGGCTTGATACAAATCGTTATCAACATACTCTGTTACAGGATTTTCTTCATACGTTATTGACACATAGAAATTCCCTCTTGCTTTGTATGAATCGTCATTATAGATTTCAATCTGCTTGATTGTCAACGAATCAAAGGCGTTACCTACTTCGAAAGATAATGGAATTTCATTTACCTTGTGTGAGAAACTAAGTTTTCCAGTATTGATTTTGAATCCGCTTTGATTATATACAAGAGTCATGAAGTATTTCCCACTTCGGAACTTTGGTGGTCTTGCAGATTTATCACCATTTTTCCAGAGTGAAAAGAACGATTTGTAATTAGCATCAAGCTTTTTCAGAACTGATTGTAGTACTTTAGAATACACTATATTGTACTCAGGAAATTTTTCTTTCAATGCCGGAAGCTGATTCTGTTGTTCTACATACTTTACACGTCTCTGTTCAGTTTCCCATGCATCTTTTCTTTCAGCTAAAGCGAAATTATAGAGGCATCTACACTGTTCAGATAATTGCCAGAGAACATCTACCTGTTCTTCAGTTGGATTGATCTTGATCTTCTTCGTCAGATGCATATTTGCCTTGATTCTCCACATATTTTTTAAGTACTTCTAGGGTTACTTGCCCTGTCGATGCGATAAAATACGATCTTGACCAGAACGTATCTTTCCATAACATAGTTTTTACTTCAGGAAAATTTTTTCGAATCTCCCTTGAAGTTATTGTTTTGATGGTGTTGATGTACTTTGGAATATCGAGCGAAGGTTTTGCTGAGAATAATAAGTGAAAGTGATCTTTGTCGCACTCGATATTCAGCACTTCAACATCGTATGTTTCACTTATGTTATGAATTTTAGTTTTAAGAAAATCGACAACTAAAGGATTTGTTAGAGCTTTTCTTCTATATTTCACACACTGAACGAAATGATAATGGAGTGAATATACAGAATGACTACTCCGATCAAGTTTATACTGCATAGTTATCACTATAATGATATAACTATAAGTATAAATAATTATTCAACGGTTACTTTGTAGAAGTTGACGGCTATCATCCCCCACCTGTCGCTTCGCTCCGAGGAAGGGGACTTCCCGCCTTAAAGTTAAAAAGGTATTAAGACTTTAAAATAGTTGGGGATAAACTTTTAAAAAGAAAGCCAAGATTTAGAAAAAAAACAAAATGTTGGAAAAAAAGGAAAAGAAAAGGGAAAAATGGAATCAAATACTTAAATGAGAATTAAAGCTAAGTTTTGAGGCTCTCGCACTCAGCCTCCCTTTTAAGCGCCTCCTGAAATAAGTGCATGGTTTTCAGTCTTTCTTCAGCAAGCCTTTTTGCAGTCTCAGTATTTAGTTTTTCAGGAATTTTGCTGGGCTTATATTGCATATATTCGTAAAACCCATCTACTGGATCAGGGGCATACACAGTTTTTTTGGATTTTCCCTTGTCAATTCCTTTTGTGTATTTGAGCATTCGAAGTGCCCCCATGGAAAGCACGGCCCGAAAAACCCCGATAGCTCCAAGCGCATCAAGCCGGTCTGCATCTTGGAGAATCTGGGCTTCGAGAACTTCTGGCACATGCCCTCCGCTAAAACGGTGGACTTTGATGCAATATACAACCCTTTTGACTAGAGCTTCGGAAAGCCCTTCGCGACTCAAAAAGTCAGAAGCAATTTCGGCACTGTAAAGGGCGTGATCTCCTCCATTTTCATGCTCTCTTAGCACTCCAACATCATGGAGCAGAGCCGCAAGCCTGAGCACTAAAAGCTCTCCTCCTTCTTCCTTTTGCAACTTCAGACAGAGGGCTTCAACTCTTTTGATATGCGCCATATCATGAGAACTTGGCTCAGCTGCAAGCACAGAGCTTACAAAAGCCCTTGTTTTCTCAAGTAGTTTCGTATACGGCATCGGCATTTAAACATCCTTTAAATATTTATCCATTAAGATATATATTCACTAAGATATTATCCATTAAGATATATATTCACTAAGTTTTTTAATTTCAACTTGTTAAAACTTTAACTTTGGGAGCTTATTTCTGCGGCCAAATTTTTGAGCTGCTCCTGAATTTCGGAAAGAGACGAGCCAAGAACCTTTCTGTTGTCATAGGCTGAAATTACCTTCATAAGCTCATCCTTTCGGCTCCGCTTCATCTCTTTTGAAAACTCGGCCATATTCTCAAGAGCTCGGTTTAGGTTATCCACAATCGAAATTGTTGCAGTCCTTGAAGTTCGGGAAAGAGGATTTAAATCAATTGCAATTACGGTCTTTCCCATCTCGACAAGCTTTTCACAACGATCTCCGTCCTCAAGAGGCACAAGCACAACATCTGCACTGTAAATACCTTTGCTTTCAACTAACCTTCGGGCATGAGGGAGGTTCAGTTCCCGATCTGGGTTTTTCCCGAGCACCTCTCCGGCTCCGCAAGCCTTGAGCTGATCTATGATTAGGTGGACTCTGCGCTCGGTTCTGTGAAAAAGGTTCACCTCAAGCTTTGCCCCGGAAAGATCCGCAAGGGCCACAAGCTTTTCAGGTGCAAGAGCCACGGCATTTCCATTTACGGAAATAACGGGATTTTCAGCAAGCAAAAGAGCTGCAACGGCAGCTCTTTCGGCATAAAGAGCGGAATTAGAACTCCGCTCTCCGATCAGATAGTCAAAGCTTTCGCCCCTACCCTGGGATATCAGGCCCTGAAGGCTGGTCAATCCTTTTTTTACCCCTTCAACTAATTTTTCCCGGGCAAGAAGGGACTCATACCTGGGATGGTCCTGAGGAATTTCTGTCATAGGCTTTGCTTCCTCTTATTTTACGCATAAATCTTGTATACTTCTTAATCAATTATTTGCAGCGACTTATTTGGTTGCGGACTTGGAGCCGGAAGTGTCAAGAATAAGCCCTTGATCACTCGGCACAATCATGGTCTGCAAGTCCTGACCCTCAAGCATTTCTATGTATTTATAACGAATAAGATCCGGATTCTGCTTAAGTTCCTTGTTAAGAATACTCAGAGCCTCAGCTTCTCCCCGGGCCCGGATGATGGTAGCGTTTGCAAGTCCACTAGCCTCAATCATCTTCCTCTCAGCCTCAAGTTCTTCTTTCTCCTTGACAAAGATCATTCTCTGAGCTTCCTGATCGGCCTGAAGTTTCTGCTCAATTGCTGCCGCAACCCTTTCAGGAAGTTCTACCTTCCGGAGCAAGACTTCTTCAACAATAATTCCATCTTCTTTGAGCCGGTTTTCAAGATCAGCTTGCATTTCGGCTGCAACGAGATCTCTTTTAGGTCCGTAAACTTCCATTGCCGTATGCCCCGAAACCACTTCCCTAATCACAGATTTGATGGTGGGTCGAATGATCTTTTCAGCATAGTCGGCTCCGAGTTGCTGGTGCACAGCGCTTGCATCTGAAGAAATAAGGCGGTAGCGAATTGAAATATCAAGCCCTAGCGTAAGCCCTTCACTGGTTAGAGTGTGGATTCGATCATCTCCTACCAACTCTCCTTCCTCAGTCCTAGAACTCATTGTATAAACCTGGCTTTGTACAGAGTACTTTGTAACCGAGACCCAAGGAGGAACAATATGGAGACCTTCTCCAAGCTCATCGGCCTGCACGCCTCCAAACTGGCTGAATTTTACTCCAACTTCCCCGGCTCCGACCGATACGAAAACCGAGCCAAAAGCAACAGAGAAAATAATGAGGATTGCAAAAAGAATCCCTATTATCCGAAGTAAGGGGCCAGCCGAAGAAGAAATTTTATCCAAGGGATCAAAATCAGACCCTTTCGGCCTATCATCCCATTCATCATTATCGAAAACCATGAAAACACCGTTGTGAAAAATATTTCATTTTCTATCTTTTTCTCTATCTTTTTAGATTACTATTTGATATCCTTTACCCATAGTAAGTTCTTGATATTGTGTTCAAATATAGATTAGATAAGCTTTAAAATCCTGAAAACTTAGACATCTAGAAGCTTCGGAACACAGGTACTGATTCCATATTCCAAAACATCTCCAAATTCCTGCAAAACTTTAGAGAGGCCAAATTCCTCTCCTGGAGAAGCAAGCGCAAAAACCGTATCTCCAAGCATAGCCTGAGAAGCAAGTCCACCTGCAGCGTCTACGGCTTCTATGACATCTTCTGCCTTTTCGCTCAAAAACCCGGTTTCAAAAGCGAATTTTTTTGCCTGAAGCATAAAGTTTTCAAGCGTGGGCTTTTTAAGGAGTTTTGACATTGCGTTTCTTCCGGCTCGGTTAATCGTCCGGGCAGCAGCCGAATCTTCTAGGACAGATCCTGTGGAAATTTCCCCAAGAGCAAGGCAAAAAACCCTTGCTTCAGGGACAGGAATCCGATCAATTTTTCCGAAGGCCGGACTTCCCGGGCGAAGTCGAAGCACAAGCCCGCCTGCGGACTGGGCAGCAACATCTCCAAGTCCGCTCCGATTAAGCACTTCTGCGATATGGGCACATTCAGTTAGGGCATCGGCTGTAAAGGAAAGGGAAAGAGCCCGATTCAGAGCATAGCCAGTTCCAAGAGCTCCGGCTCCAGAAGCCCCAAACCCACACCCAACCGGAATTTCGGCCCAGCTTTCAACTCTAACAGGCCTTTTCGTCATTGCCTCAAGCACGCTCTGAGTAGTTTTTCCTTCCACCCGATTCCCGTTAAGATAAATTTCACTTTCCTCTACCGAAGGGCCAGATCTGACCTCTGTGGTAACCCCACTATTCAGAACAAGCCCGCAGCCCGTTGAACCTTTCTGGCGAGGATCGCAAGCCTCTTCATGAATTTCAAAAAAACCTGTTATGTGTCCCGGGGCGTAAGCCTTAGCCGAAACATCAGCCACATCCGCATTATATTCATCCATAGAAAAACCTTTTTATTAATTTAAGTAAAGGAGCTACCTTTAAAGGAGTTTTACAAGTTCGTCAAGGATCGAGCCTGCAAGTTCTCTTTTGCTGCCCTTTATACAGCGAGGCTCCTTTTCCCGCTTGAGCAGATATAGCTCGTTATTCTCGGTGCCCATGCCGCCTTTGCTCACATCGTTTGCGGCGATCATGTCTAGTTTTGATTCTTCAAGCGTGGCCCAAGCTCTTTTAAGCAGTTCTTCTTTTTCAGTCTCGGCCTTAAAGCCAATAATTGTAAGGGCCGGATACCTATTCCGGCATTCTTTAATCAGTTTTCGGGTGGGGTTCAGTTTGAGTTTAAGTTCTCTTCCCGACTTTATTTTTTCCGAAAAAGGCTCAGGGGAAAAATCCGCTATTGCAGCTGCGCTTATAAGGGCATCATATCCGCTTTTGAGCTCTTCTAAAACCGCGGCTGTCATTTCAGCTGCACTCTCTGCAAAGAGTTCCCGAAACCCCGGAATATTGAGCTTTTGCCTATGTACAAGAGTAACCTCAGCTCCCCGTCTATAGGCTTCAAGCGCTATTTCAAAACCTGTTTTTCCCGAGGCCCGGTTTGTGAAAATCCGGATAGGATCTAGGCTTTCTGCAGTCGAGCCGCTAGTGAGAAGGATTTTTTTGCCTGCCAGAGCCCGGGAGCCTAAAGCCCGCTCGACTTCGAGTACAATGTCCGCATTTGAAGCGAGCTTTGCAACCCCCTCCTCAAATTTTGGCCCCACAAATCCAATTCCCCAACTTTGCAGTTTTCGAATATTTTCAAGAACTGCGGGGTGTTTGTACATGGATTCGTGCATTGCAGGAACAATCAAAAGCGGGATATTTGAGCCAAGTGCAGTTGTTGCAAAGGATGTGACTGGAGTGTCATCAATTCCAGTTGCGATTTTTCCTAAGGTATTGGCAGTGGCAGGCGCAATTAAAAGAAGATCGGCACAACCCTTTAGTCCGCAAAATTCCACATGTTCGACTCGGCCTCCGAGTTCTTTGATTACAGGCTGGCCTGTTGCATAATAAAGGGCATCGGGGTGAATGATCCGCTGAGCAGCTTCGGTCATGACCGCATGGACTTCGGCGCCATTTCGAATAAATTCCCGGGCAAGTTCGATGACCCGGACTGCGGCAATACTTCCCGTAACTCCGAGTACTATGGTTTTTCCTTTCAGAGAAGAACTTTTCTTGCCCTGAATCCAGAGAGTTGGATGGACCCGAAACTTAGGAGGTTTATTATCGAATTTTTCTGTACCGGAAAGCTTACTAGCAGCTCGGTTAACTCGGTTTTCCCGGAGAGGCTGAGCCCGGGAATCTTTTAAGGGAAAACTCATAAACACCACGTTCTTTAGGGAAATAAATTAGGGTAAATATTCCTTTTTTGATATGCGTCCGGCTTTTAAAAAGCCTGCAAAAGCACAGAGAAATAATAGAGAAGCTTCTTAAAACTTTCGAAATTGGAACCGAAACCAAACAAAGAAAATAAGGACATAGGGCGATTTACAGGGAGAATACTTTTTAAAGAATATACATAGACAGATTAAATAGTTTTAAATGTCGACGAGTTTAATAAAGCTTGAAGGGATAACTTTCCTAAAAAAAGTAATAATTGGGGGGATTTAGAGCTGCGGGAATTTCGTGCAGGCGAATCTTTATAGCGAGTTCATACAGTACAAACATATTATATAAAAGGGAATATAATCTGTAAAATTATAAAAATTCTCAATGGAATCCAGTTATACACCATAATAGAATATGGAGGGTCAATTATAGCAAAAAGAACAGTTTTATTTATACTCCTCGCAGCATTTCTTTCCTTTAATTTTTGCCTGCCTGTTTTTGCGGAAGAAGAAATTGAATGGGAACAGAAATTGGAAGGAAAAGTCCTTGGCTGGGGAGAAGCCGTAGAAGTTGACGGATACGTAATAAAAGCTGAAGATTTTGATGAAGATAAACTGGCTTTTGTTTCGATTTCAAGGGATGGAGAAGTACTAAAAAAAAGTCCCCTTTCAAACGGGTTAGCTTTTGATTGTGAAGACGAGATAAAAGTTTATGCCGACGAAGTCAAACTAAACCGGAAAATTATTGAAAAAGATGGGGAAAAGTTTGAGACCGGAAAATGGGATCCCTCAATCAAGATAAATGTCTTTCTCAGGGGAAAGCCAAAAATTGAGATAAATATCAAAAGTGACAAAGAGAGCTATGATCCTAAGATTTTAGCTGACAAGGATATCAACACAACAATTACTCTTAAAAACGTAGGAAAAGCCAAAGCCGAAGATCTGAATGTGATAATTGAGACCGGAAAGCTCAAACTTCTGGAAGGCAAACTAAAGCACGACTTTAGTTCGGTCGAAAAAGACGAAACTCTAAAAGCAATTAATCTTCATATGGAGGTTCCCGAACCTTGGGAAGATACAGATTACCAGCTTAATGTAAGTGTGAGAGGCCAAGATATTAAGGGCAAAGAGTTTGAATGGAGCGAGTCCAAAACCATTAACATTAAACAAAAATGGGAGCTTAAAATATCCAAAAGCGCAAGTGAGGAACGGGATTTAGGCGAGACTGTTTCCGTAAGCGTAAACCTAAGAAACGCTGGGATTTGCCCTCTTGAAGGAATTAAGCTTAGAGATTTTCTCCCGGAAAAAGAGCTAGAGCTTGAAGAAGAAGTTGAGCTTGAAAAAACCCTTTCTCTAAAAACAGGAGAAACCCTAATAGATGCTATAAGCTACAAATTCATTCCCAAAAAGCCAGGGGATTATATCTATCCTAAAGCCGTTGCATCTTTTACTCTTCCAAACGGGGATGAGGCAAAAATTGAATCAAAAGAAGTTAAAACCTCGATCAGAGGGCCTTATGTTGAACTTGATAAAAAAATAGATACACAGCAGCTCGAAGTAGGCGAGAAACTAAAAGTTACACTGGAGGCTAAAAATTCAGGAAATGTGGATGTAAGCGTAACCTTATCCGATCCCCTTTCACCCAAAACCAAATTCATCAGTGGAGAGACTGAATTCAAAGAAGTCCTTAAAGCGGGAAAAGCTAAAACAATCACCTACATGCTACAAATGAACAATAAAGGAAAAATTTTGCTGCCCCCTGCAAAAGCCACTTTTCTGGACCTTGAAGACCACAGCGGAGTGGTCTATTCCAAAAACCCGCCTCCGGTATATGTAGGAATTCCAATCGAGATAAACTCAAGTTCCGAGGATATAGAAGCTGAGAAAGTCACAAGAGGAGAACAGAAAAAAGCGCAACCTGAAAAAGTCGAACCTTCCGAATCCAAGAACAAGACAGAAACAGCCCAGCCCACAGAAGAAGATGCTCCGGACTTTGGCTTAATTTTAGCTACTCTGGCAGTCTTAGGAGCAGTTGGCCTTCGGAAAAAAAGACAACTCTGAGCCTAAAAAGGCTCAAAGTTTTTAATTTCAGCCTGAATTTTGCCCTTTGTGTCTACTTTCGTAGCTATACTGATTTTAGCTTCTGCTCAGCACCTGTGGCAGACTAGCGCTTGAAAATCGCATAAAATATAGCAAAAGACATTATTTCAAGAGAAAGAATATAATTCTGATGAAAAATCTCAAGCAAAATCCAAAAATAAAAACCCTTATTTTAACCCATGGCGATTCGGATGGAATCTGTGCAGGAGCAATTGCCAGAAGCGCCTTTCCAGATTCCTATGTTTATTTTACGAGTCCTGTGAATCTGCTTGAAAAACTAAATTATGCCTGGGCTTTTGAGAGGCTCATAATCTGCGATCTCGCAATTGAGGAGCGCAACTGCAAACAACTTTATTCAAGCCTCAAAACCTTTGCAGAAAAACGCAAACTTTACTATATTGATCACCATCCTCTCCCTGCTTGCTGTCCGACTTTTGATTGGCTTTACCATGATGCCGGAGTCTGTGCCTCTGAACTTACCTATAGAACCTTTGAACCCCTTCTGAGCCGGGAGCTAAAAAGGCTTGCAATCTACGGGGCTATAGGAGATTATTGCGAGAGTACCCCTCATATAGAAAAATGGCTTAAAGATTGGGACAAAAGGGGCTTATACTTTCAGGCAGGCACCCTGATCCAGGCAATACTCAGAGCCGGACGAAACTATAGATTCAAAAGAGAGCTCCTTGAACCCCTCTCAAAAGATGTTATTCCCTCAAAAATTCCCGGCCTTCTCGAGCTTGCCCGAAAAGCTGCCCTAAACGAAGAAGAACTCAGACTCCTTGTCAAGAAAAACGTAAGCTTACTACCCAATAGCGCATATGTTTTAAACACGAACAACTCCCTTTCAAAAGCCGCACTCTATGCCGCTTCTTGTGGAGGAAAACTTGTAGGAATCGCGGCCGAATATAGGGAAAAAAAGAAAGTTTATGATCTCAGCCTCCGGGCCCGCGGCCCAGTGGATATAAATAAAATTCTAAGAGAAATTGCCCCTAAATACGGAGGAAGTGGGGGAGGGCATCCCTTTGCGGCAGGGGCGAGGCTTCCCAAAAACAAACTTAAAAGTTTTTTGCACGCTTTTGATAGGGAAATTGGAAAGACTAGAGGCAAAACAAGATGAAAAGGAGAAAAAGCGCATGAAAGTCAGTAAACAAATTAAAGCTGGGATGACTTTTGAGGTTCTTTTTGTAGGTCGCTCCAATGTGGGAAAATCTTCCCTTATAAAAGGCCTTTTCGGAGCCGCTGTCAAAATTGGAAAACGCCCTGGAGTAACCCTTCGACCTTTCCATTACCACTGCTCGGATATGCTTATCACTGACCTTCCAGGCTTTGGGTTCATGAGTGGAGTCAAGGACAGAAAGCAGGATATTGTAAAAGATAAAATTGTGCGCTATATCGAAACCAACGCCGAACGGATAAAAATAGGGGTTCTTGTCCTTGACGGCCCCTCTTTTGTTGAAATTGCCGAGCGCTGGGATGCAAGGGGACAGATCCCGATCGATATCGAAATGTTTGATTTTCTGAGAGAAATGGGTATCGATCCTCTGCTTGCGGTAAACAAAATGGATAAAGTAAAAGAAAAAGAGCAAGCCCTAGTCCTTAACGAAATATCGGAAAAGCTTGGGCTTGAGCCTCCCTGGCAGAATTGGAAACATCTGATTGCTCCGATCAGTGCCAAAAAAGGGGAGTTAAAACCCCTGAAAACTCTACTTAGAGAGAGACTGCACGAATTAAAACGGGACGATTTGTTCAAATATTTTTAAGAAGGATACCTTCTTTCCTTTTTAAAGATTAGAGTTTCTTTCGCTGCTGAGAGTAAACTCTTTCAATCCTCTGGAGGCTGTCAGCTTCTTCAGGAGCCTTGTCGGGCCGGATTCCTATAAAACGGGGAAAACGCAAAGCATAGCCTGAGTCATAATTCGGGCTTTTCTGAATTTCCTCAAAAGCAATTTCAAAAAGGAGTTCAGGCTTTATGGCAAAGACTCCTCCAAGATCTTCTTCTCCCATAAGGGGAGCGATCATATCCGTAAGTTCCCTTAACTGTTCATCAGAAAGCCCTGTACCCACCTTGCCCATTCTCAAAAAGCGAGAAGTTTTAGGCTCATAACAGGCCACAGTGTAGGAGCCAAGCAAAGTTGCCCGTCTCCCAAATCCCCATTCAGCTCCTACGACTGCAAGGTCCAGGGTTTCCATAAGAGGTTTTTTCTTAAGCCAATTTTTCCCCCGTTTTCCGGGAGAATAGAAGGATTCTGGTTTTTTGACCATAACTCCTTCATGCCCTGCCTGCAAAGCTGCTTGATAGACTTTGTTTACAAGCTCCAAATCTCCAGTAAGCACCTGCTCAGCCACAGCAATCGAGTGGGAGTTATCAACTGAACTTTCAACGCAAGCCTCAAGAGCCTTTCGCCGCTCCAGAAGGGGAAGGTCAATAAGCGTTCTTCCGTTCAAGTACATGATATCGAAAAGATTAAGCTGGATTGGAATACTGGCCGCCTTTTCTTCTACCCCGTACTTGCGCCGGAAACGTTTGAGGATCTCCTGAAAGGCTCTTGGCTTTCCGTTTTCATCCACAGCTACAGCTTCTCCGTCCAGGATTGCAGCCTCGGCTTTTACGTGTTTTCGGACAATTTCGACAAGATCTGGAAGGGAACTTGTTACGTTTTCGAGTCTTCTTGAAAAAAGCGTAACCGAATCCCCATTCTTATGGATTTGCACCCTGGCCCCATCAAATTTCCATTCGATTGCAGCCACTTTCATGCTTCGAATCTCAGCGTCTACATCCGGACTGATCTGCGAGAGCATAACTTTAATTGGCCGGTTAAGCTTGATTCCGAGACTTTCAAGCGCCTTAGCCCCTCCTTCCTTTGCAGCCGCAGCCACAATCCCAAGATCGTTTGTGACCATATAGGCGTGTTCCACAACTTCAGGCTTTACGGAAAAAGCTTTTGCAATGGCGTCTCGAACAACTCCTTCCCCTACGCCCACACGCAATTCCTCAAGAGCAAGCCTTGCAATATATTTTGCTTCTCTTGGACTTGAAGAGTTGAAGAGATACTGAAGGTTTTTGACCTTGATATTCTGGGAGCCTTTGCCCGAAACTTCAGAAGCTGTTTTGAACCGCTCATAGACTTCGCTTATGGAAAGGTCCGGCTCCTCTCCAAAAAAGCTGGAAAACGTAGCCTGATTTTTCCTTTTTTCCTTTAAAATGAGCAGAGAAGATTCCCCAATATCTCCGGTAGTCCTAACCAGAGCCTCGATGCTCTTTACCGAGACGCCCGAAGCTCGGGAAAGCGCCATGTACAAAAGACTTGTTCCGATTCCTAACTGTTTCCCGCTCCAGGCAGGAAAAACCTCGCTCATGATGAAATGAGTTGTAAGGGGGAGTTCTTCTACATCCACCTTTCCGAGTAATTCGGCAACCCTCCGGGTAGTCTCGATCGTACCCGAGATCTTTTCGATTTCCTTACAGGTTTCCGCAAATTCCTTGAAGCTTGTCATAGTCTCAGGATTTTTAATAGGGATCGTTTTTATATGTAACTTCTTATTGGCTGCACTTTTTTGGAAAGAAAAGCCCGCTTTTTGCCCCTAGCTTAGAGCCTCGGCCGGAAATTAGAAACTCAACACTCCCTGTAAATGGAAATTAGATCACTAAGGATCGCACTTGCAGTCTCAATTGGCCCTGCCCCTTTGCCGGTGACTGTGATTTCTCCTGCAAGTTCAGTATCAACTGAGGCTACGTTGAGAGTTCCCCCTACAGCCAACGGATGCTTAATAGGCACAAGCCTTGGAGCTACCTGCAGCCCTTTCCTGCTGACTTCTCCTATAAGTTTGATCACATACCCGTTTTCCTGGGCCATTTCAAGGGCATCCGGAGTGATTTTTGTAATACCCGTAACCTCAACATCATTATAGGTAGCATCCAACCCGAAAAGAGCGTTTGCAAGGATTACGAGTTTGCAGGCAGTATCGATTCCTTCCACATCATAGCTTGGGTCAGTCTCAGCAATTCCAAGTTCCATGGATTCGGCAAGGATATCTTTATAACTTGCTTTTTCCTCAAGCATTCGGCTCAGAATATAGTTGCAAGTCCCATTCAGAATTCCTTTTATGCCTTTTACCTCGTTTCCTGCCAAAACCTCGTTGACCAGATTTATGATAGGCATAGCCCCTCCAACACTTGCTTCAAAGCGGAACTTCGAGCCTGCAGCCTTTGCAGCCTCCTGAAGTTCCCCGTACTTAAGAGTAAGGGGGCCTTTGTTTGAGGTAACCACGTCTTTTCCGGTTTCAAAAGCTGCCCTCATATTCTGAAGACCTACGCCTCCGGTCTCAATGTTAGTGGGAGTAGTCTCGATTACGAGCTCGTGATCCAGCCTTTTTATGAGTTCAAGCCCGCTTAGCTTTTCCAGCGCAACAGTTCCAATTTCCCTTTTTCTGACCAGACATTTGGCCAGATCCACCCCATTAGGATTGAAGGTTGCGCCTTTTGAGTCTGCAACCGCAACCACCCGGACCTCAAGGCCAAGGCTCCTTAGGTATTCTTTTTTCAAAAGAAGCACTTCGGCTACCCCTTGCCCGATTGCTCCAAAGCCTATTATGGACGTGCGTATTGTTTTCATTCCAGGAATCTCCTTTACAATTTCCTTTTTCTATCTTCCAGATTTTTCTTTTTTTCAGGCCTGGATTCCTATCGGAAGGACCATGAGCAAATCCTTTTTAGCTGAAACTTCCCTGAGGATGGCAAGAGCTTTTTGCAACTCTTCTTTTCCCACAGCATCAATTTTTATGAGCGCAGAAGAAGGTTTTTCAATACCAGGCATTGAAAGGGAAAGATCCACAACTTCTGCAAAGCCGGTTTTATCGATCCGGTCAATGGTGTCTTGAATTCCGGTGTGGATTACATGGCCTATAAGGACTACACTTACACTTTCCCTAAAACGCTGCTCTCCTACCCTTACAACTCGAATTCCGTTTGCTTCCAGCCTTGCTTTTAATAGTTCAAGGTTTTCAGGTCTTGTTTCCAGTACAAGTTGTACAGGCATGGTGTTTCGGGGGGTCCGTTTCTGGTGGTGATGCACCACTGTAATCAGGTTCGCCCTGCACTCCGATAAGGGCTGTAAAGCCAAAAGCATCTGGCCGGGAACATCTTTTAATTCTATATCCATGGAAATTCGCATATTGTCTTCCTCAAGGAAATTTAAATTAGAAATCAAAGCTTATAATCAAATTATAAAAACAAAGAAAGACCAGTTAAGAAGAGGGCTGAAAAAGCCTTCCGATATTATTTAAAAATTTAAGCTCTCATATAATACATTTCTTGAAAATTTGAATATTTATTTCCCTTTCTATTCTGTGTAGTTGTAGATTTAACTTATATAATTTGCTATTAAGAGCTTTTGGAAAGCCGCCTTAAAGAGAATTAGAGGAAAAAGAAAAAACCCAAAAGAAAAGGAAAATATCAGAGTAAATAGCGGAAGAGAAATCGAAGGAATATCAAAAAAGAAATTAAGGAAAATAAAAAAGAATAAAAACCACAAATAATTATTTATTTTCCCCTTTCTGGGTTTTTAGATCCCCGATTTTAGCCTGATTTTCAGATTTATCAGAGGAAGCTCGGAGCTGCTCATCCGGAATCCGAATAATATTGCCTCTCCCTTTTTTGAATTTTTCAATCAGTCCCCTTTCCTCAAGATCCGAAAGCATAAGACTCACCTTTGACTCGGAGTAAGGGGATTTTTTACGAAGCTCTTTCTGAGTTATGCGATTTCCATTTGCCCTTATAAGCTTTACCAATTCCTGCAGATCCTCAGGCAGCCAGGGTTCAGAATCTCTTGGGGCAGAAGCTTCGGGGAGGCCTTTCAGAGAAATTTTAATCCTTTCAGGGATAACATTTTCAACTTCTTTGTGTTTAACGCTATGGGCTTTTTTGAGATTTTCAGCCTTTTTTCCTTCGACCTCTCCCCCTTCTTCTGCTTCTTCCGCCTCTCCTAGCTCTTCCACCTCTTCAACTGGTATTACAGTTTCCTTTAAAGAAGATTTTTCATTTTCATTGCCTTTTTCGCCCCCTAATTTCCTTTTCAGAAAATAGCCTCCTGCAAACAAAAGCCCGAGGAAAAAGAGAAGAAAAGGAAGCAGAGAATAAGTTTTAGTTTCAGGAGGATCAAGCTTTTTGGCCGAAATTGCATCGCTTTCAAAAACCTGACCAAATTCCTCAAGGCGGCTTTCCTCCAAAAGATCTTCTTCATAATCGGGGAAAAGAAGAAGATCAAGCACATAATCTCCTTCATCAGAGATTATAACAGATTCCCTGCTCATATATTTTAGAGAATCCCCTTCAAAATAGCGAGCTGTGATCAGATAACTCCCAGAAGAAAGGTTAAAAGCATAGCTAGCGTCTGTTGCAACATAATATTGCCCAGGAGTTGAGTTCACCTCGACTAATACGTTCTCAAGCGGCTTGAAACTGTCCCATTCGTATACAGTTCCGTGAACCCTGGCAGCCGAAGCAGCTCCTACCCCTAAGAGAAGAAGTAGGAAAATTAGCCCTACTAGAAATATATATTTAGATTTCTTTTTAAATATCACGCTCTGTATAAAAAGGGCTGGATCCATAAAAAATTATCCGTCCCTTCCAAAAGTTCAGAGATTTAAAGGGCTCATAAAGCTTAAAATTGGGAATAAGGACCTGATAAAGTTTTAAAATAAATATTTCAAAGAAGCTTTAGCTTCCTCCTAAAAGCATGCTTATATTTTTCAGACCTCCAATTAGGTCTTGAAAAAGCTTTCCAAAAGAATTAATCAAACGAATCGAGCTTGAATAAAAAAAGATAAAAACTAAAAAATACTTAAAAAAATTGAAACTGACAGGGAGGATCTCAGTTAATGAGAAAATACGAAACGCTTATTAAAAGTCTGGCAGCTCTGGGGATAATCCTGCTCATAGCCGGACTTTTTTCTGCAGGAGCTTTTGCAGCCCCAAATTCCGAAGAGCAGGGAAAAGCCGAGGATAACGGGCATGGACAACATGGAAATAGTGAATCGAAACTTACAAATTCAGAAAACAAAGATTCAAGCTCCAAAGGCCCGGCTAAGCAAGGACCTGAAAATAAAGGGCTAGGCTTAAAGGGAGAAAGCGAAGCTAAAAACAAGAATGGAAAGAGCCTTGAAGACTCAGAAACAGCTGAGATAGAAACTTCAGATGAAAAAGATTCCACAAAGGAAGAACTCAATTCCGAAGAGCTTCAAAATAGAGATAGAGTACGCGAAAAAGAGCAAAAAATGGAAGAGCTTAAGGAGAAAATAAGACTGCGACAGGAGAAGAGGGAGGAGAGTAAAGAAAAGCTCAAAACCCAAAAAAGAGAATATATGGACTCAAAGCAGAACTTCCTTGAACTTAGAAAACAGATTCGAAAAGGGGAGATTAAGGCAAACGATTCCGAAGCTTTAAATGCGACCGGAAAATATCTAGGCTCAAGCCTAACTTATATGATTTTCCACCTTGAAAGCGTAAAGAGTAAACTAGAAAATTCAAATGGAGTAGGGGTAACGCAAAGAATCAATGCAATTGAGGAGAAAATAGCTCTGCTTGAAGCCGAACAGGAAAAGCTGGAAAAGGCCGAAAACCAAGAAGATTATCTTTTTGCAGTCAAGTCCGTGCGGGGGGTCTGGAACAATGCAAGAAAAACCACAATGTACGGGGCTGGACAAACGGTAAGTGAAAAACTCTCAGATGTGCTGGAAAGGTCTGAGGCGCTTTCTGAACGTCTTGGATCCGAAATCAAAGCTCTTAATGACCAGGAAAAGGCTGCAGAGCTGGATGCAAAAATTTCTGAATATAAGGCCCTTATAAAAGAGGCAAAAGAAAAGCGAGAAAAAGCGGAAACTCTCTATCAGAAAACTGAGCCTACGGAAGAGGAACTTAGGGAGGCCAGTGAACTTTTAAGAGACGCTCTTGCAGCCGTAAATGAGGCAAACCAGCTTCTAAAAGAGTTATTCATCGAACTTAAAGAAAGCGAAGAAGCTAGCGTATCCGATAAACCAGAAGACACAGAAGAAGCCAGAACTGACGAAGAATTAAACAATTCAGAAGGAGAAGCCAAACCCCCTGCTGAAGAAACGGAGGCTGGAAAAGCCGGAAACGAAACAGAAGTGAGCCAAAAGGATCTTAAGAGCCCTGATGAATCCGAATCCGACATCCCAGAGTACAGTACAAATTCATCCAGCAAACCCTGAGGAGGGATCAAATGATTAAATTCAGTAAACTGCTAGTATTCTCAGTTTTGATAGGCTGCCTAATTTGTTCCGGTTGCATGGAGAATGAAGCTTCTAAAATCGAGGAAAAGAGCCTTTCTCCAGAAGAAGAGCAGGAAGAAGAACAAATAAGTGAGGATTTGGAAAAAACTCCTGTTGATTCTGAATATGCTGCCCTTGAAACTCCAGAACTCTTGCAGCTTGAATCGGATATGGCAGAACTTGAAGCCCTGCTTGAAGATATAAATCCTGATGAAGAGCTTGTAATTGAAGAGCTCTAAGATACACTAATTAAGATATAGAATATGTGAAAAGAGTGTAGAAAGAAGAAAAGAAAAAGAAGAAAAGAGAAAGAAGAGAAGGAAAAAGCAGCTGGAAAAGAGAAAAAAAAGCAGTAATAAAGGAAGGATGAAGGAAAAAAGCTGGGTTTTACTTGAAAAACATCTTTTCTTTATTTTTCATTCTTTGGACTTCTTCTTCAAGAGTGCTTATTCTGGCTTCGAGTTCTTGCCCCTCCTTTCGGTTTATAACATCGGCTTTTGAAAGAGCGTCCTGAAGCTTTTCAGAAATTCTTTTTTCAAGGTCACGCTTTTGCTTTTTACTCTCATCAAGCATTTCCAGAACAAGCTTTTTGCCTTCTTCTCTATTAAGCTCTCCTTTCTCAATGAGTTCCTTAACAGTCTCATTAATTTTCTCTTCAGTCATCGCCCAGAGGCCTGCGCCTATGAGCCCTAGCTTCCGGAAGGATTTTTTCATAATTATATTTTAAGAACTATGCCTTTATAACAATATCTATATAAAAACGCCATTATAACAATATTATTTAACTACGTTTGCCTTTAACGAAAATACTAAAGCTTTGAAAAACTGCTAATACTTTAAGAATCTGGTTTTTTCTCGGCTTTATTTTGGCTTTCCAAGCTGTTTTTATTCTTGTCTCTCGCCTCAAGCCTGTCCAGAATTTTAGGCCAGAGAGACAGGGAAATGATCATACTGATCACAAAAACAAAAACGACACCTGCTGCTATATCAACCTGGGTATAGGCTTGCGTACCCCGAACCATGTTTGCTAGAAGTGCCCCAAACAAAAAGAGGTTTATAAGCACGATTGAGGTTGCAAAACTTGCAAGGAGCACGAGCCTTGTTCTCTTATCTTTAGGGCCTATTCGCACCATAATTCTTAAGCCTCTTACAAAATTTAAGCCTTTTACGAATTAAAAAGAGGCTAGGCCAAAGAGGCGTCCCCTTCCAAAACCATGTAGTCTCACAAAATCCTTCATTAAAACCTTCATTATTAGTCCTGAACACAACTGTTTATACTTAATTTCTCATAATGAAATTAAAACATAGCGCTTTGGAATTGAAATTGGATAATTCCGACTTCAAGTGTAATTAGTTGCAAAAGATATAATATTTGGTATTTTTCTAAATTCCGTATTCTGAATTTGGGTTACTCAAAACTACTGTATAGATAGGAAGCCCACCATTTTACATTAATTTCGAATTTATAGAACTCAGCGTAAAACCCCTGAGTCTTCAGCTCAGGGGTAGTTCACTTCATTAAAAATGAACAAAAAATTAAAAATCGTAAAATGGGGAATTTCTACTGATAGCTATAAGTATCACTATCGGCACGACCATGGCTAGCCCTAGAGAAAAAACGGGATCAAATCAGGACCAAGTAAAAGTTCATGAATACAAAGCATCCAATTTTACAATGTTTGTGACAGGGAAAAACCTTTGTGATAAAAACATTGTACAACAACGAGAAGAACATCTAGATCAATTTATAATGCAATTTGGAGGTGAACTACCTCCTAGATATATTGGCATATCAGAAGAGTAAAAATAATCCAAAGTGGGTTCAACTGGATCCCTATAACAAATATACTCCAGGATTTCAAGGCCATTCAAATTGTGTCAGGTGGATAAACTCAGCCTATACTGGATAAGGTTCTTTATACAAAAAAGAGAGTATAATTTTCATTCAAACTTTCGGAAATTATTATATAAAATTATCATTTTAGAACTTATTTAATTTTGCTTCTTTTCAGGAGCAGGGAATTGCCTGTAACTGAAACTGAACTCAAAGCCATAAAAGCTGCAGCAAGCTCCGGGGAGATCAAGACTTTTTCGAAAACAGGATAAAGGAGGCCTGCAGCAATTGGAATTCCCAGAGAATTATAGCCAAAGGCCCAGAGTAAATTCTGTTTAATCTTGCGAAGGGTAAGCCTGCTCAGCCGAAGGGCTGCAACCACGTCTGTCGGGTTATTTTTAATAAGAACGATATTTGCAGATTCCATGGCAATATCAGTTCCAGCTCCCATAGCAATTCCCACATCCGATTGGATCAGAGCCGGAGCATCATTAATTCCATCTCCAACCATTCCAACAAGTTTTCCTTCCTCCTGAAGCTTTTTGATCATTCCGGCCTTTGCTTCGGGAAGGACTTCGGAAAACACTCTTGAAATCCCCACTTCAGCTGCAATAGCTTTTGCGGTAAGAGCATTATCTCCTGTGAGCATAACAGGCTCAATTCCCATATTCTCAAGGGTCTTTACAGCTTTTTTTGAGCTCTCCCGAAGCGTATCGGCAACAGCAACAAGACCCAAAATCTCAGAGCCTAAAGCAACAAGCATTGCGGTTTTTCCATTTGCTTCAAGCCTTTTCATATCAGAATCCAAAGCTTCAAAAGAAATGTTGGATTCCTGCATGAGCTTACGGGTCCCTAGCAGGATCCTTTCTTCTTTTCCTTCCAATTCAAGGGAGGCTTCTACGCCTTTTCCTGGAAACGCCCGAAAGGCTTTTACAGCTTCAAGCCTGAGACCTCTTTCTTTAGCTCCTTTTACAATAGCTGCTCCAAGAGGGTGCTCAGAGCCTTTTTCAACGGTTGCAGCCAGCGTGAGTACCCAAGTTTCGTTTTTTTCGGAAACTGCTAACACATCGGTAAGTTGGGGCTCTCCTTTAGTCAAGGTCCCTGTCTTGTCAAAGACGACTGTATCCAATTTGTGAGCCATTTCAAGAGCTTCGCCTCCTTTGATTAGAATTCCGTTTTCAGCCCCTTTACCAGTTCCAACCATAACCGCTGCAGGGGTTGCTAATCCCACAGCACAGGGACAGGAAATTACAAGCACAGTAATTGCGATAAGCAGGGAAAAAAGGAAAGGACTGATTCCCAGAAGAGCTTTGGAATCTCCGACTCCATAACGCCAGTACCCGATAAAGAACCAAAAAAAGAAAGCTAAGAGGGCTATTATATGCACAGCCACAATAAAATTGCCTGCAAAAACGTCGGCTACCCTCTGAATAGGAGGTTTTTCGGTTTGAGCATTTTCCACAAGCTTGATGATCTGGGCAAGCGCGGTATCGGCCCCTACTCTCGCCGCCCTGAAGCTAAAAGAACCAGTCTTGTTGAGGGTGGCTCCTACGACCATATCTCCAGGGTTTTTTTCCACTGGAAGGCTTTCCCCAGTAAGCATGGATTCATCCACAGCCGAATTTCCTTTGAGAATAATCCCATCTACAGGAATTTTTTCTCCGGGGCGGACAAAAACAATATCTCCTACGGCAACGGCTTCGACTGGCACTTCCTTTTCTTCCCCGGCCACAAGTACTCTAGAGGTTTTTGCCTGAAGCCCTATGAGTTTTCGAATAGCTTCCGAAGTTCGGCCTCTGGCTCGGACTTCGAGGTAGCGGCCAAGGGTAACAAAAAGGATCAAAAAAGAAACCGTGTCATAGTAAGTCCGGTCATAGCCTGGGCCAAGTTCAAAAAAGGTTGCAATCGCACTTATCAGGTAGGCAGCCCCAGTGCCAGCGGCGATTAGGAGGTTCATATCGGTTATACCGTGTTTAAAACCCTTGTAGGCGCCTATGAAGTACTGCCGACCCGGAAAAAGAAGCACCAGACTTGCAAGTCCAAAAAGGAGGTAAGAATCAGAAAAAAAGGCAGGTACGAAGGAAAAGAAGGGAAGCATCATTCTCATGTTTCCGAAAAAAATTGGAATCCCAAGAGCAAAAGCCAAAAACAAGTTGAACTTTTGTTTATGAATTTCAGCTTCCCTAAAAGCCCTTTTCCGAGCTTCGGGCTCAGCCGCTCCTTTTTCTCTGCCAGAATCCACAGAAGCTTCATAGCCTATGCCCTTTATTGTGGAAATTATTGTTTGGATCGAAGTTTTTGAAGAATCGTATTCCACAAAAGCTTGTTCCAAGGGAAAATTCACAGCAACCGAACTTACTCCCTCAAGTCTATTCAGGCTTCGTTCAATGTTTGCAGCACAAGCTGCACAGCTCATTCCCCGAAGCCTGAGGTTTACCCGATCTTTTACCACCCCATAGCCTATAGCCTCGATTGCAGCTTCGATTTTTTCAGGAGAAAGTTTTGAGGGCTTGAAACGGACGTGGGCTTTTTCAAGCTGAAGATTTACGGCTGCAGTCTTTACTCCATCCTGCTTTTTGAGCACTCTTTCAATGTTTGCAGCACAAGCTGCACAGCTCATCCCAGAAATTTTTAGTGAAATTTCATTTTCAGCAGAGCTTTCAGGCGCTATTTTTTCAGGGCTAGCTCCAGCTTGAGGCTCCTGAACTTCTAGCCCACCTTCCACTTCATACCCCGTTTTTCGCACAGCTTCTACTATATCTTCAAAACGAACTTTTTCCGGGTCAAAGCTGACCTCAGCTCTTTCGGATTCAAGGCTGACTTTTACGGCTTTTACGCCTTCAAGCTTGGAAATAGCAGCTTCTACTCGCTTCTGGCAATGAGAACAGCTCATCCCAGAAACTGTAATTTCAATTTCCATGAAAACCCCTATGAAAACTCCTATATTCAGGAATCAAAGCTCATTTATCAAGCCTGATACCCAGCTTCTTTTATGGCAGCCCTGATTTTGCCAAGATCTGTAATTTTTTCCTCAAAATCGACTACAGCCTCCTTCAGAGTAAGGTCAACTTCCGCATTTTGCACCCCCTCCAGAGCTTCAATTGCTTTTTTAACCGTCTGGACGCAGTGCCCGCAGGCCATTCCTTCAATTTTGATTATCTCTTTAGTGATTAAAAAACCCCCTTTTCTTAATTAGATATGCAAGCTATAGTTTATCCATATACCTATAATATTTCTATTCTAAAGCTCAAATTATAAAAAATATTAAAAGGAGCAGCTGCCCGATTTTCGGAATACCGATTCGTATTTATTGGGTTAAAGCCATATCAAGAGCCCAGATAACACTAAAAATAATCAGGGCTTTAAGCTTCGGTAAAAAAAGGTATACAAGTAAAGACAAGTAAAGCTAGAATTAAAAGTATACTTTGAAAAAAATGGAAAGCAAGAGTTCTGGAATAAGCCCGAATAAATAAAAAAGTTTGAAATTTATCCAGAATTTAGAAGAGGAAAATAAAATGAGTAATATTTTACGGAGGGGGAGGCTTGAAGCCGCCCCGGATAAGGAAATTTTAAACTATACCTCCTCAATGGAGGCTGATCGATGGATCTTTAACGCAGATATTGCAGTGGATCTTGCGCATACCGTTATGTTAAAGGAGCAGGGGATTATAGGAGCCAAAGATTCTGCAAAAATCCTTTCCGGCCTTTTGCAGGTAAGAGAAGAAGGGATGGAAAAACTCGACTTTAGCTATGAAGATATTCATATCTCCCTTGAATCCCGACTTATCGATCTTGTAGGAGAAGACATCGGGGGAAGGATGCATTCGGGCCGCTCCAGAAATGACGAGGTTGCAACCTGCATCCGACTTGTGCTGCGAGATGAACTGCTCAGCCTCCTTGAAGAAATCCTAGCCCTTCGGAAAACTTTATTGACCCTTGCAGAAAAACACCGCGAAACCCTTATGCCGGGCTTTACTCATCTCCAGCATGCTCAGCCCACAACCTTTGCCCACCATCTCAGTGCCCACGCCCAAGCTCTTGGCCGGGATTTTGAGCGAGGGCTTGAGGCTTTTTCGAGGATAAACCTCTGTCCTCTGGGAGCTGCTGCTTTTGCCTCGACCGGTTTTGCTCTGAACCGGAAAAGAACTGCGGAACTGCTAGGGTTTGAGGGCCTGCTTGAAAATTCTATGGATGCTGTAAGTAGCAGGGACTTTCTGATAGAGTGCGCCTCAGTTTTCACAAACATTATGATTAATTTTAGTAGAATGGCCGAAGAACTGGTGCTCTGGTCTTCCTCCGAATTCAACTATATTGAACTTGACGATATGTATGCTTCTACCTCCTCGATTATGCCCCAAAAGAAAAATCCGGATACAGCCGAACTCATGCGCGGAAAAACCGGAGTTGCAGCAGGCTCTCTCATGGCCCTTATCACAATCTGTAAGGGGCTACCCTTAAGCTATAATCGGGACCTGCAAGAAGCTACCCCTAATATCTGGCGCTCGGTAAAAACCGTGCGAGCTTCGGTTAGAATTATGAGAGGCATGTATGCTAGCTTGAAAATCAGGCCCGAGGTGCTTGCAGCCCAGGCTACAACCGGCTTTACGACAGCTACTGAGCTTGCGGACACTTTTGTCCGGGAAGCTGGAATTCCTTTTAGAACAGCCCATCAACTGGTTGGAATCCTAGCCAGAGAAGGCTGCGACCCTAGCCTTGAAAAGATCGATTCCATCTCCGAGGTTGTGATAGGAGAAGCGCTTTCAGCCAGAGGCCTTACGGAAAAGCAAGTTAAAGAAGCCCTTGATCCGGAATCGAACATAAAGCGGAGAAAAGTAATCGGAGGGCCGGCGCCCGAAGAGCTTAAGCGCTATCTGAAAAAAGAGAAAACTGAATTGGAACTAAAAGGCGAGGAAATTGCAACTCTAAGAGATTCAATAGAAGGCTCCTTTGAAAAACTACTTGCCCTTGTCGAAGAATATCGAAAAAAATAAAAAACCTGTATTTTGAAAAAGTTGAAAAAAAGCCTAAATAAAAAGGTTGACGTAAATTTTGTCAAAAAGAGGTTTAATTTACGTAAAACTTAGGCTCAATTAAGCGGATAATGCGAAAATTATATATATAGGAAATGCCACTAGAGAGTTTGCAATTTGCGTTGATGGTCTAGTGGCTATGACTTGGGCCTTCCAAGCCCAAAACCCGGGTTCGAATCCCGGTCGGCGCATTTTTCGTTTTTTAATATAAGAAAGAAAAGAGTTCTATTTTTTATATAAAAGAATGCTTTTAGCTTAAAATATCAAACAAGTGCGAGGGTTGCCCAGAGGTCAAAGGCGATGGGCTTAGGACCCATTTTCGTAGGAATCCGTGCGTTCGAATCGCACCCCTCGCATAGAGTTCTCTCTTCACCCCTTATTAAAACTCCCTTCAAACTTTTTTTTTCAATTTATTTTCGAGCCAGAGCCAGAAAAACCCAAGTAAGCTTCCTAGAATCGCTCCTGCAAGTACGTCAGAGGGATAGTGAACTCCTATAAAGATGCGGCTAAGGCTTACCAGAATTGCAAAAATCCAGACAAGAGGCTTTAGATATCCGGCTTTCGGATGTAAAAAGACCGCTGAAGCAAAGGACAGAAGCGAATGGCCGCTTGGCATAGAATACCCGGTTGCACAGGTTACAAAACGAACATCATCGGGTCTTGGAACCGCAAAAATCAGCTTAAGCGCGTTTGAAAGCCCCCAGGCTGCAAGCAAAAGGAAAAGATAAAGCAGAGCCTCGGCTTTTCCCCGCCGGAAAAAAAGCAAAGCTAGGATCAGAAAAAGAAAAGAATCAAAATTATAGCTTACAAAAAGCATAAACCCATCCAGAAAAGGAAAGGAATTCAAAATCCGCAAAATATCGGAATTAAACTCAGAAAAAACCTGGAAAATATCAGAATTAAACCTGGAAAACATAAACTTAAGACCCCTTTAAAATCCCCTAATAAGTTTTGAAATTGGCTTTCAAATTTCCTTCAATTCTCTAAAAACTCCCCTTAAAACTTCTTTAATTCTATTTTTCTAGCTCATCTAACTCACCTACATCTTCCAGATTCTTTGTTTTTCCTAAATCCCCTGCACTATATCGCTCAGAACTTCCATATGCTAGCAGTTTTCCGTTTTCGAGTAAGGAAATCGAGCCGTGTCCACAACAGATCAAAACCTTTTTCCCAGCTGCTAAAGAGCTTTCTAATTCCAAAATGAGTTCAACTAGAGCTTTTCTTTCCTTTCTTGCAAGTTCGCTGTCCACATTTACCGAAGTCATAAGGAAATCCGCAAGAGTGTTGTAGGCAGACCTCTCAGGGCTCAGACTCTCAAAATTAAGCAGGGTGTCTTGCGGAAAGAGCAGCCCTTCTTCCGGACAAAGGTAAAGTACTTCTCCATGCATGTGTCCTCCCATCCCTTCCAGAGCTTCAAACTCAAGCCCTCCTATTTCAAACCGAGCAATTACTGGAAAGGCTCCTCTTTTTTCCGGCTTTTTAGACTCAGTTTCCCAGCTCAAATGGGTAGAAAGCTTCGATGTTTTGGAAAGTTCAGGAAACAGCTCATAATTTTTTGGAGGAGCATACTTTGAAAAGAGATTAATTATTTTTGTGTATACTTCTTCAAGAATACACTCTTGCTGGGAAGAGCCATAAGCCCGACTTGTCTCTTTTGCAACTTTCAAAGTCTCTCGATTAAGATAGGTTTTTGCCTGAAAATAGCCTGCAGCTCCGCAATGGTCGGCATCGGCATGAGTAATATAGATCCGCTTAAGTTTTTCCAAAGAAGGCCCACAAAGCCCATAATGCCAAAACATTTTCACAAAATCTGGAAAATAAATCCCATATCCCGTATCAATCAGAACTACTTCTTCTAAAGTATTGAATAGATAGACATTGCCCCCGCAAGGGGGCTGAAAACAAAAAAGTTCAAGCTTTTTCCCAAGTTTTAGCCGCTGAACCTCCGCATAAAAGCCAGATCCTGAGGTTCGATTGAGAGTCTCGCCAACCTTTAGAATACTCTCAAATACTTTATATGGATTTTTACCAAGATTTGAAAGTTCCTGGGCAATATGGTTTATATTCTGTAAAAATCTCATAAGAAAAGCATCTTCGGCATCCCCAAGAATCCTCCGGAGCCTTTCTGCAAGCGAGACATAAAAAACCGTATCATCAAGTTTTTCTCCCAGGGTATCGTATTCGAGAATCTCAAGCCTGTAGCGGGATTTCAGCCGGTTTAAAAGCTTGTCTATAAGAGCTGCATTTTCAACATTCAGGCTCACTCCCAATCGATCCGGATGCCTACCCCTATCATCAAAATCCAGAAAGGTAATATTTGCACCCGCCAGAGTCAGCTGATCCAGAAATTCAAAAAGAGCCCCAGGTCTATGTGGAAGGTGTACATAGAATTTTAAAAATCCCAGGGCCTGAAGGGAGGTCAGAAGGTAGCCTATCTGGGCAAGCTCTTCCCGGATTTTTCTATAGGCTTTTTTTGAGGTTGAGATCTCAAAAAAAACGGTGTTACGGTCGATTCTCCTTTCGTAGTGGATCCGTTTAATATTTCCCCCATAGCGCTTGATGATCTCAGTTGCTCTGTGAAGAGCCCCTGGCTCATCCGGCAGACGGGTAATAAACGAGAACTGGGGCCTGATAAATCCTCCTTCCAGATCAGGCTTATTCCAAAGCCTCCGAATTTTTATCCGCTTTATTTGATCCTTTATTTGATCCGCTTTCTTTACCTGCTGCTTTTAAATTATAAACATCCTAGGCTTAAGGCTTACTAGAGTATATTTTTACAGAAGAATATCGCAGGCGAAAGTCCACAAGCAAAAAAGGCTTTTAGAATTTCTTCTCGTGGATTTTCGAACCTATAAAAAAGATGAGAGGCACAACCGCAGTCCGTACACCCAAAACCCGGCACAGAGCCTCCTCCTATTTTGGAAGCCAGTATACACTCTAGCTTTTCGGAGCTGGGGGCGCAAATTGCGCAGTTCAGGGAAAAAACAGGACTCAAATGCAGATAATCCACATGCCATTTAGGTTTTTTATCCTTATTTTCGGAAAGCTTAATGTGCCTTATAACCCTCTTCAGACCTCCGGAGCCAAGCGCTGAGCCTACATATATATGAAAGCCTGACCTGAAAAGCAAGTTTCCTTTTTTTCCTACGGAAAGACTGCATTTCGGATTTTTGAAAATTAAACAATAAAGCCCTTTTTCTGAAAAAAAGGGGGAAGGAGCTGAGGCATCAAAAAATTCCGATTGGATTTGAGAGGCAGATAAAGACTCTTTCATCCCTATTTCCCATCCCTTGCGCTGCTTGCTTTAAACCTGAACTTTTCTAGAGGCCGCCAAAGAGCAGAGGACCTATCACATTTTTGGAAAAATTCAAAACTCCTCATATTTTTGCAAAATCTCCTCAAAAGAATCTGCAACAATGCCAAGCTTTTCCCGCCCGAGCCCGAAGGTGCTGAGCTTGAAGTATTTTGTAAGCCCAGCCTTGATTCCATGAATTTTTTGCTTCTTAAGTTCCTTATAGAAAAAGTACCGACCTTTTTTAACTTTCTGTGAGATTTCATAAAGCCTTGGGGCCTCAAAAAACATCAGATCATGAGCATGAGGTTTTTGCCCGCGCTGGATAAAACCCATATCCTCAAGCCGGGCTGAAAACCAGCGGGCGTTTTCGACTTCCTGATCCCAATTTCGAGTACGTTGAACAACTTCCGGAAAAGAAGCCATAAGGGTCATAATCGTTGCGCCTCGGGCAGTGCAGCCCAGAAATTCAATTTCTTTGGCCTTATTATAGCGAGATTTTTTAAAAACAATCGGAGCGTACTCCTCTCTTACCCCAAGTACTCCAATTGGGCCTGAAGCTGCCATGGATTTGTGTCCGCTTCCCGCAACGAAATCAACCCCGAGTTCTTTTGCATTAACAGGCATTCTGCCAACGGAATAGGCTCCATTCAAAAGAACTGGCACATCGTATTCATGACAGATTGAGGCAATCTTTTTGGCCTCAGGCAGGTTGCCGTAATTTCCATCCGGGTAGGTTATAAGCGCCAGAGCCGGAGGTTTTCCGTACTCTTTTATGCCTTCCTCAATTGCGGTCCCATAGCCTTCAGGCTCCAAGTAATATTCAGGACTACCTGTATGGGGTACGGTTTTTATGTTCAAACCTGTTCTTTCGGCCCCTACATAAGAAGAATAATGGGCCAGTCCATCAAAGACAACCCAATCTCCAGGTTTTCCCAGGGAATGCATAACCGCAAACTTCGACTCTCTGGCCCCGTTTGTAACCCTGGCTTTGTCACAACCCAGAAACTCAGGAAGGGCTTTATGAACAAAAGCCTCAATTGGAGGCTTTTTTATCTGATCAAGTACTCCTCCGCAGTAATCGCAAACCGAGTAGCCATCGCCCCATTCTGCAAGAGCCTTGCGGGCCGCTTCCGTCAAGAGCCCTCCGGTCTGGAGAGGATCAATATTGATACTGCTAAGGGTTTCCCGTTTAATAAATCCAAATTTCTGAAGATATGAATCATCAAGTGTCATCTTGCTCTTCCTTGTCTCACGCCTTTATAATTTTGGCGGATTCTCCGCTTTTTGCTCAGAAATAGCGCGGGCCTTGATAAAAACGTATTGTAAAAAAGGTAGAAAAAATAGAAAAAAGAAGGCTATAAGATCTTAAAACAAAAGGAAATAGGAAATAGACAAAAAAAAGAAAAAAAAGAAGTAGATAAAAAAGCTATCCTCTAAATCTAAAGATTGTTAAATCTAAAAATGTAAAGGACAGGTTTGATTTTAGAATCTACTTATTTTCAGGCTCTTACAGCCTTATTAAAAACCTCGGTAAACTCATCACAACTGGCAATAAGGCCGGAAGCTGCGTCTCTTAGGACCACAAGAGGATCCGTCCCGTCGGTTTTTATATAAAGAACAGGTTCGCTGATACTTACGTGTTTCATATCGTAGTATGCAATATCCACCCTTTCATCCCTTAACATAAAATCTTTCAGGCTATTGAGAAGAGTATGAGTCTCGCCTTTAAATTCGACTTCAAGCTCAGTTTCAGTTTTAGAAATAATATTCAGTTCCATCAGGCTTCACCTCTCAAAAGGAAAATCAGTAAATTCCCTTTCCATAGTCTGCGGAGAGTTTGCGAGTTTCGACTTTATTGCACTGTGGGCATTTAAGCTTTTTCCCCTCCAGCACGAGTTCTCCTCTGCAGTTCGAACAATACGCTTTCATAACTCCAAGAGTTTCTCCGTCTGTGGAAAGCCGCATTCTCCCGACATCTATTACCTTTGCCCGCACAAGATCTCCTACCTTAAATTCATTTGCAAGCCGCTTGACATAAGAGTCCCTTACATTGGAGACATGAATATCCCCAAGGCTCAGGTTTACAATATCCCGCTCAGTCCTCCCTTCAACTCCTGCAATTTCGACTGCAGCCCCGGATTCTCGGACTCCGGAAATCCGGCCATATACCAAATCTCCGACTTTAATCAAGTTGGGAGTGCTGGTTACGGGCTGTACGGATACGCTTCTGTCTTTTCTGTCAAACATAACCCAGCCGGTTGCGGTAGAAAAAATATCTCCGGAATTCAGAGTTGTGCCTTCTCCGGCTTTGAATTCTTCACTTGTTCCAACAAGTTCTCCCGGAAGGACAAACTCTCCTCTTTCCCAAACATGTTCTTCTTTTTCTAAAGGTTCCCTTGGCTTTCCCAAAGGGGCAGATCTTTTTCCGGAGTGAGGAGGTCTTTTTCCCGCGGGCGCAGCCCTTGGTTTTCCCCGCTGCCTATTCTTTGCATAGGCTCCGCTTCTTTCCCCTCCGTTTCTTTTAGGATTTTCCTTTTTCGAAACTACTTTTGACCCTTTTTTTTCAGGAAGGGTTTTTCCGACTTTGGAGGCCGGGGAATTTAATTTTCTTCTACTGGTTTTATTTTTTTTCCGGATTCTAATCATAATCCCTCATTCAAATGATCGTAATAGCTATAAATTGCAGTACAGTCCGAACAAAGCCGGACAAGCTTGAAAAAATTTCAGGATCTACTTATTCTGCAAACTTCCACTTCGATTACCTCACGTTCCTTTTTGTGAAAATCGAAAGTCTTTTTAAGCGGAAACCTGGCCACATACGAATGTGTAATTACCGCAGGCTTAATGAACTTTTGGATAAAAGCGAGGCTTCCGCGATTGTGTATGGAATATATCACTTCGCTCGTTCTTAATGCTGCCGAAAGGAAAGGTCTGTCCTTTCCCTTTACTCTGGCCCCAAAAGGCGGATTCATAAGGGTGGTATTTGCAGGAGCTAAAACTTCTGAGATATCGGAGCGAACAAACTCAACTTCAACTCCCAGTTTTTTTGCGTTCTGCCTTGCAATTTTCAGAGCCTTTTCGTCAGCATCAAAGCCGACTACCTCTTCAGCCCCAAGCAGTTTTGCTCCTATTGCAAGGATGCCAGTCCCGCAACCCAGATCATGGACCCTACCTATAAGATCTCCTTGCATATAGGCAAAATGCAAAATTTCCGCCGCAAGCGGAGCTGGAGTCGGATACTGCTCAAGCTCAAGCTCAGGTTCTGAAAAAGCCTCAACCTTTTCAAGCAGGATTTCAAGTTTTCTCTGTTTCATTTACCTTTTTTTGTTATATACTTATCCATCAGCCAAAAAATATAATTTAAAGGCTGCTTTTTCTGCATTCTTTCCGCTTTCCAGCTTAAAAACTCTCTTCTGTAATTTCGTCCAGAGTAAGGGCTTCCCACTCCCTTTCTCCAAGCACGATTTCTAATTCCTGTGGAGTCAGCATAGGCGCTGAAAATCGGCCTACTTCGTCAATAGCAAGTCTGGGACAAGCCGTATTTACAAAAGCGTCTACCTTAAACTGAAGAAGCTGTTCAGGAGTTACCAGATCAATGAGAATTAGCTGCGCTTTTTTTCCGTGTTTTTCTACAAGAGTTTTGAGGTTGCGAGCCAGTTTCATGCGCATTTGCCCGTTTTTGCTTGAAACAATAATTCCAAAGTTTTGCGCATCCATGGAATTTCCAATTACAGCACTGCGCTGGCGGAGGACTTTTGAGGGGTCCACTTCTCGGACTTCTCCGGTAAAAGGGTTGGCTGCAAGCACTCTTTTTTTAGTTGAGAGCGCAACTCCAAGAGGATGAAAATCCCCGCTTCCTATGTATAGATATTCGTCACAGGCTTCAGCTCTTGCCGCCGTAAAATTGCAGCCAAGTACCTGGCCTCTGTAAGCTATCCTAAAATCCCCGCGGCCCAAAACACAGGTTTTGCCCCGAGTTTCGAGCAAGGCACAAGCTTTTGAGAGTTTATGGACATGCTGGACTGTGCTTATTAGCCCAATCTTTTTGCCTTGCAGTTTCAAAAGCGCTTTTTCAACGACTGGGAGAATCTCAACTGCTGATCGAGTCTCGATGAAATAGATTTTTCGGCTAAGCTCGGTATCTTCAAGTTCAGCATGCCCGAAATGAAAAAGAAGCTCCACGTTTGAAAGCAGAGTCCTATCCAGATCACAGGCCCCAAAACAAGGATCGCCTGAGATTAGAACCTCCGCACCTGTAGCCTTTTCAATCGTTTCCGCAAGTGAAAGACCTTTTCGTTTTAACCCTTCAGGAAACTGAAAACCTACGACTTTAGCTCCAGTTTTTTGAATAACCTTAATTATATATTCGGCCCTAAAATCAAATGCATCCCTTTTGCCCGCAGACATCTTTTATCTCCACCCCCTGCGCACTCACATCGATTGTAACAAGAATTTTGGGTTCAACTCCAAGCTCTTTTAAGCCATCGGTTCCTCGACCTCTTCCAATCACAGAAATAACGTCGCTGATTTCAACTTCCATTGCCTTAAGGGCTTTTATAAGTCCAAGAAGCGTTCCTCCCGTACTGACAACGTCATCTACGAGTAAAACTCGGTCCCCTTTTTTGAGGCCGTTTATGTAGAGCTTTCCCTTGGAATAGCCTGTGCTTTGGGAAAGCTCGACTTCGCCTTTCAGAAAATAAGGGCGTTTTCGGACAATAGATAAAGGAATCCCTGTTTTTAGAGAGAGGACACTTCCTACAGGAATTCCCATTGCTTCGACAGTGAGAATATAATCAACCCTTGTGTCTGCAATTTTTAAGATATGGTCAACAATTTCTTCGACCAGCCTAGGATCGATTGAAGGAACCCCATCCGAAATTGGGTGGATAAAGTAGTTGTATTCTCCCCTTTTAACAATAGGAGCTTTTACGAGGGAATCTATAAGTCTTTCAAGCATGATTTTGACTCTTCAATTTTAACTCTTCAATTGATTATATATGTATAAATGGCTAACCGAGAGCAGCTATCCTCCCTTTGCCAGCCGGAAAAATGCAAAAGATAAGCTTAAATTAAATTCTAAATTATAAAGCTATTAAACAAATTCCATTTACCAGAAAACAAACAAAGGATAGAGATTAAGCTTCATAAATTGATCTCCCGGATTGATTTCCCGGATAGTATAAAAAATTACGGTTTGCCGCCATGCACATTCATAAAGGTGAACTATAAAGGTGAACTTGCCCCGAGTAAAGCCTCAGGGGTTTTATGCTGCGTCCTAAAAAAAGAAAAAAGCAAAAAAGGAAGGAAAAAATAATATTTAAGTGAAAGCTTTTAAGGATTGAAAATAGCCCTCAGTTTTCCTTCAGCTGATTCAACCAAGCAAAAAAGCCGGTAGATGCCTTTTCAGAAGGATTTGCATTTTCCAAAGGTTTGGATTTTTCAGGCGGGTTTAATAAGCCAAGCGTCACATAAGGGTTGCTGTCCGCAAGTTTCAGCTCTGCTAAGGTAGCTTCGTCAATCTCAAGGACTGCAGCTTCAGAAACAAGCCCTTTCCAGTTCTTGTCATCCAGCAGCCAAACATCCATAAGGTATTTGGAAGCCCAGCCAGCATCTTCTGCTTTGGAGCCGCAACTTTCCCGGACCTTATCAAAATCAAAGTTGAGAGCTACCGCTTTTCCTTTTCCTTCCTTTCCATTCCAGACTACAAAAATTCCGGCAGGAGCTCCTCCTAAAGCTTCAATCTCCTCTGCGCGCAGCTCCGAAGCCCAGAGCCCTCTTTTTCCGGGAGTTGCATCCCAAAGCCTTACAAAAACATCTTCCTTACACCAGGTCGGGCAGGAAAAAACGAGATATTGCTCCCCTTCACTCAGAGGATAGTTTTCTTCCATCCACTTTGCAAGAACATACCCGCTTGAAACTCCGGGACAAAAGTGGTTATGTGTTTCAAGACACCTGATAAGTTCGTAATCAAGCCCTTCGACCCAGCCGTTAGCAAGGGTAACTATGGCAAATTCTCGGCCTTTAAAGACTTTCTGATTTACTTCCTCAGTCCAGGCAGTTTGGTTGGAATAAAGTTTTTCAAAAGCAATATTTCGGGTAACAGGTGCGGAAAGTTCAGGTTTAGCTCCGAGGTTTATTTCGATAAAACTACAATTTCCGGAAGCCTTGTTAAAGAAAGCAAACCAGAAGGGACTATTTTTTGAATTCTGAACTTTTAGTAGATTTTTTGTAGAGGAGAGCTTCCTTTCAAAAAATTCTTTGTAAAAGGCGTCCTGATAAATATAGGAGCCTTCAGAAGAGCCTAGATCCGTTATAATTAATGTGTTTTCAGCCTCAAGTTCTCCAAGCTCGCTTTCAGCTAAGGAAAAAAGCCGGGGCATAAGCTCAGAATCGGAGGCTTTAACTTCGGATGCCGCAGATCCTGGCAAGGCAAAAAGAGCTAAAATAAGGGTTATTGAGCAGACAAGCTGCAAAATATTTTGTTTATTCATCGCTTTTATCTCCTATTCCTTACAGTAAAAGGTTAAATAAGGGGGTTAAGCTGTATGGGTAACACATATTAAAAAGATATAGAGATATATCCCATACAAAACTAAATCCCTATACAATAAAGTATTACGAAAATTAGTTAAAATTATACATAAACCTTTTGAAATATTACAGATACTATTTCCTAATCGAAATTAGAAAAGAGAGGCGAGGCTTAAAAATGAAAAAAGAAATACTTAAAAAAAATAAAAAAGCTTGCGCAAAGACAAGAGATAATTAAAAAATAAAAAGCTTCTGCTCAGCTCAAGCTAGTTCTTCAAAAATTTTAAGTACAAAACGAGCAAGATCCACACTTTTTTCCTGAGAAGTCATAAGGGTATCAGCTCTTGTCGCCCTGCACCCAAGACTTTCAAATGCGGAATCTTCCGCACTGTCCCTTTCATCAAAAATAAAAAAATCCAGAAAGTCCTGATAGTATTCTGCAACCCCAAAGGAAGAGACTTCAAGCCCGCAGGCTTCCATTAGTTTGCCTGCAGGTCCACTTATCGGAGCATTGCCTATGATAGGGCTAATGGCAAGAACTGTTTTTTCTTTCAGGAGCTTTCGCATGCCCTTAAGCCCCAGAATTGGACCAATGCTTGTAATTGGGTTACTGGGCCCGATGAGAATTTGCTCTTCCTTTTTAAGAGCTTTTAGAACTTTTTCCGAAGGGAAAGCCTCAGAAAGCCCCTGGATTTCCACTTTTTTCACCTCGGGCAAGCCCTGTTTTTTCACCCAGAATGTCTGAAAATGCAGCTTGCCTTCAGGAGTTTCAATCTGGGTCGAAACGGGAGCATCAGACATGGGAAGCACTGAAGCTTTAATCCCAAAATGAGATACAAGTTTTTCGGTAGCTTCTGTCAAAGAGGCTCCTTCCTTCAGAAAATCCGAGCGGAGAATGTGAGTTGCGCGATCCAGATCCCCTATCTTTAGTTCTTCTTCGATTCCGAGTTCCCGCAAGCGTTTGTGCGTCTCAAATGTATCCCCTTCAAGTCCCCACCATTTTTCCCGGTCGATCCGGTCCGAAAAGAGGTAGAGGACAGTATCAAGGTCGGGGGATATAAGATTTCCCGAAATTTCGAGGTCCTCGGCAGTGTTTACAACAATAGTCAATTCGGATTCAGGAACAAGGGTCCTGAGCCCGTCGAGTAATTTTGGAGTGCCAGTGCCGCCTGAAAATATAATCATATATGTCTACCTTCTTTTGGATTGTTTATTGATAAATGGTAACCTCAATATATAATGACATCTGTTTTAAAAAGGATGAAGGTTGTCCTCGACCCTGTGCACGGCTATATTGAATTAGATGAGCTTGCCCAGGCTCTGGTCTCCACCTCCAAAATGCAACGCCTCAGGCGAGTAAAACAGCTTGGCTTTTCCAATCTCGTCTACCCCGGCGCAAACCATACCCGATTTGAGCATTCCTTAGGAGTAATGCACCTAGCCTCAAGGCTGCTTTCTCATGTAGATTCCATAGAAGAGGATAAAAAAGAAGAATTAAAAGCAGCTTCCCTCTTACACGACCTTGGCCACGGCCCCTTTTCCCATGTAACGGAAAATCTTATTTATAAGTATACCCGGAAAAAACACGACGATGTAAAAGAGCTACTTGAAAGAGGAGAAATCGAAGAAATATTAGGAGAATATGGATTAAACCCTGGAAAGCTTGCCCAGCATATCAAAGGAAAATCTTCTATAGGGCAGGTTCTGAGCAGTGAAATCGATGTGGATAGGATGGATTATCTGGTAAGAGACGCTCATTATACAGGCGTTTCCTTCGGGGTTGTAGATTATAACCGCCTGATAAACAAAATGCAATTTTACGAAAACAAACTGGTTGTGGCTCAGGGAGGCTTAAAAGCCGCCGAATCCCTACTCGTATCTCGATTCTGGATGAATGCCTCAGTCTACTATCATCACGTAACCCGGATCTCAGAGGTTATGTGTTCAAAAGCCGTTGAAACCCTGATCAAGGAGAAGGAACTAAATCCAAAAGAGCTCCGGGAGATGGATGATATAGCCCTTGTATCAACCATGCGCCGGGATAAAGGGGCTGCTGGAGAACTTGCAAAAAGACTTGATGAGAGACGCCTTTACAAACGAGCGCTTTATACGGGCTTTGAAAGCGTAGGAGAAGGAGTGCTAAAATATAGGGGAAAAATCGAGAGGCTGGAACAAGAAATTGCTGAGCTGGCAGGAGTTGAGCCCGAAGCCGTCCTTGTGGATATTCCCAAGATGCCTGAAATGTCGGAGATGCGCGCGCTTATAAAAACCGACCATAAAATGCTTCCTTTAAATGAGGCTTCTCATTTTGTGTCCATTCTTCAGGAAGCTCACCTAGACAACTGGAGAATGGGCGTTTACAGCCCTAAAGAGCATTGCAAAGCCGTGGAAAAAGCAGCCAAAGACTTTTTTGATATAAAAAAGGGCACAAAACAGTATAAATTAAATGAAATTGGAAAAGGGAGCTTTTTTTGAACTGCATAAAAATAGAAAGCGGAAGGATCGAACTCGTACTTGAAACCAAAAAAATCGGGGAAGATTATATTCTTACTCTGACCGGAGGAAAAAAACATGCTGGAGCCGTAGCAGTGGGGTTTTTTGATGAAAAAACAAAGCTTGCAAGTTCTTCGGTTCTTACCCTCCCTGGACACAGGGAAGACCAAATTGCCCTTAAAGGAGCAAGAATAATTAGCAAAACCACCCGTAAAACAACGGTTTTTGTTGTAGGGATCCATTTTGAGGATATAAGCTCTGAGGAGATAGAAGAGATCGTTCAGGGTTCCGAGAAAATTATAAAAATGTTTCTTGAAAATTACGAGCAAAACTACTAAGAAAAGTAATAAAGATGAGGCAGAAATCTGGACAATGGCTTAAAAAAATTTAGCCCAATGCCAGGCTCAATCCGGAAAAGGAGTGGTAAAAGGAATGGAAATTATAGTAGGGATTAGCGGAGCTTCGGGAGTCAGGTATGGGATAAGGATTCTGGAAGTTCTGGCAAAAAAAGGAGTCAGGACTCATCTAGTGCTTACTGAGGCTGCAAAGCAAATAATAGAGCTTGAAACCAATTATTCTTCTGAAGCTGTCAAAAAGCTTGCCACCTGGGTCCATGCACCCTATGACTTTACAGCCCCCATTGCAAGCGGCTCATACAAGACAAAAGGAATGGTAATTGCTCCTTGCAGTATGAAAACCCTTGGCCAGATTGCAAATGGGATAGGGGAAACCCTGCTTGTGAGAGCTGCAGATGTCTGCCTTAAGGAAGAGCGAAAACTCGTTCTCATGCCAAGGGAAACTCCTTTGAATCTAATCCATTTGGAAAACTTGGTAAAAGCAAAAAAAGCAGGAGCAAGTATTCTTCCTGCCTGTCCAGGTTTTTACTCCAAGCCCGAAACTCTGGAGGATATTATCAATTCCATGGCAGGCCGGGCCCTTGACTTACTGGGAATTGAAAACGAGCTTGTAAAACGCTGGGAGTAAACTCCTGCTCCCAGGCTTAAACAGTTTTTATAGGACGCAGCGTAAAACCCCAATCATTAGAAATATATTAAATAAAAATTCTAGATTATTCTAACTCAGATTTGGAATAACTTCCCCATTTTTCGGAAATTGAATGAATATATTATTATACTGTAATTCATTTCTTATCTCTTATTCAATTCCGCCTTTTTAATTTGGACTTAAAACAGAAATTTCAGTATTTAGGACTGAACTTATACACATAAATTATACAGATGGGTTCTCAAAAGCTTTTCTGGTGTTGGAATACAAAAAGAATTGACATCGGGAATTGGCATAACAGAAATAATATATATGGCTTACATAACCTTTAGATACAAAGGCACCTTGGACTTTGAGCCTTAAGGTACGCTCTTCTTTTCGGGCTGACCTAGCCCCGGAATAATATTGTTCCTTAAATGCTTGAAGATCTGAAAGGGGAATATAATTGCAGCAGATGTAGAAAAAAAATATTACAAAAGGAGAACAGAGGTCTCGGGATGGAAGCTTTCGTTTTCGCGTTTACAATAAGCCTGCTCCTAATATTATTTTATCTTCTAAACCTATTAAGAGTACGAGTCAGACTTAACAAAAAGTTAATGTAATGCTGCGTTGTACGGGTTTTAGATGAATAAAAAAAAGAAAACCTTGCTTTCAATTGCCTTCGTTGTAGCCGTAGTGGGAATTGGCTTATACGGAGTTGACCTCTCGGAAGGCTATCTTAGGGTTTCGGAACTGAACTCAACTCAGATTCGGCCCGGAGCCGAGGTCAATGTAATGGGCATTGTAAAAACAGGAACTCTCGACAGAAACCCTGGACTTACCTCTTTTGAGCTAAAAGACGAAGAAGATGCTAATTCCAGTATACGGGTTGAGTACAAAAGCGAACTTCCCTCAAACGTTGCGGAAGGCAAAAAAGTAAGTATAAGCGGAACGCTGGTTTCGGAAAACATCTTAGAGGCAAAGAAAATTGTTACAGGCTGCCCCTCCAAATATACAGAGTAATATGGAGTGCAAGGAAAAAAAAGTGTGAGGCTCATTAATGAACATTAAAGAATGGGAAGAGTACAGGTCTATCACGGAAGGGATCGACTCCTTTGTCCGGGAACTTGAAGACTCCTACCTGAAAAAGATGGTGGGGCATGTATGCAGCACCGGAGGAAAACGAATTCGGCCCCTGTTGCTCCTGCTCTCAAGTGAGGCCTGTTCCAATTCATATAAAAATAGCCTTGAGGCAGCCCTTGCCGTTGAGATGATGCATTCGGCATCACTTGTGCATGATGACCTGCTTGATCAGGGACTCTTTAGGAGAAATCTACCTAGCGCTCCAAAAAAATTTGGAGCTTCCAGAGCCCTGCTCTGTGGGGATTTTCTAATTGCTAAATCCATTGAATTTATTTCTCCTTACGGGAAAAAAGTAGTTCAAATATTCGGAAAAGCCGGCATGGACATGGCCGAAGGGGAAGTTTTGGATCTGCAGCTTGAAGGAAAAGAGTTTTCTGAAAAAGATTATTTTGAATGTATCTACCGAAAAACAGCCTCTCTCTTTGAGGCGAGTGCAGCAATAGGAGCCTCTGCGGCAGGAGCCGATGAAGCTCTGGCAAAGCGTTTTGGACTTTTCGGGCGTCAGCTTGGAATTGCGTACCAACTTGTTGACGATTTACTGGAATTTCTAGAAAGGCTTGAAGGCAAGGAATCAAAACACGAATCCGAAACCCTGCCTCGAATCTATATGAGAGAAATGCCAAGGGAGGAGGCTATCAAAAAAGTGGTCTCCTGTGTAGAGGAATACGTCGGGTCTGCAAAGGAGCTGCTAGAGGAGCTATCTCCCTGCCCTGCAAAGGAAAAACTCTTTAGGATAACGGATTATATAACTCTGGATCTGCTTGATACAGTCTAGCAGGATACTTTTTCTGAATAAAGTTTTTGGAGTGTAAAAACGAAGGGAAGCTGAATTGATCTGATTTTTCGTTTAAATTGATTGATCCAATTTAAACAACCCGATTTTAAATTTGAAAGTAATGTATTATAATTTTAGTAGGTGAATCCATGCAAGTGTATGAAAGTCCGGTTCTTAAGGTAAATGCCAGCTCCGAAAACGGAAAAGTCGTGCTTGATACGGAAGGTCCCCTCTCCCAGCTTACAAAGCCTTTTATAAAGCGCATTAACAGGATCTTCGAAGAAGAAAAAGCAATAGCAGTAGAGGGAGACGAGCTCATATTTTCAACGTGGGTACCCCCCTTTCCAGGAAAAGCTTTCAACCGTGTCATAAGTGCTGAGATTGCAGCAATCTTAAAAAAGCGATTACCGGATCAGTTTTCCGTAGGAATTACGGCTCGCTGCCCCAATAATTGCATCCACTGTGGAGCTGCTGGCATAAAACCCGAACGGGAAATGAAGCTTGAGGAAATCTGCTCTCTTTTGGACCAGACCCTTGAGCTTGGAACCTATCTGATCTCTTTTGATGGGGGGGAGACTATGATGCGCAAAGATCTTGTGGAAATGGTTGCTCACGTGGACAAAACAAAGGCAATTGCAACCTGTTTTACCTCCGGCTATGGGCTTTCTGAAGAAAGAGCAAAAGCCCTTAAAAATGCAGGGCTTTATGCAGCCCATATAAGCTTGGATAGCCCATCAGAAGCTGAGCACGACCGGATTCGAGGCCGCAAAGGAGCTTATCTTGATTCGCTTTCCGGGATCAAAAATGCTAAGGCTGCAGGGATTATGACCGATATGTTTGTAGTCGTCTCTCCAGATAATATCGATGAGCTAGAAGAATTCTATTCCCTTGCCGAGAACCTTGGAATGCAGGAGCTTTCCATATACGAAATCATTGCTGTGGGCCGTTGGCTTGAGCATGAAGACGAAGTAATTGGAAAAAAGGACGTTCTAAGGCTTGAAAAGTTCCAAAAAGCGATGAATAAAAAATCCGACGGGCCAAGAGTTACGGCTTTTCCCTACTTTATGGGCCCTGACCTTTTTGGCTGCTTTGCAGGCAGGCGCTGGATGCATGTGGCTTCTGACGGAGAAGTTATGCCCTGTGCTTATACCCCGCTTTCCTTCGGAAACGTGCTTGAAGAATCCCTAGAAGCAATCTGGAAACGCATGGGAAAGCATGAAGCATATAAAAAACAGGCCAAATATTGCATGATGCGCAATCCAAAATTCCGGGAAGAATATATCCATACGATTCCAAAAGACGCAAAAATTCCACTCAGA
>Ga0265294_10000365_pt1 | contig 60240 bp, 60 predicted proteins | sample MunlanPumphouse3_FD_192504 | JGI IMG/M metagenome (GOLD analysis project Ga0265294, IMG submission 192504) | Groundwater microbial communities from a municipal landfill in Southern Ontario, Canada - Pumphouse #3 | ecosystem: Environmental > Aquatic > Deep subsurface > Groundwater | place... | reverse complement strand
CGGGAACAATGACAGAGATCACAGAGGGCACCTGGTTTGCATACCAGATGACTGCCACGGAATCGGGTAAAAGCCGTTCCGATGTCAGTATCGAAAAATACACCATCGCGAAGATATCAGCGGATGGTGGGTGCATCGTGGTCAAGAATATCAACGGTGTGGATGTGGACACTCTGGAGACCAAGGCCGACGACGGTTCCTGTATCTTCTCTCTCAAAGGCCTCGAAAAACGCGGCTCCGAGAACATGAACACGGCCTTCGGTCACATCTATGTCAATATCTACGAGACGCCGGATCGTTCCGGCGATTCGGAACGGGTATTTCTCGGTAAGGACAACGTGGTATTCCGGGACATCCGTACCCAGGTACGGGACGGCAGCTCACTCTATACCGAAACTAGAGAACTGAGCTGGACCAATATGAAGCTCTGAACGGCTGTTTTTTCGGCTGTTCATTAGGTTTCATTGTTTTTCCAAACAATATCAAAAATGTAAGAAAAACGGGGAAGGTTCCCTCTCCCGTCGAAATGGTTTGTGCAGTCAGTCCTTGTACTCCTCGGCCTTGCCCTTATCCCAGACGGTGACGCCGCTGGTGTCGAGATCGCCCAGGCACTCCTTCGAGAATTCGGGTTCTTCGATGCCGGCCTTCTTCTGGGCCCGGTAGTCCTTGTAGGCGGCGAAGGCGTACCGGCAGAGCAGCAATACCGCGGTCATGTTGGCGATACCCATGCACGCCATGAAGACATCGCAGATATCCCACATCAGGTTCAGCGGGATGATACACGAGATGAACACGATCGCCACAATGATGCACTGCAGGACCAGGGTGTACCTTTTGTTATGGGTCAGGAACTTGACGTTCGATTCGCTGATCGAGTAATAGCCGATCAGGCTGCTGAACGCAAAGACCACCATAAAGATGGCCAGTAGCGGCGGGGCAATACTTCCCAGGAAGGACTCGCTCATTATATATTGTACCAGCGGGGCCTTGGTCAGGCCGGTGCCGAGAATGTAGCTGTAGTCGCCGAAGGTCAGAATGACGAAGGCGGTGGCGGAGCAGACCAGCAGAGTGTCGATAAGGACGCCCAGGGACTGAATCAGGCCCTGCTTGACCGGGTGCTTGACCTCGGCCGCAGAGGCGACGTTCGGAACGGAACCGATGCCGGCCTCGTTTGAGAACACACCTCTCCGCAGACCTGTCAGGATAACGGTGCCGATGCCGCCGCCGACCAGTGACTGCGGGGTGAACGCATCTACGAAGATGGCCTCGATAGCCGACGGGATCATACCGTAATTGATCGCGATAACGATAAGGCACAGGACCAGCCAGCAGAGTGCCATGGCCGGGACCATGTAGTAGGAGGCCCGGGCGATCCGCTTAATTCCGCCGAAGATGATGAACGCGGTGATGACGGTCAGGACGATCGCGAATATCAGCGTATTGTTGCTGAAGTCGAATGCTGCAATGAACGCGTCGCTGGCGCTGCCGGCCTGCACGCCGACGAAACCGATGCCGTAGGTGATGACGGTCAGGACAGCGACAAACAACGCATAGCGGTGTTTCTTCAGACCGTTCTTGATGTAGTAGGCCGGCCCGCCCACATAAAGGCCGTGAGTTTCCTTTTTCTCCTTAAAGATCTGTCCGAGTGTGCACTCCATGAACGAAGAGGCCGCACCGATGACGGCGAAGATCCACATCCAGAAGATCGCGCCGGGACCGCCGGTAACGATGGCAGCGGCGACACCGGCGATATTGCCGATGCCGATCCGGGCGCCGAGACCGATACAGAAAGCCTCGAACGACGATATTGATTTGCCGACGGAGCTTTTCTTTTCGCCGGTGAAAGCCAGGTGTCCGGCCTCGCCGACATGACGGAGCTGCATACCCTTGAGTTTGATGGTAAAAAAGATTCCGAAGCCGATCAGGAACACGAAAGCGATGTACCAAATATTAACATCGATGACGTTGTTGACAAAAGTGTCGGCGCTGTTCAAGACATCTTGGAAACTGATATTCACACTACCCTGTTCACTAGAATAGGCCAGATATGTGAAGGGCCGTTTATATTCATTTCGCGACACAAACGCATATTTGCCCAGTTCAGTGATACAACCGGATAAAAACGGGGCGGGAGAAAAACGTCCTCCCGCCGGGAGAGATTTCAGTTGCCCGCGTTGGCCTTGTCAATTGCGCGGTTGATCTCGTCGCGGAGGCTGTCCGGCAGGCCCTTGATGCCGCCGACCAGAAAGCCCCGGATAATCATACTGACTGCGTCGTCCTCAGACAGGCCACGGGACATCAGGTACTCGATCTGGTCCTGGGCAATCTTGCCGACCGCCGCTTCGTGGGTCATTTCGACGTCGGCGAGGTGGGCCTCGAGTTCGGGGATGGCCTCGGTAACACCTCCGTCTTTCTGGACGATACTGCGGCATTCCAGGTGGGCTTTGATGCCGGGCGCATTGCCGACCAGGCGTCCCCGGGCGACCATGCTGCCGCCGTAGGTGATGTTCCGCGAGAGGATCTCGGCGCCGGAACGCGGAGCGTTCAGGAACGCGCAACCGCCGGTGTCTATGTTCGAGTTCTCATGGGCGATGCACATTGTGTTGAAACTGCACGAAGCGCCCTCGCCCTCCAGGAAGGCCGTCGGATACGATTGCACCGTACCGACCGGGTCGAGCACCACATAGTTGTTCACGTACCGGGCGTTCTTGCCCAAGCGGGCGTTGGTCCGCGGCCGGACGGCAGTGTTGTCGTTCCAGCTGTGAATCATCGAGAACGACAGCGATGCATTGTCAGCGATATAGATCTCGGAGACGCCGACATGCAGGGCATCGTTGGCGCCGTGTACAGTGGTGCAGCCGGTGATTATGTCCATGGAAGCATCGTGATCGACGAAGATGATGTTGTGCAGGTTTTGGATTCCCTTGTGCTTGCTCAGCATCATGCAGGTCTGCACGGGGAACTTTAGATGTACGCCCGGCTTAACGTAGATGAAATAACCGTCCGAGTTCTCCAGGAAGGTCTTGGCGGTGTATTTGTCCTTGGTCGGGTCCATCAGGTTCCAGTTGAGCCTGCGGGCCCAATCGTACTTTTCCAGGGCGGTCTTGGTATTCATGATGAACAGGCCTTCCTGGGCCCTGGTGGAAGAACAGTGGCTCATCCCGTTGTCGATGAACAGGATTGTGCCTTCCCGATGGGATTCGTCAACGGTCACGCCGACGTTCTCCATTTTCTTTTTCAGGTCTTCCGGGGCATCTGCGAGCTTTTCAATCTGTTCGGGCTCGGACTCGCCTTCGTCAAAATTATCGATGTCAATCGAAGGGCCGTAGGCGGCCTCTTTGCCGAGGGCCTTCTTCACAGAATCTTCACGTTCGTCCGACATGATTTGCAGTCTCCGTATCCGTTTTCCTTAATGTCCTTGAGCAGTTCGCCGGGCCGGCCGCTGCAGCGGATCGTCCCGTCGATCATGATGTAGGCCCTGTCTGCACCTATGTAGTCCAGGATCTGCCCGGTGTGAGTAATGACCAGGGCCGAGACCCGCTGAACCGGGCGACCGCAGGTCGTGCTGCCGTAAATGAGCTCGTGTACCTTACGGCCGATCAGGCCGATGTTCTCCAGGTCCACGCCGGACTCCGGCTCGTCGAGCATGACGAAGTCGGGGGCCTGGACCGACAGCTGGAGCAGTTCGGACCGTTTGATCTCGCCGCCGGAGAAGCCGACATTGATATCCCGGTCCATGAAGTTCTCCATCTTGAACTCGGCTTCGTGGCCGGTGCAGCCGTGGCCGTTGGCCGCGGTGACCTTGACCAGATCGCCGAGCCGGACGCCGGTAACGTTCGGCGGCCGCTGCATCATCATGCCGATGCCCAAACGGGCCCGCTGGTCGACGGTCATTTGTGTGATGTCCTGACCTTTGAAAAAGATGTGGCCGGAGGTGATCTTCGTCTGGCCGTATCCCATGATAGAGGCGAGGAGTGTGGACTTGCCGGAGCCGTTCGGTCCGAAGAGCACGCAGGTCTCACCCTCTTCCATACTGAAGGTGACCCCCTTAAGGATCTCCCGGTCGCCTGCCTGTACATGCAGGTCCTTGATCTCGAGAAGTGACATTACGGACCCCATCACGCTTACGCTAGTTAAGGGTTCCTTTAACGGAGTTAACTATTGAATAGCATTTTATAAACAGCACACGGCGGCGTCCGGTTACGGACGGGCTCAGGCCGCAGCCGCCTTCCGTTGCAACCGAGCGCTTCCCAGGTAGAACGGGATTGACGCCAACTGCGTGACCAGGCAGAAAACGATCATGAGCGTCAGGTCGTTGTCGTACAGCCAGCCTGCCAGCCAGCTGCCGAGGAACCAGCAGATGCCGAAAGAGGTTTCGAAAATGCCGAATCCGGTGGAGCGGTTCTTTTTGGGGACGATCGAGGTCACCGCGGACTTGAGGATGGACTCCTGGGCGCCCATGCCGACGCCCCAGAGCACCACGCCGGCGATCAGGGCCGGGAACGAGGTCATGCCGAAGATCAGATACACGAACGGAGCGGCGATGGCGGTCGGGATGATCAGGGTGGCGATGCCCAGGCGGTCGTAAAGGTAACCGCAGAGAATGGCGGCGACGGCGTCCACGCCCATGGCGAGAGCGTAGAGCAGCGGGAGCTCGTCCGAGGACATCAGGCCATTGTTGATCACGTGCATGGTGATCAGCGGGAAGTCCAGGAAACCGGCGGCGAAGACACTGATGCCGATAATGTAAATGATGAAAGTCCGGTTGAGCCGGAACGGGGCTGTTTCCTTGGTCTCGGGTTCGAAGTTCTCCGGATTGGGGAAACGGTTCCGGGCATAGAACAGCAGCAGGATAGTGACGGCGGCCGGGATGGCCAGCACCGCGAAGCACACGCGGTAGTCCTGTATAAGGCTGCCGGAATCCTGCCAGAGCAGGATGGCGTACAGGATGATCGGGCCCAGAAAGGCGCCCAGCTGGTCTAAAAACTCCTGGATGCCGAAACTCTTGCCGGCACCTGCCTGCTTGGCGGCGAACGACATGAGCGTATCCTTAGACGGCTTCTTCAGGGCCTTGCCTACCCGTTCCATGATTACGAAGGAACAGGCCAGGACCCAGCCGTTGTCCGGGACCAACGCCAGCAACGGCACGAAGATCAGATCGAGGATGTAACCGACGATACAGATGGTCCAGTACTGGTGGGTGCGGTCGGCGAGCCAGCCCGAGAACAGGCGCAGGGCATATCCGAGGCACATGCCGAGACCGGAAACGAAGCCGATGGTGGTGGCGCTGGCGCCTGCCAAACTGAGAAAGGCACCGAGAATGCTGTTCGCGCTCTCGTGTGTCATATCCGAGAACATGCTTACGATGCCCATCAGCAGGATGAAAGCCCATGCGCTGCCTGCGGCGACCCGTAACCGGCGGTCCATTCTTAACTCACTGGGCGGTCATGGCAGGATTCGACCTTAATGATATTGTTCGATGCCGTTCGGAAAACGTTTATCGACGAAAAGATGTAAAAAAGGCGCCGGTGATTCACCGCCGATGGAAGAAACGGCGGAGATCAGAGGCAACGGCGTGGCGAACGTCACCGCGCTGCTGTCACCGAAAGGGGTCGGGTAGCTGTTGCTCGGCCGCCGTCGGCTGGGCCGTACCGTGCTGCTGGATGCGGTCGCCGCCGAGATCGCCAGTGCTTGGCCCGGCATTCCGCTGGTCCAGGTTCGGACGGGATCGGTCCCGCTGTCAGACCTGGTCCCCGCCGGCGGACCTGCTGTTTTTCTGATTTACAGCCTGGATGAATATTCCGATCTGGAGGAACAGACTGCCGCGCTGCCGGCCGGCACGGTGGTCCTCTGCGGTCAGGAGCTCTGCCACCAGGTCCCGGCCGTCTTCCGGCTGCGCTGATTTAATAGCAACAATGTCGATGCCCAGAGTATGACGGTGCGGGAGATTTACTTCGCGGGCGGATGTTTCTGGGGCACTCAGAAACTGATGGACTCGGTGGCTGGCGTGACAAGCACCGAGGTCGGTTTTGCCAACGGCGATCCGGTGCTTAGCCCGTCTTACGAAGAGGTCTGCCGGCGGAGGACCGGTTATCGGGAAACCGTGCATGTCACTTATAATCCGGTAATAGTAAGTCTGGACTATCTGGTCTATGTTTTCTTTGCCTCTATCGACCCAACTGTGGCCGACCGGCAGGGAAACGACTGCAGGCCGCAGTATCAGGCGGGAATTTTCTGGACCGATCCGGAGTCGGAAACGGTGGTCAAACGGATCGCCGCGGTCGAGGCCCGGCGCTATCGGCCGTTCCAGGTACTGCTGGAACCGCTGCGGGTCTTCCGCCGGGCGGAGGAATGCCATCAGAAATATCTGAACAGCAATCCCCACGGCTACTGTCATATCGATCGGGACCTGTTCCGGCAGGTCGCCGACCCGGCGTTCGATCCATCGGTTTACCGGCGGCCGGCAGAGCAGGAGATCAAGCAGCAGCTCACGCCCGAGCAGTATGCAGTGAGCCAGGAGGCCTCGACCGAGCCGGCCTTCGACAACGATTACGATGCCGAGTACCGGCGGGGGATCTTCGTGGACCGGGTCACCGGCGAACCGCTCTTCCTTTCGTCGGACAAGTACAACAGCCACTGCGGATGGCCGGCCTTCACGAAACCGCTGGACCCCAACGCTGTAGTCTTCCGGGAGGACCACCAACTGCCGCTTATGCGGATCGAGGTGCGCAGCCGCGTCGGCGACAGCCATCTCGGGCACATCTTCTTCGGCGACAAAAGCTCACCGAACGGCATCCGCTACTGCATGAACAGCGCCTCGCTGCGTTTCATCCCTTATGAAGAGATGGAAAAGGCCGGATATGGAGCCCTGATGAAACTGGTCGGACCCAAGCGCAAACAGTGGCGATCATGATTTCGGCAGCGCTGCGGCCGCATAAGAACATGTGGCGGCGATCTTCAGTCCTTCTTTCTCGGCGAAGGTCTCGGCGGCGGCGATCATTTGCTGGGCGATTCCGCGGCCCCGGCAGTCCTCGCTCACGAAGGTGTGTTTGACCGTCAGCGTACCGCGGTCGATGACATAGGTCAGTTCGCCGATCTTCCGGCCCTGTTCATGCGCCTCAAAGCGGGCATCGCGGCAGAAATGCAGGATCTCCGTCTCCATGCTGTCTGACATAGTGCGGAAGCTTGTCAAGTTATGCCTCAAGAGTGGCGGGAAACGCCAAATAACGGCTAAGACCGTAGGGTAAGCGTGAATTCAAAGGAGGCCATCCTGGAAGCGATGGCAGGACACCGGACCGCTGTGCCGCCGGCCGCCGTTTTTACGCAGTCGGCCACCATGGACCTGATGGACCGTACCGGCTGTTCCTGGCCGGAAGCCCATTCCGACCCGGACCGGATGGTCGGGCTGGCGCTCGGCATCTCCCGTTTCTGCGGGATGTACTCGGCCAGGGTACCCTTCTGTGTTTCGGCGGAGGCCGAGCGGCTCGGCTGTCGGGTCCGTATCGGCGGCCGGACGGCCGGTCCGATGGTGATCGCTTCGCCGTACGCTCCTGCCGATCGGTCTTTCGGGACCGTGGTAGACCCGCCGGAGCTGATGAGCGAAGAGGAGTTCTCGACGGCCGGCCGGACCGCGGTCATTCTGGCGGCCCTGGAAAAGCTGCACCGGCAGCACGGCGGGGATCTGGCCGTGGTGGCCGGTGTTACCGGACCGCTGACGTTGCTTACCCAGCTGCTTGGAGCAGAACCGATGCTGTACTCGATGGTGACCGCCCCTGCCAGTATCCGGGCATGGATGGTCCGGCTGAAACCATTGCTCAGCGGCTACATCCAGCGTTTATCCGACGCCGGTGCGGACATCGTGCAGATGGCCGAAGCTTCGGCTTCGCCCGATCTGATCGCCCCGGCAGACTTCCGCCGTTTTGCCGGCGATTATCTCGGCTGCCTGACCGGAGTAAAAGGGGCGTGCACTTCGTTGCACATCTGCGGCGAAGCGACCGCAATAATCGAGAATATGGTGCTGACCGGGGTCGACGCACTGTCTCTGGACTCGCACGTGGACCCGCTGGTGGCCGCCGCCGTGGTACACGGGCGGGCGGTGCTGATCGGCAACGTCGGACCGATCCGCGCGCTGATGACCGGAACGCCGACAGAAGTGAAGCAGGATGCCCGGGCGGCCGTGGCCGCAGGGTTCGGGATCATTGCACCCGGCTGCGGGATTCCGGTGACGACGCCGACCGCCAACCTGCAGGCATTGGCACACTACGCGGAAAAAGATTGAAAAAGAGACGCCGCCGACCGGCGGAAGATGTTTCAGCTTATCTTGATGACGACGTCCCGTTTCAAACCCAGACCCGCCGCGGCCTCCATGGCCTTTACCATGCCGCAAGGGACCGGGCAGGCGGCGTGCGGCAGGCAGTCGCCGGCAGTCTCGTAGACCTTGGTCTTATTGATGGGCTTCGTGAACTCTTCCATCGGAGAGACAGCGCCGATCTTCGCCAGCAGTTCCTGGACATGTTTGCATTCTGCTTTGCCCTGATAAACGATATTGCCCTCATCGTCCATGGTAGCGGTAATAGTTGAGTGCAGTCTGCAGACTCCCGGGTCGACATCGACGGTACATTGCGAGGACATGATAACTCCGCACTGAAAATCATCAATTGTCTATATTTTACCATCGATGCCTCGGGATTGGATAGGTTAATATGTGCACGGGCTATTGAATTTTCCATGCAGCCCAACATGCAGAAGCATCAGCTGACAGAGGAAGAACGGGCACAGCTGCTCAAGACCGCGGCCGATGGTGTATTGGCCACCGTTAATGCGGACGGCTCGCCCTACGGCGTGCCGGTGCAGTTCGTCTGGATGGACGGCCGGATCTATATTCACGGCCGGGCCGCCGGGCAGAAATACGAAAATGTGCAACGGGATGGCCGCTGCACCTTCACAGTCTACCGCAACCTCGGACTGCTTATGACCGGCGAGACCGCCTGCCGTACGACCACAAAGTTCGAAAGCGTGATCGTGACCGGCAAGGCCGGGCCGGTGACCGACGAAACGCTCCGCCAACGGGTCGTCCGGGCGGTCAGCGACAAGTACGGCCGGGCCGGCGTGGCCTTTCCGCCTGAAGCGGTTGCCCGCATCGGCATTATCGAAGTCGTCCCGGAGACGGTCACCGGCAAGTACGGCGGCCGGTTCTGAAATAAACCGCGAATACTGTGCTGCCGGCCGGATACCGGCGGCACGGTCGTCTTATGTTTTACTGTTTCTTGCCCTGATTCCTGACCGCCTGTTCCTTGGCGGCGATGGCGGCCTGGTCGCCCAGATACCGTTTGGAGACGGCCCTCAGATCGTCGTCCAGTTCGTACACCAGCGGTACACCGGTCGGGATGTTGATTCCGACTATCTCTTGGTCTCCTATCCCGTCCAGATACTTGACGAGGGCGCGGATGGAGTTGCCGTGGGCCGCGATGAGCACACGTTTCCCGGCGGCGATGTCGCGGGAGATGACGGACTCGTAGTACGGGACCGCCCGGGCGACGGTATCCTTCAGGCTCTCGGTAAGCGGGTGGCCGGCCGCCGGGGTGTTCCGATACCGCCGGTCGTGGTCGGCGCAGCGTTCGTCACCTGGCTCCAGCGCCGGCGGCCGGACGTCGAACGACCGGCGCCAGACATGTACCTGATCCTCTCCGTATTTGGCCGCGGTCTCGGCCTTGTAAAGGCCCTGCAGAGCGCCGTAGTGCCGTTCGTTAAGCCGCCAGGTCTTATACACAGGGATCCAGGCCTCATCCATGGCATCGAGCACCAGGTCGGCGGTGTGGATAGCCCGGCGCAGATAGGAGGTGTAGCAGACGTCGAACGCGAAGCCTTCCTGTTTCAGCAGTTTGCCGGCCGCCACGGCCTCTTCCCGGCCTTTGTCGGACAGGTCCACGTCCGTCCAGCCGGTAAAACGGTTCTGCTTGTTCCATTCGCTCTCGCCGTGCCTGATGATGACCAACTGTTTCATGTCCGGTTCCTGAGGGCCGCCATCGTTTTCTTGATATTATAGCTCGCGCCCAGTGATTACATATGATTATAATCAGAGACGCCCATGTAATTCCGATAACTATGAATTCGTCGCTGCTGTTTCCGCTGGCAGTGCTGGTCATCTTTGCGGTGATGATCTGCGTCTTCAGCGGGGTCAAGATTGTCAAACCCTACGAACAGGCCATCTACATGCGCCTGGGAAAGTTCGTAAGGGTGCTGAACCAGGGCCTGAACGTCGTCTGCCCCTTGGTGAACACGGTCGTCAAGATCGATCTGCGGACGGAGGTCATGGATGTCCCGAAGCAGGAGGTCATCACCAAGGACAACTCCCCGGTGGGCGTGGATGCCATAATCTATATCAAGGTCACGGACCCTAAAAGCGCTTTCTTTGAGGTCATCGACTACCGTCTGGCCACCGTGAACCTGGCACAGACCACCCTCCGGTCGGTCATCGGCCAGATGGAACTCGATGAGATCCTCTCCAGCCGGGAGCAGATAAATGTCCAGCTCCGGGATACCCTCGATGAGAACACCGACAAGTGGGGTGTCCGCGTTGAGACCGTGGAGATCAAGGAGGTCGATCCGGCCCGGAAGGTCAAGGATGCGATGGAGGAACAGACCTCCGCCGAGCGGAAGCGGCGCGCCGCCATCCTGGAGGCCGACGGTCAGAAACGCGCCGCCATCCTGGAGGCCGAGGGCAAGAAAAAATCCCGCATACTGGAGGCGGAAGGCCAGCGCCAGTCGATGATTCTCGAGGCCGAGGGTCAGCGGATGGCCACCATCCTGGATGCCCAGGGTGAGGCCCAGAAGCTGCGGATCATGTCCATCGGCGCTGCCGCAATGGACTCTAAGGCCCTGTCCGTGCTGAGCATGGACACTCTGAAGAGCGTCGGTGCGGGCCAGTCGTCGAAGATCTTTTTCCCGATGGAACTCACGCGGTTGGTCAACGGCATTTCCGACTATGTGGGCAGCGCCCAGAAGGTGCCCGACCGGGAGGTCGCGAAGCCGGAAGACATCAAGCAGGCCGTCGGCGACCCAGATGTCATGCTCGGCCCAATCCCCACCCCGGAGGATATTCGGCAGGAGACGGACGAGTTCAAGAAGACCGTACAGGCCGAGATCTCGGAGTCGAACGAGATCGCCGAGAAGTCCAAGGCTCCGAAGGTGTGAGCCATGGACCCGGTCGTCATCGCGCTCGGACTCATCGGCCTGGGGCTCCTGCTGCTGATCATCGAGGCCTTTATGCCCGGAGGCTACCTGGTCATTCCGGGTACGGTCTTCGTGATCGTCGGCATCATCGGATCCGTCTTCCCCGACTTCCTGTTCACTTGGAAGTCGCCGCTGGTCGCAGCGGTCGTCGCTATCCCGGTCACCGCTGTGACGGTCTGGGGCTACCGGCGGCTGGGTCGGCCGGAACCGCCCTCGACGACCGTGGCTGATTCTCTCGTGGGCAAGCAGGGCACGGTCGTAACTGCCATTGTGCCCGGTAATATGAAAGGAAAGGTCCGCATCGGCTCCGACATTTGGAGCGCCGAGGCGGACGAGGCAATCCCCGAGGGGACAGCGGTGTCTGTGGATGCCGGTTCCGGAGTCCACGTCCACGTGAAAAAGCTCTGATCAGAAACCGGCAGCCCGGCCTCGCTGATTGCGCTGCTCCGGGCCGCCGGCGATATAGCCGGTCGGCATGCCGTTGATCAAAAAATCGTCCGTTCCGTATTCCTCGGTGCGGATATCGGTCTTGAGGCCGAAACAGGATATTTTCAGTACACTAGGTAAGTCCAGTCAGACGCAGGTATCAGACTTCAAGGTTGAAGACCAAGACGTCGGCACTTCCCAGCATCGTCAGGCCGTTCCGGAAGATCTGTCTGGCAATCGTTTTCCGGTAATCGGGTTCGGCCATCCCGGCACCTGTTGACCGCAACCGGGATTTTATGCGGCAGCCCGACCGTGAAGCCGGCGGCGGCCAGGTTCTTTTTGAGCGTCAGGTCGCAGTGGTGTTCGGTGTCGCAGAACAGATGTCATAGGATACGGCCAGATGCCGAACCTTACTGGTCATCATCCAACCTTTCGGGTGGGATCATGGTCTCCGGGGCCGGAGCGTCTTTCATCATCCATTCGATGATGTTGTAGAACTTAACTCCCTCAGGCATCGGCAGGTCCCTGTCGGCGGAGATGATCCGCCGCTTGCCCTTGCCGTCGATCCGAAGCAGTGCTTTCGCCGCGGCCGCAGCCTTGGCGGGCGTGTAATGGTCGGCCACCATGAGGTACAGTTCTGTGTCGCGCCGCCGGGCGAAGAAGGTGATCCGGTCATTGCCGTTGATGCCCCGACTGACCATATAGCTCCGCCGGAGCAGTTCTAACTAAACAGCATTTTGGTAGCGAAAACAGTCCGGCGGGTCCGGGTAACTATCCTGCAGGGCGTTCAGCAGTCCGAGGTCGACGCTGTAGAAGATCTGCCCGAGCTCGTGCAGGGGTCTCCGGTGTTTCAGGTCATAGGCGTTGATATAGACGGCCAGCCGTTCCCGTCTGACGATCTCGACGTAACGGGTCACCTCGCGGACCGTCAGGCCGGTCTCGGCGGCGATCTGCTCGGTGTTCACCGGTTCACCCTGATGGCGGAAGATGCCGACCAGTACGAGCTGGATGCGGTCGAAGTTAAGGTCGTTATACCGCGGCAGCAGATCGTGGATCCGAATGTCTTCGATCAATTCTTTCAGCCGTTTTTTCTTTTCTTCTTCTGACAGGTTGACGTCAACGGTCGGCAGGCCGCCGAACAGCATATATTCCCGGAAACGGGCCGGGATGTCCAGTTGTTTTTCCGGCGGATAGGTCCTCAGGAACCGTTCGAACAGCAGCGGGCGCACCAAGATCATGACGTACTTTTTCGGCATTTCACGACCGGCCCCTATGGCCTTGCCGCTGGAAGTAACCACGGTGACCTCTGCGTTATAATCCGTCATAACATGGTTGCATATCTTTGTCCAGGAGTCCGGCCTGCCGACGCCGTCCAGGAACACGTATGTCAGTTTGCCGTCGGCGGGCATGTGGTGATCAAGGTATGCAATCACATCCTCGGTTTTCTCGAAGAAATTGCCGAAAGTGTTCTCCAACTCCATGTAGACAATGTGATCGGACGGGACCCCCCGTTCTTCCAGAGAGGCTATATACTCTCTGATCACCGTGGATTTGCCGCAGCCCCGAATGCCTATGAGCACACGTACGGTGGCGGTGTTACCTTCCAGCTCGATAAGACGGTCGATATAAAGCGGGCGAGAGACCGTTTTCTTAAGTTTCATTGTCACCCCTCGAAATCGAATGACAGTCAGACATCCGCGCCTGTCTATCGGCGTCTCGTACTGATTGAAACATTTATATCCTTTGGTTCGATGGCGGACATACTGAATGGGCAAGTAGATCAGCCCGGTAGATCGCTGCCTTCGCAAGGCAGAGGCCGCGCGTTCGAATCGCGCCTTGTCCACCTTCAACATCTGGCTAGGCCTTGGTTTTTCCTTTTGGAGACCCTTTGGCGGAAGCTGAGTTTTCCGAGTATCTTTTGAAGACCTGCCAGCAGGCCGCAGGCACGCTTAGGGGGCCCGATCATGCGTGAAGCACCGGAGATGATGCCCCGGCTGATTCGCCCCGGTGTCTACGAGTGCGAACTTTCTCCGGGCACGATCTGCCGTCCGTACGCCGGGTCGCATTCCTGCCCCGCCGCCGACGAGTGCAACTGTCTGAGTTGCGCACTGTGGCAGGTCCGGTATAACAACCCTTGAGATTGGTCCGGCAATACATTGCATTTCCGCCAGGACGACACTTAGTTCTGGTTGTCTAGGCAAGCGCATTGCGGGTCTTGTTTCTTAGTTCAGAGAATGTCTTGCCCATCTTAGTTTATCAGAACTGCTATTCACAGACCGCTTCACATATTTGTTCGTAATTGTGGTGTTTTGATTGCAACAGTTTTTGCATTGATTTCCGGTCGTATGTCCTTGCCATCGGAGTTTTACAGTCAATGCCGCCGGCCGATAAGACCTTTGATGATGGTTGGAATTGCTGCCGCAGACACTGTGATGCCGATCGGGGCCGAGATGCTGTCTGTAGGTTTGATGTCGGTGTATGCCTTGATCTGGATATTGCGAGGCTGTTGGTGCCGGCAAACTCTGGCCGGATGTCGCCCGTTTGACGCGGTAACATAGATCTTATCTGAAGTGACAGAGTCGTAGACCTGTGCGGCAATGTCCACACTGATACAGACGTCGCTGTCCGAGTCGTTTGTCCGATCAACCACAGTGAACTGACCAGCAGCAATTATTACGTGTTGGTAAATGCGACCGACAGCAACGGCAATGATGTTGCGGTTTCGTTGCAGATTTTTGTGAAGTCGGCCATAACGAAGAGACTTACCCCAGTTTACAACCTGCATATGTACTTGTTCGATCTGGAAATCAGCTATTCCGATTACCAGCACTACGTCGACCTCTGCTGGAACAGCGAATGTTATGCTATCGGAACAGCACTGCCAAAAACACGCTTCAACATTCCTTAACACAGACGAGTACGACGAGTATCTAATGTACATCAAGAATCAGATTGGCAGTATGAATGCACAGAAACAGCTGAACGTCCTGGTGATTATATTCAGCAACAACCCTGTTCCGTGCATCGAGACAGTGCGGCCCAAGGTGTGAACGGATACTGACAATTCCTGTTTGGAGATTTTGTTTCTGCAGACCGGAGATTACGAGAGCACTTCGATTATCTTTGCGGCAATCGCCAAGTGCGTAAACTGTAATCCCGTTCTGATCCTGATAGACAGGCATATAGCTGCCGGAATGTTTTGCTGCCTACAAGTGGTCGAAGAGCCATTTTTCCGAGTCAGCACAAATAATTCGGCCTACGCGGCAGAGGTTATATGTACTGCTGTTGCGGGACCATTGCCAAGAGCTGGGAGATCGGTTTAGCGTTCTACGACGTCGGCAGCCTGAAAGTCGTCGGAACCGCTTAAACATCTTTTCAGGAATTGCGTCCCTCGATTATTTTTACCTACCCAGTATCCGTACCAAAACCTAATAGCGGGCAGGTCGTTAAGAAAACATCGCCGGTCCGCCGGTGCGGCCGCCGAAATCATGATTCTGAAATATCTGTCCAAGAAGGAATTGGCACCGGCCATACCGATCGCCGTGCTCACGGTGCTTCAGGTCTATCTCGACCTGCGCATCCCGGGCTACATGGAGCAGATCACCAATGCACTGCAGATGGGCTCTGCGTCTACCGTAGTGCAGGAGTACGGCCTGCGTATGCTGCTATGCGCCTTCCTGAGTCTGGCCTGCGGCATTGTAACCGGCTATCTGGCCGCCCGGACCGCCGCTTCGCTGGCGCGCACCCTTCGCGCCCGGCAGTTCGACCGGGTCGAGTCCTATTCCAAGGAAGATGTGGGCAAGTTCTCCGCCGCCAGCCTAATCACCCGTTCCACCAACGATGTCTACCACATCCAGCTGGTGATCGCCCGGCAGCTGCCGAACGTGATCCGGGCGCCGGTTATGGCTGTCTGGGCTATCGTAATGATCGCCGGCAAGAACTGGGAGTGGACCGCCGCCACGGCCGCGGCGGTGCTGGTCCTGCTGGCCGTCGTGACCTTTACTGTCGTCCGTTCGGTCCCGCGGTTCCGGAGGGTCCAGTGGTTGACGGACGGTATCAACCGCACGACGATGGGAAAGCTCGTCGGAGTTCGGGAGATCCGCTCATACAATGCCGAGGGCTACGAGGAGCAGAAATTCTCCCGGGCTAACGATGCCCTGCTGGAGAACAGTCTCGGTACCGTCCGCATCATGGCGCCGATGATCCCTGTTGTCTCATCGCTCAACAACTTCCTGACCCTGGCAATTTACTGGATCGGCGCGGGGATCATCCAGAGCACAGCTGTGCTCGACGGCAAGATGTTCCTTTTCTCGGACATGATCGTGTTCTCGTCGTACGCGATGAAGATCATCTCGTCGTTCATGATGATGTCCGGTTTCGTCCGGAGCCTGCCCCGGGCGACCGTTGCTGCCAAGCGGATCGAGGAGGTCATCTCTACCGCTCCTTCCGTTACGGACGGGGCCGGAAACACTGTCGGAATCCCGACGGGCCTGATCTTCGATCACGTCTCGTTCTGTTATCCCGGCACGGACCGGAAGGTGCTGGACGATGTTAATTTCCGGGTCGGGCCGGGGGAGACTGTGGCAGTAATTGGCTCCACCGGCAGCGGCAAAACCTCACTGATCAGTCTGATCCCCCGTTTCTACGACGTCACGGACGGCCGGATCACTCTGGACGGGACCGACCTCCGCAACTACCGTCTGGATGACCTCCGCGGCCGGCTGGGTTACGTACCCCAGGAGCCGGCGATTTTCTCCGGAACCGTCCGCTACAATGTCAACTACGGGGCCGGTGCCGCCGACCGCACGGAGGCGGACATCTGGCGGGCGTTGCAGGTCGCCCAGGCCGCCGAATTCGTCCGCGGGACGGAACACGGATTGGACACCGAGATCTCACAGTACGGCCGCAACCTTTCCGGCGGACAAAAGCAGCGCATCTGTATCGCCCGGGCGGTCTGCCGGGCGCCCCGTCTGTATCTTTTGGACGATTCCTTCTCGGCTCTGGACTTCCGGACGGACCGGGCTCTGAGGGCGGCGCTGCGGCAGGAGACCGCCGGGCGGAGCGTGCTCCTGGTAGCCCAGCGGATCGGGACGATTATGGATGCCGACCGTATCGTGGTCCTGGAGCACGGGCGGGTCGTCGGCATGGGCACCCATCAGGAACTGCTGCAGCATTGTGCGGTCTACCGGGAACTGGCCCGGACCCAGCTGGGCGTGGAGGCGGTACCGTGAGCACTGATCCGTACGGTCCCGTCCCGTCGCCGCCGGCCGGCCCCCGCTGGGCCCGGCGCACCGCCACCAAGAATCTGAACGGGGCGGTCCGGCGGCTGTTCCGTTACATGGGCAGTTACCGGCGTAGCATCCTGTTGGGCATCGTGTTCGCGCTGCTGAGTTCGGCCCTGGCCCTGATCGGTCCGCAGTACTTGGAACAGATCACCGATCTCATCGCCGGCTCGATCCGGTCGGAGACTGCGGTCGACCTCGTCCGCATCGGTGGGATCGTGCTGTTGCTCTTGGGCCTGTATGCGCTCAGTATCCTGTTCTCATACTTGCAGCACCTGATCGTGCCGTCTACCTCTCAGCGGCTGGCGAACAAGCTGCGGCAGGACCTCTCGGCCAAGCTCGACAGGCTGCCGCTCAATTACTTCACAGGGGCCAATACCGGTGACCTGATGAGCCGGCTTACCAACGATGCCGACACGATCGGTGAGTCCTTCGGTCCCGGCATTACCATGTTCATCAGCTCGCTGACAATGGTCGCCGGGGCGCTGATCATGATGGTCTACACCGACTCCCGTATGGCCCTGATCGCAGCGGCCCCCGGCGTGTTCGGTTTCCTGTTGATCTTCGGCCTGGTCCGTCGGTCGCAGCCCTATTTCATCGGCCAGCAGCGGGACCTGGGTGCCCTCAACGGGCTGGTGCAGGAGGTCTATTACGCCCTGGACATTGTCCGGGCGTACGGCGGCGAACGGACCTCAAAGGACCGTTTCACCGTAGTCAATGAACGGCTCTGGCAGAGCGGGTTCCGGGCCCGGTTCATTTCCGGCATGATGCCCCGGCTGATGGGCTTTGTCAATAACCTGGGCTACGTAACGGTCTGTGTCTTCGGCTCGATGATGATCATCGACGGGTCAATCGGCTACGGCGTCATCGTTGCGTTCATCGTGTACGTGGAGCAGTTCACCCACCCCATCGGACAGATCGCCGATTCCTTCTCTGACCTGCAGTCGGTGGGAGCCGCTGCCGAACGGGTCTTCGAAGTGCTGGACGCACCCGAGATGGACCCAGAGCCGGATGCTGTCGCGTTGCCGGCGCATATCTGTGGCGAGGTGGAATTCCGCGACGTGCGCTTCTCCTATGTGCCCGGACAGGAGATCATCCATGGCTTTTCTCAGCATGTGGCGGCCGGCCAGAAGATCGCCATCGTCGGACCTACCGGGGCCGGCAAGAGCACCATCGCCAATCTGCTGATGCGCTTCTACGAGACCGATTCGGGCGAGATCCTCATCGACGGCATTCCAACCCGGCGGATGCCCCGCAACTATGTCCACAGTCTGTTCTGCATGGTTATGCAGGACTCCTGGCTGTTCCCGGGCACCATCCGCGAGAACATCGTCTATGCCAAAAAGGATGTGTCGGACGAAACGGTCCGGGCGGCCTGCCGGGCGGTAGAGATCAAAACGTTCGTCGAATCCCTGCCGCAGGGCCTGGATACTCCGGTCGGCGACACGGACGAACTCTCCGCCGGCCAAAGACAGCAGTTGGCCCTGGCGCGGGCGCTGGTAAAGGACGCGCCGATGATCATTCTCGACGAGGCCACCAGTTCCGTCGATACCCGGACCGAACAGCACATCCAGCGGGCCATGGACCGGCTGACCGCCGGCCGGACGTCGTTCGTTATCGCCCATCGGCTCTCCACTATTGTTAACGCCGACCTGATCCTGGTTGTACGGGACGGCAATGTAGTGGAAAAAGGCACTCACCAGGAACTGCTCAAGGCGCACGGTTTCTATCGGGACCTGTTCGACAGCCAATTCGCCGACTGCAACTGAGCCGGTTTACAGTCATTCTGTCAGCTAGGCGTAATGACCTGTCGATTGCCTTTGCAGGCCGAATCGGTTTTCACTTCAGACCGACGGTACAGCCCGGCCGGCGTCCTTGCTGCAGGTTTTACAGGCGCGCGGCGTTTCGAACCGTTGCAGTCGCCGTACTTGCCTCGCGGTCAGGTGATGCTGCATTCACTATTGTTTCGTCGCCGGCACAGGTCGCGCATCCCATCTCCTACGGTATGTTGCCTGATCGACAATGGTTTAAGGATAATCGATCAGTCATTCAGAACGGAAAAACAGCCTCAGAAAGCTGTTCGTTTTAAGAAAAGAGGCGGGAACGGCGGCCGGTCCCCGCCGGACGGTTTCAGTGCACGTGCTCCGACTTGAAGTACGTCCTGACCTCCGGCCCCACCAGCAGCCAAAGGGCGATGAGGATCATCAGGGCCGTGGGGATATTCCACAGTGTAGCGGTGATCAGACTGGAGATCAAGATCAGTATGGAAAAGACCAGACCCAGATACCACATCGTCTTCCAGCCGACCCAGGAACCGTAACCGATCATAATGGAGAGCAGGCCGTTGACCATCAGGACGACCGCGGAGAGCGTGTCGCTCAGGCCGGCCGACAGGAAAGACGACTCGGAGACATCCATCACAGCCAGGATGAAGAAGTAGAGGCCGCTGATCACGAACAGGGCGGTCATGACGGCGACCTGATGCGGAGGGCGGTACGGTTTTTTAATCATAGGTCAGAAATGGTACTGTGCCTATAAAATAATGTAAACGAAAATAACCGGGGGATCCTCGTCGAAAAAAGTTTATTTCAGACATTGAACAAAGCCCTCACGTTCGGCTTGAACAGATGTCGGAGGACGATTGTGCTGACAATCGGCAGGGTGATGCCGATGTAACGCACGGCCTTTCAGCCCTGCCGGATACTGTAGCTGACGATTAGGCAGATCAGACCGATGACGATGTTGCCGATGCCGAACTCTGAAAGGTCGAGATTTCCAGAGAAGCCTACGGATCCGAAGTTGGCCCGGTAAAACCGAGTACCCCGCAGACAGTACGGAGAATGACTATCGGCAGGTACAGGCCGCCGGCGACGGCCACGACCGATGGACAGGATAAACTTGCCATAACGGCGAAATCGTTTCTCTCAAGTATACATCATTACAAAGTGAAAATATTGCAAGACAGTTGCCGGCCGGAGGCTGCCGACAGCTGCATTCTCAGCACTTCCGGCCGAGGTCGTAGGCCTGTTTCAGGTAGGGTGTCCCGTCGATATCGCCGATGCCGGCAACACCGGCAGCAATAACCATGCCCTTCTCGCGGCAGTCTGGGACACAGTCGGCGGTAAAACCGCGGAGCGCCGCGATCACCGGTTGGAGGTGGTCGGCATCCGGATCGAAGGCAGAGACGAGATAGTAGTAGTCCCGGTTGCCCAGTTCCAGATAATACGGGCAGGAACGGTCTATCAGGGTCTTCAGTTGGGCGGAGACGCTGTAGAAGTAGGCCGGGGTCGCCAGGGCAATCACGTCGGCGTCCAGCATCTTATGCATTACTGCAGAAGCATCGTCTTTGATGGTGCATTCGCCGCGGTGGTTGTTACAGTGACCGCAGGCCTGACAATAGCCGATCTTGTAATCGGACAGGCGGATCAGTTCCACTTTGCGGCCGGCCGTGCGGGCGCCGGCGGCGAACTGCTCGCAGAGAGCCAGGGAGTTGCCTTTCCGGGGACTGGAAGAAATGATCAGTACTTTTTTCTGTTTTACCATGTTTAATCACCGGTTCTGAATTTCATTGAAGATCTGCAGTCGCAGTTACCGGTCCTCAGGGCCGGAACAAGACTGAAAAGCATACCGACGAAGGCCGGGTCGCTGTGGTCGGCAGACAGCCGGAAGTATGGCATGTCCAGGTTCTCTGCCATATGTTCTTTATGGGCGGACTTCGGGATGACCGCGGCATCATTATGAGTCGGAAAGCGAAAGACGGTTTGCGCCGGGTTCATGTTTTGTGCGGCGCCGATCCCTTCTTCGTTATGGTGGAGCCGGGCGGTATCAATCGGCCGGCAGCCTGCCGCCGGTATTTTTTCACCGTTGTTGAGCGTCGGATGTTCCATAAAGGTCCCACTGCACTGCGCTTATTTAATATGTGACGGAGTGTCATTAATTAACGTACTCGCTGTCAATAACAATGATATATATCAGAAAACAATGCCCCGGATATGAAACCGTATCGGCGGGCCCGGACGGAGGAACAGATAGCCGACCGTTGCGACGGAATCATCGCTGCGGCCGCCGATATCTATGCCTGCGAGGGCTATGACGCCGTGACCTTCCAGGCCATTGCGTCGCAGACCCCGTTCACCCGGCCGTCTATCTACCGCTACTTCCAGACCCGCGAAGAGGTCATGCTAGAATTGCTCCGGCGCGACTATGCTGGCTGGTATGCCGACCTGCAGCGGGTCTTTGCGGCCGATACGATGGCTTCGCGGGAAGAATTCTGCCGGTTGCTGGCCGGGACGATCGGTTCCCACCAACGGATGCTGGCGTTGATCTCCATCAATCTGCGGGCGATCGAGACCGAGTCACGGCCTGAACGGTTGCAGGGATTCAAGCGGCTGTGCCGCGATTCCATGGCCTATCTGCTGTCCCGGGTAGCGGTCTACTTCCCCCGTTCGACCGCCCAGGCCAGGGACGATTTCTCTCAGGCGCTGATGGTCATGTTCTTCGGGCTGTACCCGAATACCCATCTGACCTCGCAGCAGATTGCCGCAATGGACGCCGTGGGCATGTCGCATAAGCGTGATTTCGACGGACTGTGCTACCGTTCGCTGCTGCTGATCACCTCCGAGTTCTGATCTTCAGGCGGCTCGGTCATTGCGACCGTTTTTGTTATATCTGGGCAGTTTTGTTACAGATGTCAGTATTCTCAACAGTTTCGGCAACAGCACCCGGATTAGGGTTGCGGTAACAGCAGTAATGTTTGCATTTCTGGCATTCTGCTTCTTAATTTTCGAGAAAGGAAAGTTGAAGCACTGAAATAAAAACAAACATCATCTGAAGGTTTCGACGGAAACGATGAACAATATAACCGCTCTGGACATCCAGAGGCTGTCAGTTTCTGGTCCAGATAACTAACATCGGAGCCATAGACACTTACTCAGAAGGCTGATTGCAAGGATGCAAAAGTGATTCCAAAACAGAACAGCTGAGAGAGACCACGATCGTATTTCTGCCTACAGATTGAGCGAAGGCTGTCAACAACCTGATGATGTTTGATGTTATGAAAAAACGGTTCTGCCGGTTCCCATCTTAAATTTGAGCATTGCATGATGCTCATCGCAGTTTTAATTTCGTACAATGAAGGAATCTGTCTGGGTTCTTATTCTGATTTATAGTCATTAGTAGAAAACTAATTAAATTAGTTTTTATAATATACGGTGTAGTATGAATACGAAAAGAGGTCTGGATTCACAAATCATCTTCAACGCAGCAGCAGAACTGGCTGAAGAAAAAGGACTTGAGAATGTTTCGTTACTTCAGGTCGCGGAAAAGCTGGGTGTCAGGTCTCCATCGCTCTACAATCATTTGAGCGGGTTGCAGGAACTGTCATCGGGCATTGCAGAAATCGCCATCAGCAGGCTCGAAGACGCCGTCCGCAATGCGGCAGTAGGCAGATCGAAAGAGGATGCGCTGACAGCGATTGCCGGCGCATACCGTAAATTTGCGAAAGAGAATCCTGAGCTCTATAAGGCGATTTTGAGATTCCCCATATATAATGACAGCGGTGTTAAGGAGGCAGGCCATGCCCTTGTCCGCATTCTGTACCAGGTGATGAAGCCATATCATTACAGCAAAGAAGAAACGATTGATTTTGTTCGTGGGTTCCGCAGTGCACTTCATGGTTTTGTCTCACTCGAAGAGGCGGGTTTCTTTCAGAGTGCTGATGCCAATGTGAATAAGAGCTACGAGCGTCTTGTTTCACGTCTTATATCGACCTTGGATACAAAAGGAGAGATCTGAATGTATCAGTACATAGCGCTGCCAGTCATTGGATTCGTGGTAGGTCTGCTGATTATATCGCTGGGAGGCGGAGGAGGGGCCGTTTATGTGGGGTTGTTGACCACCTTGTTCGGCATCTCCCCTGCCATTGCGGCATCCACCTCTCTTGCGACAACGATTCCCACCACAGCAGTGGGAACTTTCAGTCACTGGAAAGCCGGGAACATGAACTGGCATCTCGGACTCACAATGCTGACGGGGGGTGTGGCTGGATCCATCATAGGCTCTCTGTGTTCGGGATTTTTGCCGGAAAGCCTGTACAGCATGGTCATCGGCATAACCCTGTTGCTGCTTGCGCTGCAGATCCTGGTTTCGTATATTAAGAAAAAAGGCAATTTACGGAAGAATGTTCAAGAGGCCGATCGGACAGATGAAAGGTCCGATACTGTTAAAGCGGTTTGTTTCGGCCTACTCGGTGGGATCATGTCGGGGCTTGTCGGTCTCAGCGGCGGCGGCCCGATTATTGCAGGTCTCATGATCCTCGGATGTCCGGCACTCGAAACAGTAGGTACGTCGGTTCTTGTGCTGTTTGGCATAGCCGTCACCGGGTTTGTCACTCATCTTGGGATTGGAAACATTGACTGGGAACTTGTGGGATTGCTTACAGTTGGTACCGTATGCGGAGCTTTTGTGGGTCCGGTTCTTCTCAAACATTTGAACAGAGAGAAGCTGGAGAAGACTCTCCAGCCGTTGCTTTTCATTATGCTGGTAGTCATGGGTGGAGTGGAGGTACTCGGGTGATGTGTGAAACGGTCATGTCAAGCAGGCATAACGAAAGGAGTGGTCTCGATATATTTTCTAATAATCTGCCTGGATCCCTGATCTTTCTTCATATAAAGAGAACGGGTCCAACCCGTTCTTTCATTCAATATTCGGCTCTAAACTCACTTAACAGTACATTACGTCACACATAATTCCGCATTAATCGCTTTTAAATATCGCATTGTGTGGCTCTCAGATTTTTTCTCTGACTTCCATTGATGATTCAACAGAATCTGTTGATTGAAATGTTTTAACATTTTATTTCGAATCGAATTAAAACAGGTCTGTTCTGTAGGTGACCGGGCAATTTTGTTGTAAATACGATCGGAATGCGAAAGCTATTGCCGATTGTAAGCAAAAACGCAGGGGGAGCAGCAGACAGCTGGATTCCACCAGTCATTTTATTTACGACGGCCATGCCGGAGAATGCGGCCCATTGGTCTCAGTCTGCGGACGGCCCTGCGGACAGGTTTTTGTTCGAATCACTGAAAAAATCGATCTGTCCGTTTTGCAGTTGTCGTACTGCATTTGCGATATTCGGCACTGTGGCATCAGTTGTGTGTCGGTGTAGAGTGGCCACTTCCGCTAAAATGCCATTGTGACTCAAACAGTTCGGATTATTGACAACCCCTGAATAAAAAGAAAGATGCAGACGCTTACACTGGATATGTTGGGATAAATTATATCGATGTCACCGGTGACATCGACAGGATCAATCTGGATTCTGGAAAGATTCCTCTGCGGGTCACAATTCATCTGTCGGGGGAAAAACTTCAGAACTATAAACGAGACTTTCAGACTAATCTGATTCTCAGGAATGCAGCTTGGGTAGAACCGTTGCGGATTCTGGATATAGAGACGGCTCGGGTTTTTTTACTATGCATTCACAAAAACGGGACGCGTCGTAATAGGTGTCAATTAAACGTCAAAAACGATTGCTGAGCCCAAGGTCAATGCTAGGATCGAAGGAGCAGGTAGATTTTAGATGGATGAACGCTGACGTGGTCCGTTTCTCCGACAATACTTTTGACATGGTTATCTGCCAGAGCGTTGCCTGGACCTTTGAGAAACGATCTGCAGTCGCCACGGTATTTTCTGATATGCAGTCTTCATTCCGTGTTTCCCTCGCTGCCGTATACCTCTCTGAATATCCTGAAGGAATACGACTGCGACCTTGTCATGGACATGTATGAGCTTATCAGAAGCGTTTCTAGAACCTCGTCCCTGCTGGCTCCTGCTTTAAGTGCATTGTTCATCTGCAGTCTTATGCAGTGCTCCCCTCCCAAAGCGGCCGCGGCGGAAAGTGCCAAAAGATACCTGGTCCTAGAATCGAAAGATGAATCCTTCTCCATTATCTGCGTAGCTGCATGTACCACGGGTATGAACTTATCCGGCCTTTCGGAAAGGACCTCAGTCACCAGTGGCACGGATCCGTATCTGCTCTTTATGGCATTCAGCATCTTGACGGCCTCTTCACGTTTTTTCGGATCGCATTCCATGCACTGACATTTTATTACGTGGTTATAGTCTTTTTCTGAAAGAATACACAATGTCGGATACCAGACGGTTCCATATTCGGCCGGATGTTTTCCACCTCCTTCCTTTTTCCGGTTCTCGCTGTTTCCATCATGCTTGCATTCTGACGGCCATGGGTTTCACGGTTGCACGGCATCAAGGTATGCCGGGACCAAAGCTAACGGCATCGAACGAATCGAAGTTCTTCGATTCCTGTAAAAATCAACCAGACTGCTGCGCTTTTTACGGCAGTCATTATCTTTGTCCGGGGCGGACTTTCCGGTTGTCAGGTCCACGGTCAAGACCGGAACGGATCTTTTTCCACGCTCCGATGACTCTGTTCTTCGGTCTGCATCTGCGCACCTGTCCTGCGGAACAGCGGATTGCCGCGATGAACGCGGTGAGTCCGTTGCATAAAGACCGTGTTGATGACCTCTGTTGCCGTACCCACTGGGTACCTCCGAAATGTGACAGAATCAGAACGAGGCCGCAGTGACGGCAAAATAAATGATGAAGACCGCGGTCAGTGCATAAATGACCGGGCTTACCTTTCTGCGGCGGCCGGTGGCCAGCATTCCGACGGTATAAAACAACAGACCGAAACCCATGCCATCGGTAATGGAATAGGTCAGCATCATGAAGGCTATGGTGCCGACGGCGGTCAGGGCGGCGACGGGGTCCTGCCAGTGCAGGTCCTTCAGGGTGGTCATCATGATGACGGCCACAATGACCAGGGCAGCCACTGTGCACGGGTAGGAGACAACGGAGAGCACCGGCCAGAGGAACAGTGAGACCAGGAACAGTCCGGCCACGGTCAGGGCCATCAGACCGGTGCGGCCGCCGGCAGCGATGCCGGTAGTCGACTCTGCGTAACTGGTGACCGATGAGACACCCAGTACCGCACCGCAGATCGTGCCGACGGCATCGGAGACGAACGGTTTGTTCCCTTCCTTTAGGTCGCCGTCGGGCTCCAGCAGACCGGCTTTCTGACCGACCGACATGATCGTGCCGGTGCTGTCAAAGAAATCGACCAGCAGCATCGAGAAGATGATCACTATGAACGAAAGGTCCCAGGGGACGGTTTCCAGACCGGTCAGAAAGGCCCCGACATCCGGCATTTCCGGCACAGCGAAGAGTTTCGAGGGGACGTCAATCACGCCGATGATCATACCGAAGGCTGCGGTCACGATCATGCCGATGAAGATGCTGCCGGTTATCTTCTTCAGATAGAGCACTACCGTCAGGAAAATGCCGAAGATTGCCAGGGCCACTGCGGGGTCAGTCAGGTTGCCAAGGGTGACCAGTGTGCTGGAACTGGCGACGATGATGTGCGAACCGTTGAGGCCGACGATTAGCAGAAAACAGCCGATACCGGCGGCGATGGACAACCGCAGGTCAGACGGGATGGCCATGATCATGGCCCGCCGGATCTTTCCGACCGAGAGGATGAAGAACAGCACCCCAGCCACGAATGTTGCTGCCAGGGCCTGTTCCCAGGTGTAGCCCATGGCGAGGACGATGGTGTAGGTGAAGAATGCGTTGATACCCATGCCGGGGCCCTGGGCAATCGGGTAGCGGGCGTACAGCGCCATGACCAATGTGGCAACGGCTGCTGACAGCACGGTGGCCGTGAAGACGTGGCTGACGTTCATGCCCGCGTCGCCGAGCATGGTCGGGTTGACGACCATGATATAGGACATCGCCAGGAAGGTGACGATGCCGGCCCGGACTTCCCTGACCGGGGTGGAACCTCTGGCGGTGATACCGAAGAATCCGTCCGCCCGTTCGGCCAAGCTCATGAGACCGACAAGCATCCGCCATGATTTGGACTTGTCGGGATGTCAGACATAAAGAATATGTGCTGTGCCGATGTTGAGGTCCTCATGGGTGAAACAGTGCTGATCACCGGGGTCACCGGCGGTCTGGGTCAGGCCCTGGCGACGGAATTTGCCGGCCACGGGTACGACCTGGTGCTGACCGGCCGCAGCGCTGGCAAGTTGGAAGAACTGAGCATGCAGCTGACCGCCAAGTACGGCTGCCGCTGCCAGACCGTCGCGGTCGACCTGACCGATCCGACTGCCCCGCAGTGGCTGTTTGACCGGACAGAAAAGGCCGGTCGGCCTGTCGACGTGCTGGTGAACAATGCCGGTTTCGGCGATGTCAGTGCCTTTGCCGCCAGCGATCTGCAGAAGGACCGCGATATGATCGCGGTGAACGTCTCGGCTGTGATCGCTCTGACCCGGCTATTCCTGCCGGCGATGCTGACCCGTGGGCACGGCGGGATTCTCAATATCGCTTCCATGGCAGCCTTCGAAGCCATGCCCGAGTGGGCGGTCTACGCTGCCTCCAAGGCTTTCGTCCTCTCTTTTACCGAAGCGCTGTACGAGGAAAACCGGGGCCGCGGGCTGCATTTCTGTGCCCTGTGTCCTGGTCCGACCGCTACTGGTTTCGAGCACGCTGCCGCAGGTGCGGCGGGTTCCAAACTGTTTACTGAGACCGCTGATGCGGCGGAGGTCGCCGTCTTTGCCTTCCGTTCCTTCACGGAAGGAAAGATCATCGCCGTGCCAGGCGCCAAGAACCGGCTGGAGGCCATGTGCGCCGGCTAGTGCCGGCGCGGCACGGCCCGTCGGACGGTCGTCCGGTTGCAGCGCTGATCAGTCGCTCTCGCCTTCGTCGAACTGACTGTTGTACAGGTCGCAGTAGAACCCGCTCTGCGCCAGCAACTGGTCGTGGGTGCCCTGTTCGATGATGCTGCCCTCCTTCATCACGAGGATGAGGTCGGCGTTGCGGATGGTTGAGAGCCGGTGGGCGATAACGAACGATGTCCGGTGCTGCGTCAGCCGGTCCATGGCTTTCTGGATGGTCCGTTCGGTCCGGGTGTCGACGGAACTGGTCGCCTCGTCGAGGATCATCAGCGGCGCGTTTTGGACCATGGCCCGGGCGATGGTCAGCTGCTGCCGCTGGCCAACCGATAGCGCTGAACCGTCGTTCAGCACGGTATCGAAGCCTTGCGGCAGGGTCTGGATGTAGTGGTACAGCCCTACGGCCTGGCAGGCCGTGATCAGCTGGTCTTCGGTGACGCCTTCCTTGCAGTAAACGATGTTCTCCCGGACGGTGCCACGGAAGATCCAGGTGTCCTGCAGCACCATGCCGAACTGCCGGCGGACATCCTGCCGGGACATGTCCAGGGTGGGGACCCCGTCGATGAGGATCTCGCCCGAGTCGGCCTCGTAGAACCGCATGAGCAGGTTGACGATGGTGGTCTTCCCGGCCCCGGTCGGACCGACGATGGCCACTTTTTGGCCGGGCTGGATTTTGGCAGAGAAGCCGTGAATGATCTCCTTGCCCCGATCGTAGCCGAAGTGGATGTTGCGGAACTCCACCGCCCCCTTCACCGGGCCGATCAGGACCGGCTTGTCACGCTCGTCTTCCATTTCGGGGGTGGCCAGGAAACCGAACACCCGTTCAGCAGCGGCTGCAACCGACTGCATTGCCTGAAAAGCCTGGCCCAACTGGGCCAGCGGCTGGGTGAACAGCCGGACGTAAATCATGAAGGCGACGATGATGCCGAACGTGATGCTTCCGTTCAGGGTTAGCACGGCACCGACGATGCATACCATCACGTAGCCGAAGTTACCGACGAAGTTCATCAGCGGCTGCATGGTCCCGCCCAGGAACTGGGAGCGGAAGGCGCTCTTTGCCAGCAGGCCGTTGATCCGGTCGAAGGTCTGCTTGGCGGACCTTTCGCCGTTGTATACCCGGACCACGTCGTGACCGGCGTAGACCTCCTCGACCAGGCCGTTCATGACACCCAGGTTCTGTTGCTGGAGGTTGAAGAACCGCTGGGAGTAGTGCATAATGCCGAACATAAGGAAAACACCGAGCAGTGTGGAGAGGATGGCGGTCACAGCCATGGTTCCGTTGGTCCAGAACATCATGATGATCGAACCGAACAGCAGTGTTAGCGCCGAGACCATGGTCCCGAGGCTCTGGTTAAGCGACTGCCCGATTGTATCGGCATCATTGGTTACCCGGCTGACCAGGTCGCCGGTGCTGGAGCGGTCGAGGATGCGCAGCGGTACCCTGTTGGCCTTGGCTGCGATATCGCGCCGAAGACCGGAAGCCGTCTTCTGGGAAAGGCCGGCCATGATATAGTTCACGCCGAAAGCGAACAGAGTGCCTATCGCGTATACCGCCAGCACCTTGAGTGCCAGAGAAACGACGGCGTCGACATCGACTTTGTTCGGCGGATTATTCGGCAGGTAGTTTGTTTCAATGGCATTTCCAATGATGTTTGTAATGTCACTGATTACGTTCGGTCCGTACAGCATAGTAATCGAACTAAGTGCGGCCATGATTAGCGCCGCGATAAGGGCGGCGCGGTACTGGTGCATATAATTCAATAACTTCTTCCACGCGTCGCTGAAGTTTTGTGGCTTCTCACCAACACCCGAAGGTCCGTGTGGACCGCGCCGCCTCTGCGAAGGCTTTTTTTCGGTCATAGGTCCAGCTCCTCGGCGGACAGCTGAGACCTGGCGATCTCCCGGTAAACCTGACAGCTGTGCAGTAAGTCCCGGTGGGTCCCGATGCCGGCTACCCGGCCGTTCTCCAGGACCACAATACGGTCCGCATCCATGATGGTGCCAATCCTCTGGGCGACGATCAGTGTGGTCACGCCGCCCGCATCTTTCTTCAGCGCGGTCCGCAGAGCCCGGTCGGTCTTGTAGTCGAGGGCCGAAAAGGAGTCGTCAAAGATGTAGAACTCCGGCCGGCGGCATACTGCCCTGGCGATGGCCAGACGCTGTTTCTGGCCGCCGGAGAAATTAGTGCCGTACTGTGTGGTGGGTGCTTCCAGCCCTTTTTCCCGTTTGGCTACGAAATCCGATGCCTGGGCGACCTCTATCGCCTGGCGGACGTCGTCTTCGGTACGTTCCCCGGCAGTGCTGCCGTAGCGGACGTTGCTGTCGACTGTACCGGTGAAAATGATTGCCTTCTGGGGTACATAGCCCATTTTGGCGTGGAGCGCCTCCTGAGTATATTCGCGGACGTCGAGACCGTCGACCTTCACACTGCCCTCCGTGACATCGTAGAACCGCGGGACCAGATTGATAAGGGTGGACTTGCCGCAACCTGTGGAACCGATGAAGGCGACCGTCTCGCCTTTCTTGGCGGTGAACGAGATGTCCTTTAGCACGTAATCTGCCGCGCCAGGATACTTGAAACCGACACTGCTGAACTCGATCTCGCCCTTGCGGCCCGTTGGGGATTCCGTTGCCGGACCGTCTTTGACGATCGGTTCGGTATCGATAACCTCTTCGACCCGATGGCCGGCGACAATGGCCCGGGGCAGAATGAAGAAGATTATGACGGTCAGGATGAATGCCGAGATCACCTGCATTGCATAGGCCGAGAACACAACCATGTTTGCAAAGATGACACCCTGTTGTATCGAACTGCTTGCATTATTTATCAGATAAGCTCCAATCCAATAGACGGACAGGGTTAGGATGCTCATGATCGCGGTCATGGCCGGCATCATCGGGGACATGGCCCGGTTGATGTACAGGTTGGTCCTGGTCAAGACACCGTTTGCCTCGTCGAACTTATGTTGCTGGAATGATTCGGCATTGTAGGCGCGGACGACCCGCTGACCGGTAAGGTCCTCGCTCAGAACCCGGCCGACATCATCAGTCAGATCCTGAATCCGGCGGATTTTGGGCATAACGTAATGCAAAATCAGCCCGACCGCGGCGGCCATGATTAAGATGGCGACGGCCAGCGCCAGGCACCATTCCAAACTTTTGTCCGAGATTTTGTAAATGGCCCAGACGGCCAGGATTGGTGCTTTTACCATGACCTGCATTCCCATAGCAACCGCCGTCTGGATCTGCGTGATGTCGTTCGTCGAACGGGTGATGAGACTGTCGGTGGAAAAGCGGTTCATGTCAGCGGCGGCAAACGACTCCACTTGGTCGAACTCAAGCGCCCGTAACCGCTGACAGAGTGAGGCGGCGATCCAAGCAGCGATACCGCCGGTGATTAAGGAAGCTGCGAGGCTGCCCAAAGCACAGGCAATCATCTGCCAGCCCTGATTCATGATGTTGGCAGTAGTTCCATGAGACTCGATGATGGTCGTGATCTGTGTCATGTAGTCTGGAATCTTCAGGTCCAAGTAGACCTGGACCATGACCAGCAAGACGACGACACCGATCAGCGCCCACTGTTTTTTAGTCAGATATCTCAGAATCATGAACGGCTCCCCGGTGTGGCTGACTGCCGGATGTTCAGCAACATTTTATGCATCAGCCGGATCAGTTCGGCCTTTTCCTCAGAAGTAAAATTAGCGGTCAGCTCTTCTTTGGTCTGTTTGAAGGTCTTGAGCAATGCTTCCCGGACCTCGGTGCCCCGCGGAGTCAGCCATACCCGATAGATCCGGCGGTCGAGACTGCGGTTCTCGATGAAATCGCCAGCCAGCAGCCGTGAGACAGTACGTGTGGTCAGTCCCCGGTCGACCATCATTTCGGTCGATAGTTCTTTGAGGGACATCCCTCCGCAGTCGCCGATTTCCATCAGAAACGGGCCGTCCCCCGGGTTCAGCCCGTAGGTACTAAGTACCGCTTCGGTCCGGTTGCGCATATAGCTCTTCATGATATGCGGAGAGACCATAACCCGCGATTCTTCGCTCATGAACAATTGACATATCAATTGTATATTTAAGAGTTGACAAGTCAATTCATCAGATGAATAATAAAACCGACTGTATTGTAATAGGATTTTTTTCTATAAGTTCTGCAAGAGCGCCGTGATCGGATTTCAAACTGTGTGATTTATCCTGTAGGATTCCGTAGACCGGTAACGCGGCCTGCCCCCTGCCATACGTGGCCAGGTATCTGTGAATGTAAGAACAGGTGAGACCGACGAGTGATTGATATCATCATCCGATTAATGGCTCTTTTAAACAAATCACGATTAGATGGTGTTGAAATGCTGCTTTGTTTGAAGTTATTTGCGGTCGACAAAAGGAAATTCACGAACGAGGACGGCATGTTCATTCCGGCAATGAAAACTCGATTACTGTCGGATCCCGCAGCCCGAGGTCTCCGAATTCCCGCGGGACCTGTCTGATGCCATTTGACGATACGACTCCAAAGACGACCCCGAATGCAGAGTATGGCTCATCAAAGTACTGAGGTCAAACCTGAAACCAGACGGCGGCCCGGTCGCAATGCTGGTCAAACCGTCCAACAACCGTTCAACGACGGACTGAACCAGGTCCCGGTCGATTGCGCCGTTCTCAAGAAACGGCAACCTTGAAATGCCAGGAAGAAATGTGTCCGGAAATCTCCGGCCAAGATCTGGAAAGCTTGAAAAATTATTTCCCGGGGCCTAAATCCCCGGGTTTTTATTCATCCAGAACAGAACGGTCAGTTCATCACGTTCTCTTTCTCGAGCTCGCCCAGAATCTCCTTCCGCATCGCAGTGCACTCGGGCGATGACCGGTCCCGCGGCCGCGGCCAAGGCACCTTGACGATTTCCTTGATGTGAGCCGGCCGCTTCGTCAGGACGACGATCCGGTCGGACAGGTACACGGCCTCGTCAACCGAGTGGGTGACGAAGATGACCGTCGTGTCGGTCTTCGCCAGCATATTGACCAGCGAGGCCTGCATGATGTTCCGGGTCTGTGCGTCCAGTGAACCGAACGGCTCATCCATCAGAATCACGTCAGGCTTGGTTATCATGGCACGGGCGATGCCCACACGCTGCTTCATCCCGCCCGATAATTCGTGAACCCGGGAGTTGGCGAAGTTCTCCAGGCCGACGGCCTTGAGGTACCGCATTGCGCGCTCCTTCCGCTCTTCCTTGGGTACACCGGCGATTTCCAGACCGAACTCCACGTTCTTCCGGACGCTGCGCCATGGGAACAATGCGAAGTCCTGAAAGACCATGCTCCGGTCCGGACCGGAGCCGATACACTCCTTGTTGCCGATCATGATCTTACCGCCGGTCGGTTTGAGCAGGCCGGCGATGGCGCGCAGGATGGTGGTTTTGCCGCAGCCGGACGGACCGATGATCGAAACCAATTCGCCTTTCATTACGTCGAGGTTGAAATCCTGAATGGCCACCGTCTCGCTCTCGTCGGTCTTGTAGACCATGCTGAGGTTCTGAATGGACACCAGTTTTTCACCTTTGGATATACTCTTGTACTGTTCGGTCCGGTGCGGGTCCGAGTGTTCAAGCTGTTCGATCTGCAGTTCATCCAGGGATTTATTTTCCGTTTCTTCGGCAGTCATCAGACATCCATCCCCATTCTCTTTGCAATGAACTTGTGCACATATTCTGCCACACCGGTGGTCAGCAGACCGAGCACGGCGATCACGATAATGGCTGCGAACGCACCCGGCCAATAGCCTAGCGTGGCCTGTTCGGACAGGAAATAGCCAATGCCTGCAAGGGTCGGAGCGTACAGCTCGGCTGCCACGATGCACATCCAGCCGATGCCGAGACCGACCTTGACACCATTCATGATGTACGGGACGGTTGACGGCACCATTACCTTGACGAAGATCTGAGCGCGGGAGGCGCCGAGAGTCTTGGCCGCGTCCAGGAGCGAACTGTCGATTTTACTGACACCGAACACCACATTGGTTAGCAACGGGAAGAAAATACCGATGAAGACGACCAGGATCGGACCGATGGTGTAGTTGATCGCCAGGATCAGGATTGGCGCCCATGCGATCGGCGCGATGGGCCGCAGGATCTCGATGATCGGTGTGGCGAACTCGTTCAGGGTATTGAACGTGCCCAGAATCAGACCGAGCGGCACTGCGACCAGCAGCGCGAGCAGGAAACCCTTGAGGAACGTCCCGAGACTGGCGCCGATGTAAGACCACAGTGAGATGTCGGTCACGGTGTCCCCGTTGTTGACGAGGTTGACCAGGGCATCCCAGGTCTCGCCGGGGGTGGGGACCGCCGGCGTGTTCGCCAGTATCGACAACACCCACCAGGCTTCTACGAAGATGACCAGCGAGACGATGACAATCGCCGTCTGCTGGACCGCCCGGTGGTATTTGTTGTGCTTATCGTACTTGAATTGGTACATAGCTCTCACTGGGTGATCAGCTTGCTGTTGATTGTGGTGATGGTGGCCGGCGGAGCGCCCAATAGGCCGAGCTGGGCCTCACCGTTCTGCAGGGCGACAGCGACACCGGCGCCGTTGGTACAGGAAACCAGATGGACGTTGATGCCGTAATCTTCGAAGAAGCCCAGGGCCACGCCGACGTGCAGGGCGATCTGATGGATATCGCCGGCGATGACTGCCACATAGACCGTAGCGGTCGTGACGGCGCTGGTCGGTATCTCGTGATTGACAACGTAATTGAGATACGAGTCATCGACGAAGGTATCGGCGAACTGAGCGGCGGCGATCTCTTCTTCGGAAGAGAAACCGAGCGAACTGAGCGGGTTCTTCAGACTGCCCAGCATGGACAGATTTTCGGTCAGTTCGGCGATATCGTTTTTCAGACTGGTCAGGGTGCCGTCGGCATCGCCGTAGGTGTAGGTGATGTTGTTCAGGGCATCCTTGATAGTTGCTTCGTCAATGCCCGCGACCCGCTCGACGCAGATCGACACCAGTTTCTGGTAGTCGGCATTCTGCGGATCGACCTGACCGGCGGCCAGGGCTGCCTGAACCCACTCGACGGACTTTACATAGCCGGCAAGGAACTGTTCGACCGTGTCAGCGTTGCTGTTCACGTAATCGCTGGCCCCGGCCAGAACGCAGCAGGTGTGGTTGGGGAACAGATCATTGGTCCGAGCCAGGCCGGTGAACCCGTTGTCGTCGTTGACAATCTTCGAATACTGGGGTTCCCAAACTATCCCGCCCTGGATCTGAGTACTGGCCTCAGCTATGGAGGCGCTGGTCACGCTGCTGTCGTAATAGACGCAGCCGCAGCCGGCCGATGTATTGGAATTGGCGGCGTAAATGGAGAAGGTCAGACCCATGCTCTGGACCAAGCTCTGCATTTGGATGTGCTGAATAGAAGTAGGGCCGGGGGTACCCATGACCAGCCCTTCCCAAGCCGCTGCGTTCGCCGTACTGACAGAATAGGAGCCGTCGCTTTCGACCGTGTAAAAGGCCGAGGCACCGCCTCTTTCATACAGTACATCTGAGTTAATATAGACTCCAGACCCCTCGGTGTTCACCCGGGCCAGGAGCGAGTAGGCAGTGCCGGTGTCATCATTGCCTTCCAGGCTGCTGTCGTAAGCGATGATGGCGCCCTGCCCGATAAGCAGTACCGCGATTATCACAATTGTGGATATTGTGGTTTTATTCAAACGCTCGCTCTCCGTGTTATGGAGAGGACATTTTGGTGTCCCGTATATTATATGTTTGGGAAATTAATTCCAAAATGTATAAAATACATGCGCTGAGTTTTCATTTGTCCAAACGGGCAGCAGTTGGACAATCCGAGCAATCGTCGGTTTAACAGCTCCAGTTGTCCAGATCAGATGCTCGAGACCATCCGATCGCCGCCCGTCAGAGCCGCCGTGATCTGTTTGCCGATCAGTTTGTCATAAATCTTGATCAGGCTGCCGACGGCCAAGGCCGCGAAGATCGTGCCTTCCCGAACGTCGACCAGGGTCCTGAACACGGTCAGGGAAATGACCGTAGCGCTGATCACCAGAGACGAGTCTACGCAGATCTTCATCTTGGCGAACGGTTTGTTGAACTTCAGCGAGATGGCTGCGGCCAATCCGTCGCCGGGCATCACCAGCACGTCGGACTTGAGCGTCAGGAACACGCCGAAGGCGACAGCAACCGCAGAGAGGATGCACAGCACCCACTCGAGGATGTATGAATCGGTCTGAATCCAGCGACACAGCCACATGTTAATGTCAATGAAGGCGCTGAAGACCAGCAGGCCGGGCAACTGCAACAGCTGACTTTTCCTGTAATCGCAACGCAGGATCACGATCTGCAGCGCAATGAAGATGAGGTTGACCAGAAACGTCATTTCACCGATGGACAGCGGGGTGAAATCGGAAAGCACGGCCGGCACAGTGGAGATCGGTGTCGTCCCGAGTTCCGCCTGCTTGGAGAGGGCGATACCGAAACTCATACAAAAGACCCCAAACAGGAACACGACGACCCGTTTGGCCAATTCTCCCTCCGACCGTTTCATGGGGGCGACCCAAGAGATTCTTGTTCATAATCATATTGTTTTTGCACCTGTCTTCTTCAAATAATAGAAGCGGATAGGCCGCATCATGACTAACGTATGGCACGACATCGCGCCGGAACGGATCGACCCCCACCATTTTGTGGCCTACATCGAGATTGCCAAAGGCAGTAAGGTCAAGTACGAACTTGACAAGGCCACCGGGATGCTCAAGGCGGATCGGATCATGTCCACCTCCACTCAGTACCCGTGGAGCTACGGCCTGATCCCGCGCACCTTGGCCCCCGACCACGATCCCCTCGATGTGCTGGTCATCAGCAGCGAGGCCATTGCGTCGAACACTATCGTAGAGTGCCGGCCGATCGGTATCCTGCGGATGATCGACGGCGGAGATCAGGATGACAAGGTCATTGCGGTCTTCCCGAAGGACCCGTACTTCGCCGAAGTGCGCTCCTACAGAGAGCTCCAGCCCCACATCTTCGATGAGATCCAACACTTTTTCTCCGTCTACAAGCAGCTCGAGGGGAAGGTTACCCAGGTTCAGGACGTCGAGGATGCAGAGGCCGCCCGGCAGACCATCCGCGACTGTATGGACGCCTATAATAACAAGTATCTTGCTCCGAAGGAGTGAAAAACCATTTTCCGTCCCCCGGTCCCGGCGGGGGCGGATACTTCTAAATCCGTGGTGACCGATTACAGTTTCATGACTACTCTTCCGAAAGAAGTCCAGGAATATTTCACCGCTCACAAGGAGAACTACAAGTACTTCGCACTCGCCACGGCCTCGAAGGAAGGCGTGCCGAATGTGGTGCCGATCGGTTTTCTCTGGGTGGAGAACGAGCACGAGATCTGGGTGATCGACAACTATCTCAATAAGACTCTGACCAACATCAAGGAGAACCCGGTCGCTTCCGTCTATGCCATCGGCGGCGACGGCCACCAGTGCGTTCAGGTCAAGGGTGCGGTCCGCTACTGCACCGCCGGTCCCGAGTACCAGAAGGCTCACGACCTGGCCAAAAAGAAGAACGAGATGTATCCCGCGAAGGGTCTGGTGAGGATCATCGTTACCGACATCTACAACACCACGCCCGGCCCCGATGCTGGCAAAAAGTACTGAACAGAATTAAAAGCTGCCCCGGGCTGTAGCCGGTCCGGGGCCGCTTCATTTTTCAGTGTTTATTCTTCCTGATTGGAATCTCTCACCCAGACGGTGGCGGCGGCTATGGCGGCCCCGAAGAAGATGAACAGCAGGTATACGAAACTGTGTACCGCGGCCCAGCAGAAGGCGAAAAGCGCCAGGCCGACTATTCCGCCGAGGACTGCCGCATACTGAATCTTCCGTTTCCGGTAAGGTGACAGAGTCATGTCAGATCTCCTGTCCGAGCGCCGAAGCCACAGCGTCGACCATCTTGTCCACGATCGGCCCGGCAGCACCGGTGTATGTGGCCGGGTTCATCACGGCGGTCAGTTCCTGCTGTGTCATAAGCCTGCGGATGTCCTCCCGTTCCCAGAGGGTGTCCTTCAGATCGCATTCGCGGTTCTCGGCGACCATTGAGGCTTCCCGGACCGCCTCATGGGCGTCCTGCCGGCCCATCCCTTTGCCGACCAGCGCCATCATGACCGGTTCGGCCATGATGAGACCGTGGGCAGAGGCAATATTCCGCAGCATCTTGTCCCGGTGGACGTTCAGGCCGGTGAAGACCCTGTTCATCTTATACAGCATGTAGTCGATGAGCACGAAGACGTGGGGCAGCGTAAACCGCTCGGCAGAAGAGTTGGAGAGGTCCCGCTCGTGCCACAGCACCTGGCTTTCGAAGGTGGGCGTAACGAAGCTCCGCAAGACGCGGGCCAGACCGCAGACGTTTTCGGAATTTATCGGGTTGCGCTTCTGAGCCATGGTCGAGCTGCCCACCTGGTGGGCGGCGTCGAAATACTCCGAAACTTCGCCGATTTCGGACCGCTGAAGGTTCCGAACCTCGGTGGCGTACCGCTCGAGCGAAGTGCCCAGGGCTGCCATGAGGCAGACGAGTTCGGTGTAGCGGTCGCGGCCGACGACCTGGGTGGCGGCCGGTTCATAGGTCAGACCAAGGTCGGCCATCACCTTGATCTGGATCTGCAGGCAGTTCTTACCGAGAGCGGCGCCGGTCCCCACGGCGCCGGCCATCTTCCCGGCGATGGCGCGGGGCTCGATCTCCTGCAGCCGCTCCCGGTAACGTAATAACTCTGCCAGGTAGCCGGCAATCTTGAAACCGTAAGTGATCGGGATGGCGAACTGAGCATGGGTCCGACCGATCTCGAGGGTGTCCCGTTCCTTCTTGGCCAATTTAGCCAAGGTCAGCAGCAGAGTGTCCACATCCTGTGCAACGATGGCCAGGGCCGCTTTAATCTGCAGTGCGGTCGCAGTGTCGACGATGTCATTGGAGGTAGCGCCCAGATGGACATACTTGCCGGCGTTGCCGTGGCATTGCTCGGTCATCGCCCGCACCATGGCCATAAGGTCGTGGTTGGTCTCCTTCTCGATCTCTTTGATCCGCTCGACCTTAACCACATCCGCTCCCGCCACGCGAGAGATTTCGGCAGCGTCGGCCTCGCTGATCTCGCCGAGTGCGGCATGAGCCCGGGCCAGGGCAGCCTCTACCTGCATCTGATATTCGATACGGCTCTTCTCGGAGAAGATGGCTTTCATTTCTGGCCGGCCGTAGCGGTAATCAAGGGGACAGACGTAATCGCTCATGTTAACTCACGGCGTCGGATTCAGTATCTTTATTTATATCTTTTATACGGGCACCGTTTCACTGTCCGCGGAATACCCAGGCACTGGCGCCCGACTTATCAGAAATGCTTATAAAGAACCCGTCTATAGAGTGTTTCAAAGTGGACCATGCTCTGAATCATGGTCGGTACGACTAATGAGTGATGTTTTTATGGTAGATGTGGAGGACGTAAATCAGGTCGATTCTCAGGAAGAGAAGCAGGAGACTGTTGCTGAGCCGCAGGCTGAGCAGGTTGCCGTTGAGCAGCCCGTTGCTGAGCCGGCTGCTCCTGCTGCGGAGACTGCCGCCGATGAGAACGATGACGGCGAGCCGACCGAAGCTGAAAAAGCCAAGCTGAAGGACCTTGAAGAACAGCGGGCCGAGCTGAACAACGATGCTGAGAAGCACAGGATCAGACGGGATGAGCTTAACGCTGAGACCAAGGACTGGAAGAACAAGCGGGACGCGCTCAATGCCCAGGTCCGTGCTCTTGTGGATGAGGCCGGCAAGAACCGCGAAGTCCGTGACGGATTCAACCAAAAGGTCCGTGAAGTTAAAGCCGTCCGGGACGAGTGGAACGGCAAGGTCTCCGAGCTGAAGGACAAGATCCGCCAGCTCCGGCCCGAGCCCTCCGACGACCGTAACGGCGAGGTTTCTGTCAGCCAGATGAAGAGAGAGCTTGAGCGCCTGGAGCGCACTCAGGAGACTCAGTCCATGGAGGCTGACAAAGAGAAAGCCCTCGTGAAGCAGATCTCTGTGCTCGCCCGGCAGATCGAAGAGAAGGAAAAGACCGATGATGGCGATGACGCCATCCGCGATTTGGTCCAACAGCTCCGCGACGCCAAGGCCAAGGCCGAAGAGGCTCATCACGAGGTCTCCGTCAACGCCGAACAGGCTCAGGAAGCCCATGACAAGATGCTCTCGCTCTACCAGCAGGCCGATGCTCTACGCAAGGAAGCTGACGCCGCGCAGGCGAAGTTCGTCGAATGTAAGCAGGCTGCCGATGAGGAGCACCGCTTGCATATCGAGCAGATCAAGTCCGTGCACGAGATCAGCCGGAGTGCCGACGGCATCAAGAACAAGAAGTTCATGGCCCGCAAGAAGCGTGCGGACGTCGAGTCTAAGAAAGAGGCCAAAGAGATCTTCGAGAAGTTCAAGAACGGCGAGAAGCTGAGCACCGAAGATCTGATGACCCTGCAGAAGTCCGGTTACCTCTGAAACTCTACATCAAACCTTTTCCCCGCCCCGGCCTGTCGGGGCAGGTTTTTTTCCATAATTTAGCGGCGATAATTGAAGGCGCTGTCACAAGAGTTCGTTAATGCGACAACGGCGATGATGACTCGGCATGTTCAGCCCGAGTTCAAACGTATCGTTTGTATCAAATCAATGATCGGGCCCGTCGAACAGTACGTCAAGGACAGACAGGCGGAGATCTCAGCCAGTTGTGTGCAGCGGTCTTTGCACTGACAATGGCAGTCATGAATGCTGTCTGCTTAAACAATTCTGCGTAAATTTTAAGCCCTGCAAAAGTCAGGTGACCAAATTTATCTAAGAGATGATTGCCAGCGGTTGTTGAAGAACCGCGGGACATCTGTGGGTCCGAACTGTACCTGACTGAAAAGCTGGGTTACATCCGGTGGTCAAGAGCGTCCTGATACCGGTGCTGGTTCTCGGGATCGACAAGCGGTCTGCATTGACACATCCGCCGAGATGCTGACGATCGTCGACAATTTTGCCTTCTGGAGACGGCCGGTTCCTTCATCTGCGGCGGAACATCCAAATTCGATGGCTGTACACGAACCAAATAGCCACAGAGGCTTTTGTTTTTGTATAAATTGAAAACGGCGTCCGGGACCATACTGGCCCCGGGGCCGGAATAGATGGTTTGATTCAGCTCGGGGGTGCTTCGGTCGAGACCTTAGGCTTGGCCGGCACAGTCACGGTATAGGTAACCTTGACCGTGTCCGGGACCGTGTATTCGTTTTTCATCGTCAGACACTGCTTCGGGCAAGATTCGACGCAGTAGCCGCACTGGACACAGGCCATCCGGTCGATGGTCCAGGTCCGGGCTGTTTTGTCGATGGTGATGGCGCTAGCTGGACATTTACGGGAGCATATCCCGCAGAGAATGCACCTGTCCTGGTCGATTTCGATGTGGCCCCGGGTGGCCGCGTACCATTCCCGTTTTTTGACCGGGTACATGGCGGTGGCAGGCTTTTTGAACAGGCTCGAAAGCACATTTCTGATCATTTTCGGCATGTTTTCACCTCTCCGTGCAGCTGACACAGGGATCAATCGTCAACACGATCATGGAAACGTCGTTCAGATCGCAACCCTGCAGGACTTTGACAATCATCGGGATGTTCGCATCGGTCGGGGTCCGGACCCGAGCCCGGTCGAGATATTTGGTACCGTTACCGACTACGTAGTAGAAAGCATCGCCGCGGGGCTGTTCAATCCGCATAACGTATTCTCCTTCCGGAGCGGGACCTTTGACCGGCACGCTAACCGGTCCGGCCGGAATCTTGGCCACGGCCGCACAGATGATGTCAATGGACTGGAAGACCTCTTTGACCCGTACTTTGCAGCGGGAATAGCAGTCCCCGTCCTTTTCCAGGATCGGCACGAAGCCGAGCTCCTCGTACTTGCCGACACCTGTGCAGCGGACATCGTTGTTAACCCCCGAACCGCGGGCAGTGGGACCGACCGCGCCCAGTTCGACTGCTTCGTCGGTCGAGACCTTGCCGACTCCGCACATCCGGTTCTTTACAGACTCGTCATCGATGAACACGTCGCAGATACGTTTGAGTTCTGGCCGCAGGGTTGTGACCTTATCGGCGATTTTCTTCAAAGTCTCGTCGGAGATGTCGCGGTGCTGGCCGCCGACCTTAGTGAATGACAGGATGACCCGCCCACCCGTGGTCGCCTCGAAGATGTCCAGGATCTGCTCCCGGATCCGCCAGCAGTTCATGAACAGGCTCTCGAAGCCCATCCCGTCGGCCAGCAGGCCGAGCCAGAGCAGATGGCTGTGCATCCGCGAAAGTTCGAGGTAGATGGTCCGCAGGTACTGGGCCCGCTCGGGGACCTCAATACCCATCAGCCCTTCGACCGCACCGGAGTAACCCCAGCTGTGGCCGAAACTGCAGATGCCGCAGACCCGTTCCATGATGTAGTTCATGGCGTTGTAGTCGTTCTTCTCTACCAGTTTCTCTAGTCCCCGGTGGATGAATCCCAGCGAAGGCACTGCCCGGACGACCTTTTCGCCGTCCAGTTCCAGGTCCAGGTGGATCGGTTCCGGCAGAGCTGGATGCTGCGGACCGAAAGGTACAATGGTTCTTTTTCCCATGTCATTCACCTCCTTCGGAAGTCTTCGGCTCGGTCTTCCAGGGCGTGAGCTTTTCCAGCTTGAAGAAATTGCCCTTATAGTCCAGTACCAGGCCGGTGAAAGTAACACCGAACAGATCGTGGACCTCGTTCTCGTAAATGAATGCCGCCCAATAGTACTTGGAGATGCTGGGGACGGTCATGTTCTGGGGGACGGTTACCCGAAAGTTCTGCAAGTCGAAATCCTTGTCGAACGAGTAGAGCAGGGTGGTGACCCCGTCCTTCGACCGGGCGCAGATCTGCTCAATGCGGTAGCCGGCCTTTTTCATCTCGTCGGCTTTGCTCTCGATGGCATCGGGAGTCAGGGCCGTGATGTGCTGTTCTTTGTACGAATGGATCATGGTTTTGCCTCCGCGGCAGGCGGAGCGGCCGTAGCCGCCTTGCCTTTTCCTTCTTTTTCCGCTTTCTCTTTCTCAGCCAGGATGGCAAGGCCTTTGACGACGCCATCGATGATCGCTTCCGGACGGGCCGCACAGCCTGGAACGTAGACGTCGACCGGGATGGCTTTGTCGACACCGCCCAGGACATTGTAGCAGTGGCGGAACACACCGCCGGTGCAGGCGCAGATGCCGACCGCAATCACTACCTTCGGCCCGGGCATCTGGTCGTAAAGCTGTTTCACGACCGAGATGCTCTGAGCGTTGACAGAGCCGGTGATGAGCAGGATGTCGGCCTGCTTTGGATCGCCGGTGTTGATTATGCCGAACCGCTCGATGTCATAGACCGGCGTTAGGCTCGCCAGTACCTCGATGTCGCAACCGTTGCAGCTGGAGCCGTCGTAGTGCAGGATCCACGGTGATTTTGTCAGATATGTCATGTCATTTCCCTCCTTACAGTACCCACAGCAACAGGGCGATGTTGATCAGACCGAGGACGGCCGCAACCGCCCAGGAACTCTTCAGGACCACCTGCCATTTCATCCGGGCGAAACTGTTGTCGATGATGATCTCCAGGAAGAACGACAGGAACGCAAAGATGAGGCCGAGGATGTAGCTCCAGAGCGTGCCGTTCGCGAAGAACAGGAACACGACGCCAAGCAACAGCACAGTCTCGAACCAGTGCGAAACTTCGAACACTGCCAGGGTCTTGCCGGAGAACTCCGTGGTCAGACCCTTGACGATATCCTGGTGCGCATGTTCGGACGTGCTCAGATCGAACGGCGACTTGCGGAACTTGATGGTCAGGATGAACAGGAACCCGAAGAACAGGCCCAGCATCGGCCACAGCGCCACGCCGCTGCCGGTAAGGATGTCCCACATCTGGTAGCTGCCCTTGGCCAGGTAGAACCCGATCATGGTCAGCAGGAGCATCGGCTCGTAGGCCATCAGCTGGTAGATCTCCCGCTGAGCGCCCACCTGGGCGTACGGCGAGTTGCACGAGTAGGCGGCCAGTACCAGGAACACATCGGCCAGGGTCGAGGTGAACACCACTATCAGCAGGTCACCGCCGGCGAAGAAGATGCAGCCCGCAAAGATCGTGAACAGGAACGAGCACAGCACATAGTAGTCTACGACCTTGTTGACGGCCAACTGGTCCTTTTCGATCAGCTTGCGCACATCGTAATACGGCTGGAGGACCGGCGGACCGACCCGCCGCTGCATCCGCGCCGTAATCTTCCGGTCGATTCCAGACAGCAGGCAACCGATCGCCGGTGCCAGCAACAGGAACAGGGCCACTCCGATCAGCGAATACCAGTTCATAGAGTCACCCCCGCCAGGACCAAGGCGAAAGTCACCACGATGACCAGCACGGTCATGACGACTCCGATCTTGTCCATCCTGTCATTACTGAACCACGACTCCATGTACCAGTTACGCAGCGTGACATTGACGGTGGCACCCATGGAACCGGTGTAACTCTGGTTGTCGCCGTTGTTCAGGCCGGCCATGTATATGGAGCTCTGCGGTTTCTTCGACTTGTTGAGGAGCGCGATCGGCAGGATGATCAGCAGGGCCAACATGGCAAGCAGGATCCAGACATACTCGGTGCCGAAGATTGCCAGGAACGCTTCCGGCGGGTTGCCGAAGACATGGATCAGGTACGGCGAGACAATGTACTCGGAGAGTAGCGGGAAGCCGAAGCAGACTGCGATGACCAAAACGGTCAGGATATCCAGCACTGCCCATTCGTCCTTGTGTACGGTCTTCTCAACGTTCTCGCAGTGGGCTACAACGCCGACCAGTTTGCCGAGCCACTTGGTCCAGTAGAAGGAGGTCACGGCGCTGCCGAAGATCAGGCAGGCTATGAGCACCAGGTTCTCGGACTCGACAAAAGTGGTGAGCGCGGCCCACTTGGAGATCAGCATACCGAACGGAATCAGGAACATGCCGGCTATGCCGATGATCATGATCGCGGCGAGTCTGGGCATGCGCTCGAACAGGCCGTCCATGTCCTCGATGTTCCGGCTGCCGATATGGTGTTCCGCTGTACCGACGCTGAGGAACATGAGCGATTTCGTGATGGCATGGAAAATCATGAGCAGGATACCGGCCCAGACTGCTTCGTAGGTCCCGACACCGGCGCAGGCCACGATAAGACCCAAATTGGCGATGGTCGAATAGGCCAGGACCCGCTTGGCATTGCTCTGGGAAACAGCCGCCATCGAAGCCAGCAGGAAAGTGAGCGCCCCGACGGTCATGACTGCATAGCCGACAATGTCTTTACCCAGCAACGGTGCCAGTTTCAGTAGCAGGAACACCCCTGCCTTGACCATGGTAGACGAATGCAGTAGCGCGGAGGTGGGGGTCGGAGCCACCATGGCACCGAGCAACCAGCTTTGGAACGGCATCTGCGCGGCTTTGACGATGCCTGCCAAACAGAGCAAGGCCACAGGTAGCACTACATCGATGCCGGAAAGGCCGCACTCCAGCAGCTTGTCCATTTCCACGACATGCTGGTCGCAGACGAACACCGCGATGGCAACGATGAACGCGATTCCGCCGATGATGTTCAGTTTCAGCTGCAGGAAAGCGTTGTGGATGGCCTCGTCGGTCCGGGTGTAGCCGATGAGGAAGAAGGAGCAGAAGGTGGTAATCTCCCAGAAGAAGAACATCCACATGAGGTTGTTCGAAAGCACGATTCCGAACATGGCTGAAAGGAAGACATACATCACGAAGAAGAACCAGGGCCGCCGATCTTTGCTTTTGTCGTGGGCCTGAAAATCTTTCATGTAACCGACTGCGTAAACAGTAATCAGGCTACCGATGATGCCGATGATCAGCACCATGATCATCGACAGTTCGTCGATGTAAAGGTTGTGGTCCGCGGTCAGGCCGCCTGCCTGTGTCAGTTCGAACCAGGTTCCGATGGCGGTCTGGATGACGGCCAGTACCGGCGCGGCCCATTTTTTATATTTATAACCCAGGCAGATCACGGTGATGCACAGAATCACCTCGACCGCGAACATCAACGTCCCCAGCGGCTCCCAGGAGAAGTCGAACATGGTGGTGCCGTCGTTCAGATACCGGCATACTGTGTACACGGAGGCAATAATGATCGCGGTTGCCGATACGTAGACTAGCGGGGCTCTGACCCGGTCGCTGCGTATCAGCAGAAGCAGGATTGCTATCACCAGTGGAAATAGCAAGAGGAATGCAATCGGACTCATACGAGTTTTGAGATTGTTTTTGTATATGCTTGTTTGGTCAAGTTGATTGCCGTTAAATTACTGGACAGTTAAAATTTCTAAGCTAATTGGCCATTAACGGTCAGATTGATGATTTCATCAGTTATCGACCGTTTGACAATTTTGCATACTGTATAATCAAGTCGGTTTTCAACATTCATTTATAGGAACGTTGTTGGGGATAACAGCAGGACTGCGACAGGGGCCGAGGATGTTGTTTATGTCACAGTTGTCTCTTTCACCTGCGATGGAAGAAATCGGATATCTGATGGTGCAGATCTTCCTGCTCCTGTTCCTGGCGGAATCGCTGGGCATGTTGCTGAAGAAGGCGAAGATACCCGAAATGGTCGGCTATATCCTGGCCGGCATCATTTTCATCAACCTCACGATTTTCGTTCCTCTTTCAGCAGTTTGATCCATTTCGATATCGCCGAAGTGGAGGGGGAGAGCGATCATTTTCTCAATGTCATGGGGCAGGTCGGCCTGGTCTTTCTGATGTTCGGGATTGGACTGGAAACCCGGCTCAGTGAACTGCTGGACATCGGACGGACGGCATTGATTGTGGCTCTGTTCAGCATCGCCGTGCCGTTCCTTGGCGGATTCCTGGTCTACTTCCTGTTCGGCAGCGACTCCAACACCGCGGTCATGGTGGGGACGGCGCTGTTCGCCTCTTCGACGACCATCACCGTGAACCTGCTCTCGTACTATCAACTGACCGACACCCAGGAAGGCAAGACGGTCATTGGAATTTCTATCGTCGTCGACATCCTCTGCCTGATCCTGCTGGCGGTCGTGACCAACCTGGTCAGTCCGGTCCATGGTCACGCCTGGTGGATGAACATCCTGATCATTCTGGTTTTCATTGTAGCGGTCTTCGCCGCCATGGCCCATCTGCGGCACAAGGCGGCGCACCGGTCTGACCTGTTGGACCGGTTTTGTTCCGCTGTGCCCCGGCCAGGCAGCGAGTGGTTTGTCCTGGCCTGCCTGGTCTGTTTCGGACTGACTGCCTGCTCCTACCTGGTGGGACTCTCTGGTATTGTCGGAGCGTTCTTAGCTGGAATGTTCTTCGCCGAATACGAAGCCGCTTCGCGCATCCGGGAGCAGTTCGACACGCTGACCCGGTTCCTGCTGCCGTTCTTCTTTATCTATGTCGGACTGCGGCTGCACTTCGATGTTATGGGTCTGAACGCCCTGCTCATGGCCGCAGTGCTGGTGGTTGTCGCACTAGCGACGAAGTATGTCGGGGCTTACGCTGGCTGCCGGGTATGCCGGATGGAAAAGTCCCAAGCCAACTTTACTGCCATCTGTACATTGGCGCGGGGCGACATTGCCATCATAGTGGCTACCTTGGCCCATGAGATCGGACTGTTCTCCACCAATCTGTACGCGGCGGTCATTATCATGGCCGTGTTCACGCAGATTCTGGTGCCGATTATAATGCGCCGGGCCGGTATTCCCGGTCAGGCCAGCCCCTAATGTCGCTGTGACTCGGATTATTATGATTGGGCCAATTAAAGCTCGGTAATTAATAACTAATATCTCAATAGTTATTAATAATAACATTGAATTCAAATGTTAATTATTAATATAATTGTAATCTTTTAATAACAGAATCTGTTTGAGCATGTTGATGAAAAAATCATCGATATTCCTGATCATTGTCGCAATCGTGGTTCTTATCGGGGCCGCGGCTGCTGGCGTTGTTCTTTCCAAAAACAACGGGGACAACAACGACCGTGAGACTGTTACAGTAACTATGGGCTGGGAAGCCGAAATTATTGAAGATATCGCGGGCGATGACTTCAACGTCGAGGTTATGTTGCCGGCCGGTACCAGCCCGCATGTCGTCTATTCCACTCCTTCCAATGTGGCCAACCTATACAACTCGGCCGTCTATTTCGAGGTCGGTACAGATGTCGAATGGGAGGTGGCCTTCCTTGAAGATGTCAAAGAGGACATTCCCGATTCCGTGGAGATCGTCAACCTGTCCGAGAGTATTGCCTATGTCGGAATGATGTCTGAAGAATACGGTGAGGGCGACGAGTACGACGCTCATATCTGGACCTCCCCCGAGTATCTGACCGAGATGGCTAAGGTCATTGAAGAAAAACTGACTGCCTTGAACCCCGACCATGCCGGCGAATACGCTGCCGGCCTGGAAGGATACACTGCCGCCGCCGAGAAAGTCGGCGACGCTATGCAAGCGCTGGCCGACAGGTATACAACCAGCACTGCGGAGTCCCCGTATGTTGTCATGGTCTGGCACCCGGCCTGGGTCTACTTCCTCCAACAATACGCTGCGGACTACAGTATTTACTTTGATATGGTCTCCGTCGAGTCCAACGGCGATGTCACCGCCGATAAGGCGATCGAGATCATCGAGAACAACAACGGCTCGGCGATCTTTGTCTCCGGATTTGACGAAGGCAGCACCGATGCGGTCAAAGAGGTCATGGAAAAGAACGGAATCACCGTATACACCATCGACCCTACCAGTGAAAATATGTTGGCCGCTCTGACTGAATTCATCGGCGATCTCGATGGATATTTGGGCGACCTCACCGCTACGTCTTCAGAGTGAGTCAAATGGCCGACCCCATTGAGATCAGCGACCTGACTGTCGGCTATAACGGCCGGCCGGTCCTGCGGAACATCGATCTGACCCTTAAGCCGGATGATTTTCTGGCTGTGATCGGTCCCAATGGAGGCGGCAAAACCACTTTGTTCCGGGCCATCCTGGGCCTGCTGACGCCGATGAACGGTACCGTGAAGGTCCTGGGCGAACGTCCGGAGACCGGCGTGAAAAACGTCGGCTACGTCCCGCAGTTCGGTACATTCGACCGTTCCTTCCCGATCCTGGCCGAAGAGGTCGTGTTGATGGGTCTGCGGGTCCACAAAGGCCTGCGTCCTTTCTATTCCAAAGAAGAGAAGGAGATGGCCGAAGCGGCCATGGAATACGCGGAGATGGAGAACTTCCGTCACAAGAAGATCGGCGACCTCTCCGGCGGCCAGCTGCAGCGGGTTTTTCTGGCTCGGGCACTGGCTCCTCACCCGAAGGTTCTGTTGTTGGACGAACCGACCGCCAGTCTGGACCCGTCTATGAAGGACTGCACCTATGACATCCTGCGCAAAGCCAACCTGGAAGGGGTCGCGGTCATGCTCATTACCCATGACATGACAGGCCTTTCCCATGACGTCAAACGTCTGGCCTGTGTGAACGGCCGGATCATCGTCAGCGACCGGCCGGAGATTACCGAGGAGATGGTAGAACTGGGTTTCCATTGTCCGCCGGAGTTCCTCCGTTTCTCAGCTAGAGATACGCACGACCACACCTGTTGCGGGAAGACCGTCCTATGATCAACAGCATTCTCGATTATCTGTCAATCTCGCTGGTCCAGAACATGTTTGCCGCCACGCTGCTGGCCTGTCTGCTCTGCGGGGTCGTCGGCACCTATGTGGTCGTCAACCGGATGGTGGCGGTCACCGGCGGTATCGCCCACACCACATTCGGCGGCGTCGGTTTCGCTTATTATATGATGTCGGTGTTCCTGGTCAGTTGGATGACCCCGATGGTCGGCGCCCTGATCTTCGGTGTGGTCGCCGCGGTCATCATGGTACTCTGCCGCCGCATTACGGACCTCCGGCAGGATTCGGTCATCGGTGTGCTCTGGTCGGTCGGAATGGCGTTGGGTGTCATCTTCATACAGTTCACGGACCGTTCGGTGGTTACTCCCGCTTCGTTTGAGACGATCCTGTTCGGCAACGTGCTCTTCGTCGGCACCTCTACCCTGTACATAATGTTCGCGGTCGGCATCGCTGTGCTTGCCATCGTCGCTTTCCTCTTCCGCGACCTTCAGATCCTGACGTTCGACGAGGTCCAAGCCCGCCTCTCGGGTATTCGGGTGACGGTGATGAACCTGATCCTGTACATCCTGATCGCCGTGACCTGTGTCCTGGTCGCCAATGTGGTGGGGATTATCATGATCATCGCTCTGATGACCATCCCGGTGGCCACCGCCAATCTGTTCACTCACAGCATGAAGAGCCTGATGGCGCTGAGCACCGTGCTGGGCATGATCATGTCTGTGATCGGTCTGTTCGCGGCACTGGCCTTGGACACCCCGCCGGGAGCGACCGTAGTCCTGGCTGTCGGAGCGGCCTTCGTACTTGCACTGATCTATCACCGGCTGCAGCTGAGGGATGCCGCAGACGAGGAGGCCAAGGCCTGAACCGGGAAGGCCGGTATGCAGTCAAAGATTCCTCTGTCGGGTGTCGGGGCCTCCTGTCCCTAGGTTGGACGGCCCCTGCGCCTTTGCTGTTTTGGTTGTTTCGTTGTGTTTTAAGTGTCAAAAGGTACTGTCAATCCAGCGAATGTTTAAATAAAACGTAACTAATGAGAGTATACGGTTAGGCTAGTCCCGTAGAGTGCATCCCATCCCTTCTGACTGGCTGGCCTGACCCCCTTTTACTCGTTTTCCTTTCATCTGCCTGGCTCGGCCACAGCGTTGCTTTTGTCCGATGTTCCGCCACCTTTCTGTTAAAAGTAATTATATAGCGTCCGCCCCATGGGTTGAACAATGGCGATGGACGGATTGGGAAAATCCCTCAGAGGGGTTCTGGACAAGATCAACGGATCGGCATCCGTGGATGAGAACCTCATCAAGGATGTGTCCAAAGAACTGCAGCGTGCGTTGCTGCAGGCCGATGTCAACGTGCAGCTGGTCCTCCAGTTGACGAACCGGGTCCAGGAACGGGCACTCAACGAGAAACCCGCCGCAGGTAAGACGATGAAGCAGCATGTGACCAAAGTCATCTATGAGGAATTGGTCGCCCTGCTCAAGAACGGCGAGCCGCTGGCCCTGAAGCCGCAGACCATCATGCTGGTCGGTCTGTACGGTCAGGGTAAGACCACCACGGCCGGCAAACTGGCCAATTATTTCATCAAGAAAGGGTTCACCGTCGGCCTGATCGGGGCCGACGTCTACCGGCCGGCCGCCTATGACCAATTGAAACAGCTGGGCGAGAAGGTCGGGGCCGACGTCTACGGCGAGCCCGGCGAGAAAAATGCGGTCAAGATTACTAAGCACGGGCTCGAGAAATTAAAGGACCGGCAGGTCCGTATCATCGACACCTCCGGCCGGCACGCACTCGAGGCCGACCTGATCAAAGAACTGGAGGACATCGCCGATGTCTCCCGGCCAGAAGAGTGCATTCTGGTGCTCGATTCCCAGGTCGGTCAGCAGGCCGGACCCCAGGCAGACGCCTTCAACAAGGCTGTCGGGGTCACCGGGGTCATCCTGACCAAGATGGACGGCACCGCCAAAGGCGGCGGTGCTCTGTCCGCTGTGGCCACCACCGACGCACGCATCGTGTTCATTGGTACCGGCGAGCACATCCGCGACCTGGAACCCTTCGATGCCGACCGGTTCATCTCCCGGTTGCTGGGCATGGGCGATCTGGCGGGCCTGGTAGAGCTGGCCAAGACCGAGGTCGGCCAGAGCGACGACATGGAACAGCTGGCCAAGAACATCATGTCCGGCCGCTTCACCCTTACCGATATGTATCAGCAGATGAAGGCGGTCTCCAAGATGGGGACGCTTAAGAAACTGGTCGGTATGCTGCCCGGCATGAGCAACATGGAGGATAAGATCGATTTCGACGCTTCCCAGGCCCGGCTGGCGAAATACCGGGTGATCATGGACTCCATGACCGTCCAGGAGAAGGACGAGCCGAACCTGATAAAAGGGTCCCGCATAGACCGGATCGCCGGCGGCGCCGGTGTAGCCCCCAAAGAGGTCCGCGACCTGCTCAAGCAGTACAACCAGAGCCGTAAAATGATGGGTACCGTCTCAAAGGACCGCAAGATGCGGAAGAAGATGATGAAGCAGCTCGGCGGCATGAATCCGGACGACTTCAAGGACGAAGGCGACGACGGGACGGCCTCCTGATGCGCTACTTTGTCATCACCGGTCACAAGGCCTATACCGACGGCAATTTCAAGCTCGATGACATCGCCGGCGGCGCCGGACGGCTGGACATTCTGGTCCGCTGCGTGACCGCTGCGTTCTGTCTCAGCCACAATCTGCGGAAGGACGCCGAGGTGTACCTGGTCTTGGAAGGCGGCGAGGATCCGCCCAAGACCGTCCGTTTCGACGGCCAGCGGGTACGCTATCTCAATCCCGATGAGCGGAGTACCGCCTCACTCATCCGCAACGCCCTGCTAAAGAAGATACCGCCGGGCGGCGAGGCCAACTCCTCGCCGGGCGTTTATGTCTCCCGGCGTTCGTTTGCCGACGTACTAACTGAACTGGCCCCGAAAGGTTCCTTCGTGTATCTGAAGGAGGACGGCACGGACTGCCGGCAGTTCACCTTCCCCGAGAACCCAATATTCGTGCTTGGCGACAATCACGACCTGACCGCGGAGGAGGAAGGGCTGCTGCTGACCCACGACCCCGCCCGCATCAATGTCGGGCCACTGAGCCTTCACGCCGACCAGTGCCTTATCCTGGTCCAAAACGAGTTGGACCGCCAGCAGGCCGTGGTCCCGCGCGAATAACTATTTTATCGCGGGCGTATATCTCGCTGTATGGAAGACCACCCTGTTAAGATCCCCCAGCACCGGCACTGCCGCAAGTGCGGCAGAGCGTTCGTCGGCGAGGGTGATTACTGCTGCGAGGAATGCAAACAGCAGGACGGTGCTGCGGCCAAGAAGAAGATCCGGAGATACATGCTGTTCATCGCCGTGGTCTGGATCGTCACTATCGCGGCTGTTATAATCATCGGGGTGTGAGCTTTGATCGCGGCCGTGGCCGGTACTTTCGATGTCCTGCACGACGGCCACTGCGCACTGATCCAGCGGGCTTTCAAGCTCGGTGACGAGGTCATAGTCGGTATTACCAGCGACGAGATGGCTGCCCGCGGTCGGCAGGTCTGCAATCCGCTCTACCTCCGCCGGCAGGCGTTGGAAGAGTATCTCCACGGCATGGGTAAGCCCTGGAAATTATTCGTACTGTACGATGTTTACGGCCCGCGGGCCCAGATGGACCGGGTCGGCGTTCTCGTAGTGTCGGCCGAGACCGTTCCCGGTGCCGAGGAAATCAACCGGGACCGGGCCGCCCGGGGTGTCTCTCCGCTGAAGATCGATGTAGTGCCCATGGTAATGGCCGCTGACGGCTTCAAGATCAGTGCCTCGGCGATTATGGCCGGGCGCTACGGCCGCGACGGGGCCACCGGCGGCGTGAGCATTGCAGTGGGATCCTGCAATCCTGTCAAGGTCGAAGCGGTCCGGGAGGTCATGGAACAGATCTTCGGGTCTGTCCGTATCACGGCGGTCGACGTGCCAAGCAGCGTCCCGGAACAGCCGTTCGAGGACATGACCCGCACCGGGGCCGTCCACCGGGCCGAAGGTGCGATCGGCGATCACGACCTGGGCGTCGGCATCGAGGCCGGTGTGTTCGAGCGGGCCGAGGGTCTTTATGATTTCCAGTACTGCGCGGTCATAGACCGCGAGGGACGGCTGACCGTCGGGATCGGCCCGGGTTTCTGCTATCCTCCGGCGGTTGCGGAACTTGTTCGGGGCGGTCTGACGGTCGGCCAGGCCATTTCCAAAATGTGGCCAGGCAGCGAGGTCGGCCGGCAGCAGGGTGCGGTCGGACTGCTCAGCGACGGACTGCTGGACCGGAAGGCCCTGACCCGGCAGGCCGTGATTGCAGCCATGATCCCCCGCATCGGAGGTGAAAAAGTTGCTTCACATTCGCGAAATAGAACCTGATTCCCCTTATCTGATTGACGAATGCAAGATTCGCGGGTACGGCTCCCGCCTGCTGGTCCCGGACAGCGAAGCCGATGTCGTCGCTGCGGTCAAGCAAGCGGCCACCTCCGGCGTCCCGCTGACCGTCCAGGGAATGCGGACCGGCATGTGCGGCGGCGGCGTGCCCGAAGGCGGAGACGTACTTACCACAGAGAGAATGGACCGGGTCACGGGCGTCGGCCACGACAAAAGGGGCTATTTCCTGCGGGTCCAGCCCGGCGTGACTGTCCGGCAGCTCAACGAGTTCATGCGGAAGAAGGGCTACGCGGTCCTGCCGTCCGTCACACCCGGTGCTACCGAGGCCCTGACCTCCGAAAACGAGCCGTTCTTCTACCCGGTTGATCCGACCGAACTGAACGGGTCTATCGGCGGCAACATCGCCACCAATGCCTCCGGCCCTCGGACCTTCAAGTACGGTCCCACCCGGGACTGGGTGCGGCGGGTGAGGGTTGTACTGAGCGACGGCAGTGTCCTCGACCTGGTCCGCGGCCAGCTGCAGGCGGCCGGCCGGCGTCTGACAGTACCCTTTGCCGACGGCCCCCGGGAAGTCCAGCTGCCTTCTTACCAATACAATCGTCAGGTAAAGAACACCGCCGGCATGCTGACTGAGGACAACATGGATGCGGTTGACCTTTTCGCCGGCAGCGAGGGCATCTTCGGCATCATCACCGAGGCCGACGTCTGGCTGGCCCCTGCCCACCCGCTGATATCCAACATCGTGTTCTTTCCGGGCGACCGCGATGCCTATGCCTTCGCCCGTGACTTCCAGAACTGCGGCGTCATGCCTGAGTTTCTGGAGTTCTTTGATTCCGGCTCCCTTAACCTGATTCGGGCCTCCCGGAAGGACGACCCCCGCTTCACCGACATGCCCGATCTTCCGGACTATGCCGGTTCGGCCCTGTTCTTCGATCTGCTGTACGGTCCGGACCTTCCGGTGCAGTACGCCAAACTGGCGCCGCTCATTGCCGCCCATGGCGGCAGCCTCGACCGCAGCTGGTGCGGCTACGAACTGAAAGACCGGGAACGGTTCTTTGCCTTCCGGCACTCGGTCCCGCAGACCATCTTCGAGTACGTAGCCCGGCTGAAAGGCACTTCGCCGGGCATCCACAAGATGGGGACCGACATGTCAGTGCCCTTGGACCGGCTCGACGAGATGATGGCCGCCTACGACGAAGTACTGAAGCGGCACGGCCTGGAATATGTGATATTCGGGCACATCGGGAACGGACACCCCCATGTGGAGATTGTTCTCAAGAACATGGACGACTTGGTTGAGGCCAAAAAGGCTTACACCGAACTGGCGGAACGCGTCATTGCCCTCGGCGGGTCGCCCAGTGCTGAACACGGCATCGGCAAACTGAAGACCGACTACATTCGGTTAATGTACGGCGAAAAAGGCGTGGCCGATATCCGCAAGGTCAAGGAGACGATGGACCCGCAGTGGATCCTGAGTCCCGGAAACATGGTGGTCAGATGAGATTTGTAGTGGCAGTGAAGCAGGTCCCCGACACAACCCTGATTAAGGTCGACGAGAACGGCAGCCTGATCCGGCAGGGCGTCCCGGCAATCCTGGACCCGTATGCGGAACACGCGCTTGAGACTGCGCTTGCCGTGAAACGGCCCGGCGACATAATTACCGTTGTTACCATGGGGCCGCCGCAGGCCGCAGAGACGCTCCGCCGCTGTCTGGAGATCGGGGCGGACGAGGCCTTTCTACTGTCCGACCAGGCTTTTGCCGGTGCGGACGTCCATGCTACCGCCAGGACCCTGGCCGTCTTCGTTAAGCGGTTCGCGCCCGATGCGGGTCTGGTCCTCTGCGGCAAGCAGGCCGCCGACGGTGACACCGGCGAAGTACCGGCCGAACTGGCGGCCCAGTTGCAGGTGCCGCAGTTTTGCTATGTGACCGAACTGTCCCGTGCGGACAGCGGGTTCACCGTTGTGCAGGATTACGGGGATGAGATCCGTACCTGCCGGGTACCGGCTGTGGCGGTGCTTTCAGTGGCCGAAGGCGATCTCAACCGCCGCCTGCCCTCGATCCAGCGGTTTCTGGATGCACAGAAGATCCCTATCACCACCCTGGGCCGGGTGGATCTGATGCTGGGAACCTTTTCGGTCGGATTGCGGGGCTCACGTACCAAGATCGTCAGCACTCAGACCGTCCGTACCGAACGGACCGGCCGGGTCACTGACGGCACCGACCCGGTCAAAGCGGCCCTCTTCCTGAAGGAGGTGCTCTGAACGGGTTGCGATTCTTGCCCCAACGGTTCCTGTTCCGGCGGGGTCTGTAGCAGCAGCAAGGGCGGTCTGCCGCCCGGCATGCTCGAACGTTATAAGCTTAACCAGTCTCGGGCGGACGGTACCCTGGTTTGGCTGGAAATCGAACATACGCCCGACGGCACCCCCTGCCTGGCGGACGTATCAAAGGAGATCCTCGGCCGCGTTCGGCAGTTGGATAATTCGCGGGTATTCGGGGTGATATTCGGACACATTGAGCTCAAACCGCTCTATCCCGAGATCTTCTCCTACGGTGTCGAGACCCTTTATGAGGTCCACGAACGCCGGATGGTCCGTTTCCAGCCCGAAGCCTATGCCGAGGCGCTGGCGCAGATTGCTGTGCGCATTGAACCCGCGGCCATCCTAATGGGCGCCACTCCGCGGGGTCGGGAACTGGCACCGCGCACCGCGGCCCTGCTGGACACCGGCCTTACTGCCGACTGCACCGGTCTGCAAGTAAAGGACCGTGACCTGCTGATGACCAGGCCCGCCTTCGGCGGCAACCTGCTGGCCACCATACAGTGCACGACCTATCCGCAGATGGCCACCGTCCGGCCGGGCACCTTTCCGCTGCCGGCGCCCGAACCCGGCCGTGAAGGTACCGTCATTTACTGGCAGTACTGCGGCCAGGCCTGGAAGGACATCGTCAGCAGCGAATCTGTCGTTGCCGCGGCTGACGACGATATCTGCAAGGCAAAGGTACTGGTGGCACTGGGCGCCGGTGTGAAGAAGACCTCGCTGCCGGTTGCCGAATCGGTCGCCCGGAAACTGGGCGGCATGGTCTGCTGCTCCCGGAAACTGGTAGAAAAGGGCTGGTTCCCCGCTTCCCGGCAGGTTGGGCAGTCCGGCCGCAGCGTCGCGCCCGACCTGTACCTGGCCTTCGGCATCTCCGGATCGGTCCAGCATCTTGCAGGCATTGCCTCGGCCAAACGGATCGTGTCGGTCAATACCGATCCGGAGGCCCGTATCGGCGAAGTGGCCGACGAGATTGTCGTCGGTGACGCCGACGCAATACTGAAAGAACTGGATAAGATCCTGTGATCATTCGGGGACCTGTTCGTGACGGAAATGGGACAGGGCGGCGTCCAGGACCTTCTGGGCATGGCCGTCCACCTTCACTTTGGTCCAGATCTCTTCGATCCGGCCGTCGCGGCCGACAAGGAATGTGGAGCGGATGGTGCCTTCCACCTGCTTGCCGTACATCATCTTCAGCCCGAATGCCCCGCACTTTTTGGCGAAAAGATGGTCCGGGTCGGCCAGCAGTTTGACCTTAAGGCCGGCAGCCGCGATGAATTTCTGGTGCGATGCCGGGGAATCGCCGCTGATGCCGAAGAGCGGGATGTTCCGCAGCATGAACTTGGGATACAGGGCGGTGAAGTCCTGGGCTTCTTTGGTACAACCGGTGGTCCGGTCCTTCGCGTAGAAGAACACCACATACCGCAGTCCGGTCAGTCCGGCCGAATCGACGGTCTCGCCGTTTTCGTCTGCAAGGACGAAATGTGGGAAAACGTCGCCAATCTGCATCATATCAGCTTTCCGGTGCGGGCAGCAATCAGGCTGCTCAGGTCCAGTTCCAGCATCAGTATGGGGTGTGTCATCTCGAAATCGGTGATGACCTTCGGGGCCACCTCGCCGAAGAATCCCAGCTGCTGGCCGCCGACGGTGATCAAAGCACCGCGGCCGGGTATGAACGTCGGGTAGTTGCAGGATTGGAAGGCGTAGTCGGTGCCGAGCTCGCGCAGGACCGACTCGGTAAATGATTTAGCCTCAGTGAACGGGGTCTTGGAAGCTGCTTTGAGCGCACAGAGATGCAGGACGGTCTTCTGGTCCCGGACCACGAAGCCGACTTCGAAAATCTGCTGGGGCAGATCGCGGTGCTTGTTGTGCCGCAGTATACGCATCAGACTGGGCATCAGATAGGCGCGCAGACAGGTATGGTCCTCGGTGATCGGGTTGGTGACGTTGACAGTCTCCACCGCCGGCAGGCCGGAGATCTCGAACTCTTCCCGCTGGTTGCTCAGGGTAAGAGTGGTCAGTTCGGTGTATCCGAGACCGACCAGGATATCCTTGACATTCTCGCCGAAAGCGGTCTCGGGCAGCAGTGCGCCGAACGTCTGGTCCAGCGGCCGGTCCCGTCTACCGTATTTCTCGAACCCGTAGCCGATGGAGACGTCCTCGTAAATGTCCACGTCGTGCATTATGTCGGCCCGGTAGGCCGGGATGACGGCGGTAAGTTTATCGCCCTCGCAGGAGCCGTCCATCCCCATCCGGCGCAGGGCAGTCACGGCCTGTTCGCCTGCAAGCGGAATTCCGATGAAGCGGTTGCAGTCGCTCAGCGAGACCGTCCGGCGGACAGGGTCCAGCCGCGGCGGATCGCTGATATCGATACCCTGCATATTGACACGGCAAATCTGGCCGCCGCGTTCGGCAAGCGAGGTGACGACGACGTTGAGGCAGGTCTCCACGGCCTTCCAGTCGAAACCAGTGACGTCGATGAAGAGGTTGGCGGTCTGTGTGGTGACTGCGGTAAGCGCCCCGTTGATGATCGGCGGAAACGACAGCACCCGATTCGTGGCATCAGTGATGATGGGGTACTTCGTGTATCCGTCCAGCAGATGGGCGTAGGCCTTGCCCTTCTCGTGCTTCTCGAGAATTTCGGCCAGGTCCATCTCCTCAGTCTTGGCCAGCGGCACGAAGCGGATACTGTGCGGGTCGACGGCATGATAGGTGAACGGCGGGGTCACCTTGTCGAGGTCGTGGATGCCGATGGCGACTTTTGACCGTTTACGGCCGACGGTAATGTGCAGTTTTTCCTGCAGTTCCATCATCGAGCGCAGGGCCTCGTCGTTGATTCTTACATTGAACACGGCCGCACACAGGAAGCACGGCCGGACCTCCCTGACGCTGGGATCGACAACGGCGGTGATGTCAGAATCGCCGACTGTGTAGGTTTGCAGGCCCGGTTTAATTCCCAGGAACGCCCGCATGCCGCGGGCGATGCCTTCGACGCTGTACATGTCCGGGCGGTTCGGGAAGAACTCCACCGACATGGCATCGGTACCGGCGACGTTGTCGCCGATATCCGAGCCGATGAGAGGAATCTGTTTGAGAATCTCCTCCTGGGACACGTCTTTTCCCATTAGTCCGACCAAATCTTTGTAACTGAAGTTGATTACTGGCATTTCTTATCCCGTCCCAATTCCTGATGTGCTTTGCCCAGTTGACCGGCGGCCTGGGCTGCCAGCGTGGAAAGTTCGCCAGCCAGCACGGTGGCCGCCACGATCTCCCCGAACTTCCGGGCCTTACCGGCCCCTCTGCAACCGATGATGCTGAGGGCCTCGGCCTGTGTGGGCAGACCGGTGCCGCCGCCGACGGTGCCGACTTCGACGGCCGGAATCCGCACGCTGATGTACAGATCGCCGTTCACATCCTCGCAGTCTGTCAGTGTCAGGCTGCCGCCGACTACCTGCGCCGGATCTTGGCCGGTGGCCAGGTACAGCGCCGCGACCATGTTGGCCGCGTGAGCGTTGGCGCCGAGTTCACCGGCCAACGAGGATCCGATAAGGTTCTTGCGGATATTGGTCTCGACCACGGCGGCCGCGGTTGTGTGCAGTTTCTGCTCGACCAGGGCGGCGGGGATCAGGGCCTCGGCGACCACGGTCTTGCCCCGGCCCTCGATCATGTTGATCGCGGCGGGCTTCTTGTCATTACAAAGATTGCCGGATACCGAGACCATGACCGCGCCGGTCTCTTTTTCGATATAACGGCCGGCGGCCTCGGAGGCAATGGTGGCCATGTTCATACCCATGGCATCGCCGGTCTCAAAGGAGAACCGCAGGTACAGATTCCGGCCGGTCGGAAACCGTTCGATCCGGCACAGTTTGCCGTGGGAGGTGGTCGCGTTGGCAGCGGCCTTGACCTCATCTTCGTGGGCATCCAGCCATTCCAGCACCTGGCAGGTGTGGGCCAGGTCCCGAACCCGGAACACCGGGGCGCGGGTCATATAATCTCTGAATATCTTTGTCCGGGTGCCGCCGGCCGCGGTGATGACCGACATTCCGCGGGACACCGAAGCGATCAAAGCGCCCTCAGTGGTGGCCAGCGGGACCAGGAAATCGCCCTCGGCGTATTCACCAGCGATATGAATTGGTCCGGCATAGCCAAG